>Ga0268262_10000953_pt1 | contig 37367 bp, 27 predicted proteins | sample TergutNc150P3_FD_190354 | JGI IMG/M metagenome (GOLD analysis project Ga0268262, IMG submission 190354) | Nasutitermes corniger P3 segment gut microbial community from laboratory colony in Florida, USA - Nc150 P3 (SPAdes) (version 2) | ecosystem: Host-associated > Arthropoda: Insects >...
AGTTATAACTGGAGGCATTTTTTTGACCTATTTTTTGAAGCGGAGCCGCATAGAATAACGATTTTTTGCACATAATTGAGCAAAAACAGCTATTCAAAAAACAAACCGCCCGAAGACGGGCGGTTTTTCTTGGTAGCCCCAACGGGACTCGAACCCGTGTTTGCGCCGTGAGAGGGCGATGTCCTGACCGCTAGACGATGGGGCCACACATAACGTGAAGAATGATTATACTCAATTCCGTGAAAAAGGACAGAGAATTTTCTTTGGAAATTACTTACTTGACTATTGCTAATCTCATTTCCAACCCGATCTTGCAATTTTTTTCTGAAAATCTGCAAATTCATGTCCATTTCTTACAAATTCTTGCAAAGCAAGAGAAGAAACAGCAATCGGTACTGCCTACAATAGTGAAGTAAGTAGTTCCCTTTTCTTTGATTCCAATTCCAAATAGAATCCGCACTGATTCTATTTGGAATTGGAATGCGCGACACGGATGTCGCGCCCGAAATGCGAAGTGGCTCTTATTCCATAAAACAACATTGCTTTGAAACTGCGTAATGGAGAATTTTGGGGATAAGAAAGTGTTGCTCTATGTGCTCCCGCTGTGATAAGGCGGGAACAAACGCAAAAAAGTCTGGATTGACGGGTCATAGAGCCTCTCCGAGGATGCTCGTGTCAAATCCAAAACGCGGAGAATTTACGATGAAACTGCAATACTGAATAAATCCCAGACCGCAGTCAGCTTCCGGCGAATGCCGTTTGCTGTCTGGATGTAGGTAGAGCAGATACAAACCCATGATTCCTGCCAAAACTTGTTAGTCGTTCATTGCAAAGGGTGCTGGTGCTGTCTTGCTGTGAATAGCTGATGCGTGTGTAGAACACTTGAATGCGGAGTGACTTGCCATCTCCGTAAAATCCATATTACAGACTTTTTGAATTTTCACTTAAAAAAATGAAAGAAGTGAAACTTTTTTTTCGAGTGAATGACGATGCGTATTTTTTGTGTATTAGAGCCTTAAATATCAAATGTCTATGATTATTTAATGTAAAAACATATATTTAGAAGTATATATTTGTCAAAGATGTCAAAAGAATTTTTGCAAGTGTTGCTGTGTCATTACATAGGCAATTTGCAATTTATCTTATTTGTTTTCAATAATTATATTATCAACATCTTGCCGGATATAAGCATATCCACCTCCTTTTCCCGCCTTATCACAGCGGGAGCAAAAAACCAAGGTTTTTTTCATTTTCAAAGGAGGTGCCTTAATGAGAGCACATAGACTTTATCGCGCTGGAGCGGCCTTGGCGTTGCTTGGCGCTTGTGTCGGCGCGAGCGGCCTGCGCGCGCAGTCCGCTTCTCCGTATTCTTACGCATTTAAAATACGGGCGGGTCTGACCGCGGGGGATATACAAAAGACGCACTTTGACAACAAGCTGATGGGTTTTGGAGCTGAAGTAAAGCGTGAAATCCTGGGCGGCGCTGTTCTCGCGGAAGTCACATGGGAATACGTTCCCGGCCGTCACCGTGACGTATATCCATGGGACACCAACCCCATTAAAGTCAATCCCAATGTGACCAACAGTATTAATGGCACCGGCCTTGATCCCAGATACTCCTTTGACGACCGCAAAGAATACGGGGATGGCATCAACCTTAGACTGGGCTATTCCGCACCCTTCAGATTAAACGCACTGCCATCTCTCTTGCCTGAATTGAGCTTTGAATGGTTTGCCGGTCTGGGCATAGACAGGTTCAAAGTCCGCAGCGAAGTTAAAAGCACATTCAATTTCGCCAATGTAAATAATCCAATCCAGCCCAACTACGATGGCTACTCCTTTGTAGAAGAAAGCAGCCAGTTATCGCCCGGGTTTTTTGCCGGTTTGAAGTACAAGATCACTTCCGACTTCGGCCTTGAATTATCCGTACGCAATTTTGGCATGTGGCACTACGAATTTACGCCCGCCACCTACTTTGAAAGAGACCCGGCCAAATATGGCAAAAAAGAATACGGACAATCCAAAACCGGAACTTCCAGAGGCTGGGCCATGGAACTGGCCCTGACCGCGAAACTTTAACCGGATTTCAGGAGACACAAATTATGCGTAAAAATATTGTATTTACACCACTGATGTCAATGCTCGTAGTCGGAGGTCTGAGCGCACAGGATACATCCAGCGCGGTTCTGACGGGCAGAGTGACTTCGCAGAATGATCAACCCCTTCAGGGAGTGAGAGTGTTGCTTGAATCACCGGCTCTCCTTGGGAATCGTCAGGTATCCACCGGCTCCGATGGGTATTTCCGCGTACCCCTGCTTCCCAACGGCGAATTCACCATTACCTTTTCGCTAAATGGTTACATCACGCGCAAGATGACCATGCGCCTTATAGCCGGCCAGACATCCAACGCCAGTACCAGACTGACGAGTGTGGGCGCTCAGGAAGTCACTGTGGAAATAACGACAACCAGAAACGCCCAGGTTGATAAGACAGATACGGTTGTCCAGACCACATTTTCGTCGGATTACCTTGAGGCCATTTCAGGCAGAGGTCTCGGCGCACTTGGCAGACTAGCTCCCGGCATTAACACAACCGATCTGACCACCGATGGAAATCTGCGGATACGCGGCGGCACGGGACACTCCACCAAAGCCCTCGTGAATGGCATGACAGTCACCGAGCAGTACAGAGGTTATATAACAAGCACGTTCAACATGTCCGACCTCATAGAATCCGTTTCTGTCATACAGTCGCCCATCAACGCGCGGTACGGAAACAGCGACGGCGGCATTATTACAATGGTGACATCCAAAGGTTCCAATACATTTACGGGCACATTCAGAGCCAATGTGAGCCGTAGCAACTGGGGAGTAAACAATTACACAAATTACCCCAGGCGCGACGGCACCACGGCAACTCCAACGGCCTGGAGAACAAATGATGAACTGACCAGAAGCTATGAACTGACAGTTCAGGGTCCCATCTGGAAAGACCATATTACTTTCGCGTATGGGGCGAATCTGACTCCCACAACGTATGGAAAAAGAAACGCCTACATTCGGTGGTACGACAATGGCAACGGAACATTTGGCCGTCCCCAAGACTCCGTCGGCACCTACTTCATGCAGAACAACCCAAGCATGCCCGGCTATGGGGACGTGATCAGAAAGGCCGAAATGTACTCGGGCAATGACCCTTATAACAGAGCCATCGTACCTACCACTTCATACAGCTCATATAATCAGTTCACCGTTTATGCCCAGATCACGCCTTCGCACCAATTAGAATGGAATTATTCTCAGCGCGACTCTACAAATACAGGTCTCTGGGGAGGCAGCGCAGGCACCAGTGGTATTAGTACTTCTGGTGGCGGTGGTGTATCTGTAATTGGTGAACCATGGGACAAAAACGCAGTCGGCAATCGTTCCTGGAACATTTCATATAAAGGCATTATCGCCACTTCCGGTGTTTTGGAACTCCGCTACGGCAAAACCTATAATTATGTCAATAATGGCTTTGGCATGGGCAATCCCTTTCCCATTCGCACTCATACTACAAATTCTTACATACCCATAAATCCCAATGGAGATCGTAACGATCCCAACAATTATTGGGCAAACGGGTTGGTGGAAGCCGATGCCAGATCGAGCCAGACTCAATGGTTGGAAGATCCCGCAAATTTTTACAATCCTCTGGCCGATTACTATTTCTGGACTCACAACGGCCCGACACAATCTCCCTCCGCCAGTGGGTCGGGCGGAAATACAGGGACTGTGCTAAATTATCAGCACTTTTTAAATACCGACAAGGGCAGCCACCTCATTGACTTTGGAATGCAGAGAGACAAGTATAACTGGCAGAAACCGCCCCCCGCCCCTATGAATATATTCTATGCTCATGGTCATATAGCAATAGATCTGAAAGAGGGCGACATCTGGAACAGCCGCGGCAACCCCTCCGCCGATCCGTCTGCTTACGCTGATAAATTTATTGTGTACGATGTCACCAAGGCGTGGCTCAGCGACATCAGCCCCTGGGGCGTTGCAAGATACAAGATAAGAGACATGCCGGTTTATAACCCCGCCGTTTATCCCAATCGCGTGCATCCGCTTATGGGTAACGCTGATCCTCGCTACCCCATGGTGCAATGGCGTTTTGGAGAATCGTCGGGCGAATTTCTGACCAACATGACATCCTTTTACCTGAACGACCTCTGGTCAATTAATGACCGCCACAGTATTCAGGGCGGTCTCCGCGTTGATAATTTTGAACTGGTTGACGGCGGGAACAAGGCTTTAGGCTATACGCAACCGACAGTCAGGTTTGAATATAAATGGGATCTACACGGCGACCAGAGCCGTCTGTTAAATGTGTCATGGGGGCAGTTCCACACACAGATACCTACCGGCACATTCAGACCAATGATAGAAGCTCCGGGCGCCAATACACAGCGGAGATACTGGACTACCCCCAATCCCGATGGCTCCAACAGGCCGTATCTGGTGTCGCGGGATGATATTATAAACTTAGATAATTATGGAGAGCTTGGGCCGGCAACTCTTTACGGCGGGATGATGTACCGGGTTGATCCAGACTGGAAAGCGCCCATATCCACTGAATTATCTGTGGGTTTCAGGCGCAATCTGAGCGGGGGAGGAAACTATAGAGCGACATTTGCATATCGCACCTGGATAAACGATTTCGACTTCTACCCGGAACCAAGCGAGATATTCCAGCCCGTCCGTGCCGATGGCAGTTTGGGCCAGTGGAATATCAGGCGCTACATGAGAAACACCGAGGGCTACACCAGGACATACACAGGCATTGAGCTGGAATGGGAATATCCCATCCACAGGAGGGCTACATTCGGCGGCAGTTACACATACAGCCGCCTGAGGTCAAATGTACCCAGTGTCACAGATGCTGGGGGAAATGACATAGGCGACGCTCCGAGTATGAATTTCGCTTCCTATTGGGACTATATGTTAGGAGGACGCGACAAATGGGCGGCCACCTCTGTGAATGGCTCTCAACACATCTTTAAGTTCTATCTCCTCTTTGACCTCACATCCGGGAATATTAAATCCTCCGTCTCTTTCACGGGCAACTACAACAGTGGAGGGGAATACCGTGATGTGTTCTCTTACAACTTAGGTTTCCCCGTTGAATTTGAACCAGAATACAGGCGGTTGATAGTTGGCACTGCCGGCGGCACCGTGGCGGGCACTGCCGGAACATCAGGATTCAGCAGCAATGTGAGTGTTCCAGTCAACCTTAAGGCAACGAGTCAGGATTCCTGGGATCTTTCAATGCGCTACCTGATTACGGCGCCCCTGGCCAGAAAGATCTCATGGCTGGCCACCATAGTCGTCAGTAATCCCTTCAATCACCGCGGTTTGGGCGGATTCAGCACGTCTAGTCCGCAGGGCGTAACCATACCTAAACAGTTGACGGGGAGTGGCAACCCCACAAATCCCACGTTCCCATACGGAGGGACAGGGCCGGATAATCCTGGTGTCTGGCTGGCCTATTATGATACTTCTCAGACCGGCTTGAACACTCTATACAGCGGGCGCATGAACGGACGCAGTTTCACTGTGCAAACAGGCTTGAGATTCTAGGATTGGAGAAAATATGAAAACATTGAGAATTCTGGCAGTTGCGTTATCTGTGTCCTCAGCGGCGTTGATTGCTGATGATACCGGATACAACTACAAGTTCAGTATCGCGGGGGGCTTCAGTCTGGCTCAAGGCCACGCCCACGATATGACTCAAAAGACCTGGGGCGCTCTGGGCGCTTTTAATGGCGAGTTTGGCATTCTGCTCCAGCACCCGCAGGCGACAAAGGTGGCGATTCGCCCCAATTTCGGCATGGTCAAGATTTTGGGCGATAAACCCACGGAAGTAAGCCCTAAAATCTATGACCTGATGGGCATCTATGGAGGCTGCGACTTTATATATTCGCCGTTCAAGAGTCTGCCTGTGTCAGTCTCAACAGGGCCGTCCATGCACGTCTGGAATGTGGATGAAGTTGGTTCCATTGGCAATCCGAGCCAGGGAGAAAAGGGCGTTAAGTTTGGCTGGCGGCTTGGGCTTCAGTATGTGTTTAACCACCAGTGGCGCGCGGAATTGAACTACGCGCTGACCGAGTGGCGCACTATAGACAGTGCAGAAAGCACCGTTTTGAATGTTGGATTTAATCCCAGCAGACCTTCATACTTCTGCGTCAGGGCAAGCTATAGCTTCTGATTGACCCGACAAAAATAATGCTAGGTTGCGTTTGATGTCAATCGAACGCAACCTGGTATTACATACCAAAATTTATTGGATCCCTGTCCATTTGAACAGTACCAGAGCGGTCTAAAGGAACTGTTTGCAATGCGCGGCCTAAATCCGAACGGTTTTGAGATTTAAGTATTAGTTGCTGCCAGAAGCGATTTTTTACGCGAGATATCGGAGCCTCTAAAGGGCCCAATATTTTAACGCCATGACAGGTTTTAAATAGTCTGTGCAATTCTTCCAAAGGCTTTCGCGCGGCTGTTGGATCATCGCCGTCCGCTCTGAATAGAGCCATAGCGGTAAAAGGGGGGTACCCAAGGGCGTTGCGATATGGGAGCTCGCTGTCCGCAAAACCCTCGAAATTTTGCGCCACGGCGTGGACAATTGCCGGGTGGTCGGGGCTGTATGTTTGGAGTATCACTCGACCGGGCTGTTCAGCGCGCCCCGCTCTGCCGGCCACTTGGGTCAATAAGTGAAATGTCCTTTCGGCGCTGCGGAAATCAGGAATCCTCAGACCCAGATCGGCATTCAGAATGCCCACAAGCGTCAATTTGGGAAAAGTATGGCCTTTGGCCAGCATTTGAGTGCCAACCAGTATGTCAACCTCGCCGTTTTCCGCGGCTAACAGGCCGGCCTCCAGAGTGCCGCGCCTTGATGTGGTATCTCTGTCCAATCGCAATATTCTGGCATTGGGAAAATGTATTTGCAGAATGTCCTCTACCTGCTCCGTTCCCTCTCCAACGCCTCTCAAATGCTCGGCTTCACAATGAGGGCAGACTTCAGGCGGGACATTTTCATAACCGCAGAGATGGCACTTCAAACGCCACGCGCCTTTATGGTAAGTAAGGCTTACATCGCAATTTGGACAGTCCAACGTCTTACCACAGGCCATGCAAATCCAGAAATTCTCAAATCCGCGCCTGTTGAGTAGCAGCATTGACTGTTCGCCGCGCTTCAATACATCGCCCATAGCTTTGAGCAGCAGTGGAGAAAACAAGACCTTTTTACGCTCGGAGCGATAGCACTCCCTCAAATCAACAACTTGAACCGTTGGCAAACCAATACTGCCGGGGCGTTGCGTAAGGCGGAGCAGCTTATAGCGTCCGTTGCACGCCGCATGCCAGCTTTCAAGGCTTGGTGTGGCGCTGCCCAACAATACGGGACAGCCCTCAATTTGGGCGCGTTTTATGGACATATCCCTGGCATTGATTCTGGGGTGTTCTTCAGATTTATATGAACTCTCCTGCTCTTCGTCCACAATTATCAGACCTATATCTCTAAGCGGAGCTAACACAGCGCTGCGAACGCCAACAAATAACTGTGCATCATTCATCAACAGGCGCACAACATCAGCTTGTTTTTCTGTAGGATTAAGTCCGGCGTGGCCAACAGCAACTTTGCCAGGAAAACGCGCTTCCAGCCGCGCCAGCAAACGCGGCGTCAATCCTATCTCAGGCACCAGCCATAGTACCCGCTTGCCACGCTTCATTATACTTTCCGCTAATTCCAAATAGACCTCGGTCTTACCGGAACCGGTAATTCCAAAGAGCAAATAAACGGCAAAATGCCCTAGTTCCACGCATGATACGGCTTGGCGCTGTTCTTCGTTAAGAATCACAACCCTGTGCAGCAATTCCACTCTTTTCTGGCTCAGGAGATCTAATCGCTTTGTGCGTTCAATAAGTCCATGCCGCTCCAAACCGGCCAAAACAGAGGCACTCACAGACGTTTCCTGAAGAAGTTCGCACTCCAGTTTAACACCGCCAGCAGTCTCAAGGCAGTTAAGCACTTTAGCTTGAGTTTGCGTTATTCTCTGCGGGTGCGGCGCGCCTGTAAGCCGTACTTCGGTCAGACCAATTCCCCTGAGATTGCGGCGATGCAGAAGTGTTTGCAGATCAATCTCACCCCTGTGCCAGGCCTCACCGATTTCATTCAAGGCCTGCCAGTTATTGGAATCACGCAACTCAGACAAACGGCGTCCATCAGGTAAAATCAACCCCCAATCCACCTGAACAGCACGTGGAATACACAGCGCCATGAGATGAGCCAAGCCGCACCCATAGTAATTTGACGCAAAATCAAGCAGTGTCAAAAGGTTCGCGGGCAATAGCGGAAATGGGTCAAGAACTGTTTCTATTGGCTTCAGTTTTGCCGCAGGCGGCTTTTCATCGGCTCCAATAACCACGCCCCAAGTCTGGCTACCCCGTACCTTGACAAGAACCCGCGTACCCCGGCTCAAACCATCCGGCGCCAGATAAGTCAGCGGCGCTATGGGACGAGGCAGGTCAACACGTGTTGGAATTAAGGGCATATATCAAATTTTTACCCAGCGACTTTCAAAAGGAGCCAGGCTAAACTCCGTTTTATTGCCATTTTCCATGTGAACAAGTGTTTTTTGCTGTGAAGATGAGTTGTTAACCACAACCAACTGATTGGTCTTGGTGTAATAGGCACAATCCGTAAGAGGATTATCACAAAACCATTCCGCTAGGCGTCCCTCTTTGTTTGCCGCCCAAAAAATCGCGCGGTGCAACAATCGCGCGTTATTCAGGTCATATGGCAACGCGCCAAAGTACACGCTGCGGCCATCGCCGAATTGCTTTGCCGTAATTAAAGTGTGCAGACCCTCGGCATGAAGTAATTGTGTCTCTTTATCGCACACAAATACAAAAGTCTCAGGGTTACCAAAATCAGGCTTTTCTTTCAGGTCGGCGGTGATGAAATGATCGGAAATTAGACTGACTTTGACAGGCGCTGATTGAAGTGTATGGCCAACTTCTTTGTCAACGCCTAAAACATCAGCTAACTGGAAATATCGCCCCTGATGTTGGTATGCCGATGGCCCGCGGCACCCGATAAATCCGCCGCCCTTATGTACAAAGGCGCGAATCTTTTCAATAATTTCAGATTCTATCCAACGCCGCCCTCCGCTCCACGCGGTTTCGGCATCACCGTCATTAATTATCACATCAATATCTGACGGTATTCCGTTTGAAGCAATTTCATCAAAACTCAACCAGCTAATTTCGACAGGTAAACCGCACAAACACTCTAATAAATTGGTGCCGGCGACCATGATGACATCCGGGCGTTTAACCAAAAATTTTTGAGGGGCGCCAAAGCTGTTAATCCATGCCTTCCAGGTACCCCAGCAATTCAGAATGGCAACTTTGATTGGAGATTTTTTAGATTCGGTTCCGACAGAGTTTGCTTTAAATAGGCGGAATTCATTTGTAAGTTCCGCAACATGGTCAATAAATTCAGGGAATTTTAACGCAAGTCTCAAATAACCACCGTAGCCCAGACGATCAACAGGTTTGCGCAGCAGCGCGCGGCGGATTTTTATCCAGTTACTGAGGCTTTCGCTTAAAGGGTCACCACCCTCACAAAAAACATCCGGGAAAAAATAGGGATACAGACGCAACTCTTTAATAAGATTCCCAGGCGTATCGGAAATTCGTCTCAGGGCCACACCGTCTTCAGCGGCGCCAACGTGAATATCTATACCCATTTCCAAAAAACTGTTCTGGTACGGTTCGGCGCCAATCCAATGATCACCCCAAAATATAGCCGTCTTTTTACCCTTTGCTTTACATTTTTCAACAAGGGTTTTCCCAAACTTAACGACAAATCTATGTATAAATTTCATCCAATCTCTATAGGCTTTTGAAGGTACACGACAGGCGGCGTTGTAATATCCCTGATCCACAAAATCTTCCGCGCGCAAACGATAACCGTACTCCCTGGCAAAATCTTCCAGGGCCAAAATGCTTATGGTGTCCTGATAACCTGTCCAATCACGAAATTTATCAACAGAATCCTGATCTGAATCAACGCTGAAATGATAAGCCAGGGTGGTCAGCCTTACCACATCGGTTTTCGGATGATCGTCAAGATATTTATCAAAATACTCCATTAAATGATCCCAGCACTCTGGATGGTAGGGATCAACACTGATAATATGCGGTTTGTCCCAATTATTTGTCAGATGATTGTACATTGATGTTGTATCCCATATTTGGAATACAAGAAAATTGACCGTATATATATGAAAGGGCTTGATGTCTTTTACAGTTACCAATCCGGCGGCAGGGTCAAATTCCCATTTGTCCGGCGAGATAAGTTCACCAGTAGTTCTATCAATAACCTCCCAATATTTTTTGACATCGTGTTTGGTATCCAACGAGTATTTTTCACGATAAAAACCTGAAATGGGGTTTATGACTATGCTTGTGTCAACTGCGGTTACAGGATCACTCATTAAAAATTTTTGCGGCAGTTGATCCATGTGAGCGCGAGGGTATGTCTGCTCCGCTCTGACCAGGCAAATCGTGGAATAGACCTCTAAACCCATATCCAACATTGCCTGGGAAAGCTCAGTGCCATCACTATCCCTTATTGCGTCGGCTCCCCATTTTGCGGCCAGCTCTAAAACCATTTTTTCTTCATCAGTTTCGGCAGGGAGAGTGACGGAACCAGTCAATTTTGAATCAGATGATAATGTCATAACAACACCTCAAAAAATCACAAAAAATAGTTGAGATTAACTACTTTGCGCCGCCCGCAAAATAATCCTCTATTTCTTCCAGTGTTTTACCTTTAGTCTCAGGCATGAAGAATGCCGCCGTAATAAAGTAAATCACTGTACATCCTGCCCAGAAGAAAAACATCGCGGAAAATCCATATTGACCGGTGATCGGTAAAAACACCAATGCTATCGAAAATTGAACACCATTGTTCAGCACCATAGCAATTCCCATTCCCATAGATCTTATGCGCGTTGGCATTAATTCTGTCAGAGCAAGCCATACACAAACGCCCGGGCCAATGGCAAAGAATGAAACAAACAGGCAAAGCAACGCCGTTATAGTCCAACCGGTAGTTGGCGTAGGAATGGGGCCCCATTTAGCCCTATTGATTGTCAAAGGAGCAGAGTTTTTAGGATCATCAGGAGAAATGGATATTATTTTGGCGGCCTGAATATTCTCGGCATCCGTAATATATTTTTGAGACGCTTTATCTAAATTATTTCTAATATTCCTAGCTTGAAAAACAATCTCTTTATCCTCGGTTGTCAAATCTTGCAATGGAACATTCTTAAATTGTTTCGCTGTATCTAAAATATCTTTTTCTTCGATGGTAAGAGATTCCATAACGGAATCGGCTCTTTGCAATGCTGTATTAGCTTCAGTCGTTGGCATGAAAGCCTTAACCATCCGCTGTTTGTCAGCGTAGGAATATAATATGGAAAGCTGCATTGGTGTCGCATTATCATTTGACAGGCCAACATCCATGATGTTTAACTCAAGTCTGTTGTCCGCAATCATAGAAGTAATTTTGTCAGAAACATTAATCTGCTTAGACTCAAAAGTTCTATACACAAAAGCCGCGGTAACTAACGTAGCTATTATACCCAAAGTCCCTAATTTCAGCAGGAATTTACGCCCAAGTTTATCAACCAGAACCGCGCCAACCAGTGTCATGGAACAGTTCAAAACCATTATTGTGGTGAATCCCCAGGACGCTGAAATCGAATCCAATCCGGCCTGTTTTAATATTATCACCGAATACGCTATCACAGAATTGATACCCGTCGCCTGTGTAGCGGCCAAGACAATACACGCAATAATGAAAGGTATGACATATTTACGTTGCAACAGACTATCATTTTTGAATGACTTTCCTTTTACATTATCAATAGTCTTGTTATGGGCAGCCAACTCATTAATTTCAAAAGCCACCTCATTTTCAGACATTGAAAGGCGAAGGATTTCACGCGCTTTGTCAGCCTTGCCCTTTCTGAACAACCAGCGCGGCGATTCTTTGATAAAGAACGCGCCAACAGAAAAAATAATGCCCGGAATAGAGGCCACTAGGAACATATAACGCCAGGCATTGCTATTGGCCTTAAAAATTTCCGCATTTAGTTTGACGACATCAGTGGAAAATAACTGTTGAGCAATCGCAATGCTTTCAGCGTTGCGATTCGTGAAAAACACGCCAATGGCGCCGGCTGTGACCATTCCAAGAGTGAGCATAAACTGAAACAGAGCAGTACCCCTGCCCCTTATCTCAGCGGATAGACACTCGGCCATATACAGCGGCACAACCACACAGATAATTCCACCGGATAAGCCCATCAAAATACGACCAGCCAACAAGGGCATAAAACCCTGGCTTGTGTATATCAATAAAATGCTAATGACAAAGGACAATCCTCCTATTATCATCATTTTTTTACGTCCAAGCCAGTCAGATAATATACCGGCAAAAAAACTGGCAAGAATGCCGCCGCCTGTATAGATTGCAACAATAAAGGACAACTGGGCCTCTGTTACTTGGATGGTTTTATTTAAAAATTCCAGGGCAGAGCCAATAATCCCAAAATCAACACCGGCCAGTAATCCACCCATGCCTGATATAAATAGCAGGAATGGCATATAGCCAGGTTTTTGCCCGCCATTTCTATTTTTTCTTTGAGCTACTTTTGTTGACATGAATGACTCCAAGAGTTACTTAAAAAATGATTGCAAACCTGATACTCGTTGCGAATTAATTTACTCTTTCCACTCCTGTTACATTTCTTCCACAAGCAGGTTGTCAATTACTATAGTACCGGCCCTGCCGCCTCTGTTTCTTCGATTTCCAGCAGCATTATCAGATGTCTGGGGCTGGCCGGAAGACATCTTGGTGACACCGATAAACCAACCAGGCAGATTATCCGTCTTAAATGTAGTTGAAAAACGTTTGGGAATATTTTCCGATGTCTTTTCAATCACCTGGGTTTTTTGAATTTTTGAACCGGCGCCTGTGTCCAAGCCAGCGGCAAGCGCAAATAAATTTTCCTGGTCGTTCAAAACATCAAAACTTACTCTATATGTTGTATTTGGTTTTAGTTTTAAGGTCGCCGGCACGGTGCGATACAACATATCAGGACTGCCTTCCAGACGGCTCTTCAAACTAAAATGCCCGCCGATAACATCCTTGGTGTATGGGGGATTGGCTTCGGACAAATGAGTGTTCATAGGCCCTTTCCATCCATACATAAAAGGCCCCCAGCCTTCGTCAACATTTTCAAAATCCTCGAACAGTACAACATTCTTCGCATTGGCGGGCGGCTTGCTGACACCGGTTTTTACCAAGCGCACATCGTCAAAACGAACTTCCGTTCCTTTCTCATCCGCTCCGGCTTGCAAAGATAAATTTATAAGTCCATTTTCAGGAGCCTTGAAAACTACTTTCATTCTATGCCAGTTCCGCAAGTACTTGCTGGATTGATCCGTGTAATTAATAAGTTCAGTAGCATCAACAGTGCAGGAAACAGGCGCCATAGGCGTGATTTTCGGCAATGCGATCCCACCTTCCAGCAAATCCAATTCGGCGATAGCAACCGTATTTGTATCATTTACCACCGAGGTTGCAACCAATTTAAATGTCTCGGCATTAAACGGACGTTTAAAATTGACAGTTGCAAGGCCATTCGCGTCATAGTTAAATGTGCCGTTCACAAACTCCTTTTGCTTACCGTTTGTGAGTTCAGCGTAATAAGTTTTAATGGTACCGTCTCCACGCCCCTGCGGAGCCATGATCGTAAAACCGCTGATCATTTTTTTCCCATCCCAACCAAGCTCAATAGTCGTATCTTGCTGTTTTACTTTGCTCTCAGCGGCAATGTTATGTCCGACAGGACGATTGGCCTCCTGAAGTGTGACCGATCTGTAACAGGTATTTGGATCTCCGTCAAACATACGCGCCACTCCCTCCCCTCTGACACTGCGGGGCGCGTTGCGAACCATCCAGGCCTGTCTGTCCCTGAATGGCGGGATTTCGTCAGCGGATTCAACCTTTAATGTGACCGGCCGTTTTTCGCTGATACTGAACCAAACGGAGGCCGCATAGGTTTGTCCCGGCAACAAACCGGAAATTTTCTGACTCACGGAAGAAGCGGCCTTGCCATCCATGACCAATTCTGTCTGTCCGAAATCCGTATTTTCAAAGCGAATGTCCTTAGTGTCCCGGGATGGTTTCCAAGCATTAAAACCGTGGCTGTCAAAACCCGGGTCTTGTACCAGTCCCCCTTCTCCCCAGTTCATCTCAGGCAAGGGCGATGGCGCCTCTCTGTAAAGCACATAAGGCGTTTTCGGCTTTATATTCTGGAGGCTCACTTTTCCATTAATTACAGGCACATCCCTCTCAAACACTCTTCCCAAGTCTGTCAGGCGGTACAAAATAGCTGCCTTCACATTTGCCCATGTCGCCGGAACATCCCATGTGGTATCGCCGCCATTGTCATTCCAGTGATATATCTTTAAATCCTGACCAGGAACCCAAGGGATAAAGCAAAGATTATCAATAGGGCGGGAGGCCGGTTTTTCGTACCGGCATGAATTGATCAGTTTCCCGCCTACCCCATAAATCCTGGCTGTTTGGGCGTCAAACTCCACTCTGACCCCGTCTGAAAAGATGGCCGAATCCTTTTCCTGCTTTAACAACTGAAAATGCTGTAAGAACTTGGTGGGAAGATTTACCGTAAAAGCGGATTGAATTACCTGGAGCATATCCCGCTCCGCGTGCCATCCCAAAAAACCATCGCAATTACTACCTCTCAGCAGAGGCTCGTGCTGAAAGGTGTCTTTTTCTGAGTAATAAATAAACCTCGCAATCTGACTGCGATCACCTTTGCCGCCTATTTGCTGTGTCCAATCATTAGCCACATGATTCCAAACCACTCCGGCCTCCATGGTGGCTGGAAATTCAGTGAATTGAACAAAGCCCAAACTATTGATTTTGTTCCACATATGCCAAGCCGGCCATCCTCGTCCGTAATAGACATCCAAGTAAATAAAGTCAAGGCTGGGCAAATCCGCCCGCAAAGCGTCCAATCGCGCGTTCAATGTCCCATAGGCGGCATCGTATCTGTAATCAGTCAGATACGATTCATCCAGCCATGCCCACCCTTGATTTCCCATATTTACAATCCTTGGGTCGAAATTCCTGGCCTCAAGATGGTATTCGTGGGCATTGATATGAACTCCCGTAAGGACGTTAAAGTCGTGTCCCCGCCTGACCATATAATTGAGGTCGTCACGTCCTCCCTGGCGTCGGCCAACATTACCGCCATAGTCAGGGTGTGAACTATCATGCCCTTCAGACTGATACCCTTTTTGCTGTATGCGCTGTCCAAGCCCATCCGTATATAGCCAAATCTTTTTGGCGTTATCCAGAACACGCAAAAAAGGATTGGTAGCCTGACTGCCAAAGTTCATTGCAATGTGCGCGATGGGGTAAGACTTTGTTGTTTCCGCTCCATAAGCTCTTGGCGCCGATTCACGATAGGCAATGGCAGCGTCCTGCCATGTAACCGCGCCATCGTCGTTTCGATCACCTGCCACTACCAATATGGCTCTGGGAGTTTCTGTTTTGGCGCGTGGAATTTCCCTCCATGTCCACTTCCCTGGTGAAACCCACGCTGTGCGGTTCTGGCCTTCACCCGCCGTTCTGACAATCATCCTCAGATTCTCATCCAGCACATTGGTATATACACCGGCGGCAATTCCACCATTACTGATAAAGGCATAACTCGCGCCGCGCTCACCGCGCTCATTACGGTTCTTATCCTTGTTGGTAAGATTGTCCAAGAACTCAAGTTCACGCACCTTACCAAAGATGTCTTGATCCTCAGGTTTTTCAGAGGCATAGCTGGCCGCGGGGAAATTGCCAAGCGCGATGTCGGCATTCCCATCACCAGATAAAAGAACAAGACCGGGAATTTCCAGCGACCTCAGCATGGTTGAGCCGGTCTCACTGATGTCATCAATGGTAATCATCAGAGAATTTCGAGTCATGCGAAAATTAATAGTAAATGAAATACCCAAATTTTTAAAAGATAATTTATAATTTGCCGAATCGCTGCTTGTTGTCTGAAAGCGCACTTCCGGAGTCTCGGATTTGTTATTAATAATTACTGAAGCCTGCTCAGCTTTGGGCAGGATTATTTTATTATTTGCCAGAGAGTAAGAAAGCAGGCCAGGAAAATCATTTCTAAGGGTTACGCTAAAATCGCCGCAGGTCAGCGATTGCCCGGACATCACTTGAGCGGATGCCAATATGGCTGTAATAGAAACTATTGGAAACAGTTTGGACATAACATAATCCTTTTATAAAGAGTTTCGCCTAACTACACACACTTCCCCATTTCAATTCTACACATCCCAGAAGTTATTATTTCAAAAAATCCAAAATATTTTTGCGACAAATTTCAAATTTTCCGCTAATTTATTTTTTTCAGGCTTCTTACTTCCGAGGATTTTTGACATGGCAGACACTTCGCCTTTGTTACCGGTCACACTTACTTGCAACACGGATCTTAAGTTTATAGAACTGATCCAGGTTGTTGGAGGAGAGTTGCTGAAACACATGAGTTTCACTCAGGAAGACGGCGAGAGAATTTGGCTGGCCATACAAGAGGGCATAGCCAATGCCATGCGTCACGGCAACAAGTTGGATAAGTCTAAAACCGTATCCGTATCTTTTATCCCCAGCATTGAGCAAATTGAGATACAAATAACGGATCAGGGTGGCGGCGTTGATCTGGAGTCAATTCCAAATCCAAACTTGCCGGAGAATCTGCTAAAGCCCAATGGCAGAGGTGTGTATTTTATGAAGCAAGTCATGGACTCCGTACATACAATTGCGTCCGAGTTTGGCAGTACACTTGTTTTAATAAAGCGCCGAAAAGGACATAAACATGCGACAAAATAGTCAAACACAAAAAAATAAGCACCTGCTGTTTTCATATTGGGATATATTGCCGTTGCTTACTTTAGTGTGTTACATTATTGCGTTTGCGGCTCTCAGACCAAAGTTCCCGCATCTGGATGTAAGTGGAATTTCACCTTTTGCAAACCCCGATAAAACAATGGTGGAGTTCGCTGTAATGGCCGCGCTCGTTTGGATTAACCTTAGTATCATTGTATTCATAGGCAAACATGCTATGGCCATTTTTATACCGATGCGCAGTCTTGTGACAACAGGATTATTATTGTTTGGCTTTGCTCTGGCATTGCGTCCCACAGTTGGCAAAATGGCGTTGGGTCTGGGCTTAGGTGTATTTTTTCTTTCTATTATAATTGGACTGGTGGTATCTCTTACCATGATAAATGATAAAGAGCAGGATGTGCCGCTGGACGATCCGGCGCGTTGTGCGGAGTTTTGGAAAGGAGGGGACATGTTTTATTTTAACGGAAAAGACAAACGATTATTTGTTCCGAGACTGCACCAAAACACTTATAGTGAATTTTATTCAGCGCTAAATTTTGGACACAAAAAAGCCTGGATAATAGCCATTACGCCAGCCTTCATGCCACTGCTTTGGATTATAACGCAGTTGATTGTCTCATTCATTTACCATAAATAAACCAGAATCTTACGCCCACCGAGTCGCTTTCAAAATCTTCGGGCAGACGCGGAAGTATTGTCCTCTTGACAGCCTGCAAGGCCAGATCATCAAGATCAGCTTTACCACTGGATATTTCTATTCTCGCAGCCTCAATTTTACCGATTTTGAGTATTCGGAAGTAAATCTGAACCCTTCCCTCGCCGCCGCGCATTTGAATCCAGTTACGTGTCACACCGTCCTGCACTTGTTGCGCGTACCAAAGCGGAAAATCGCTCGCGCCAACAAACTCTTGCAATAAACCTGTACCACCCATAATTCCTTTGGTTGGCCGAATGCCTGGAACCCCATTGCCCTGTCCCACACCGCCGCTATTACCGCTTCCGGCGGCGCCAGGAACAGCATTCTGAACCGGATTGGCCCCCTTTGCCGCTACCGTAGCGGTACCACGGCTCTCAGGATTAGGATTGGTTCCTTTGGGAAGTTGTGCGGGAGGCTTTGGCTTTTCAGGAAGCACTTCGGTCAACTTTGGAGTCTCTTTTGCTGCTTGACGAGGTGACGCGGATGGAGTTGGACGAGTCTGGGGAATCGGAGCCACTTCTTCAACGCGACGACGCCTGCCTCTCGACTCACCCGCTTCTGTTGGAGCCGAGCCGCCGGAAACACCGCCGCCAGCGGCAGGAAGGGTTATCCATCTGATTGTTTCCTTGGACACCTCAGGTTCTGACTCAGGCGACATTAAAATGGCAGCTACTATTGCCAGATGAATCGCAAAACTCACACACAAGCCCGCAGGCCAGCGCATAACACGAATGTGAGCGCGCTCATGCAGCAAGAGTTGCAGTTCTCGACTCACTTGCTACCTCTTTATTCGCTATTGCTTTTTTGCAAAGAAACGGCTTGCTGGGACGATAGCCCCACATTTGTATAACCAGCCTCCCTGATGAGATCCATTAACTCCACAACTTTTCCGTACGAAACATGCTGATCGCCGCGAACAATGACACCCTGTGCCCTGGCATCACCAAAAGCCCTCTTTTTCAACTCAGTCTGCAACTGCTGCGCTGTCATAACGCTATTTTCAAATTGATACTTGCCGTCTCCGGCCAGTGTAACCACCGGAATCTGACTTTCAAGATTTTTTCCCGTGCGCGACTCAGGAAGGCTTACTTCCATACCCGTCGTCATCATCGGCGCAGCCACCATAAAAATAATCAGCAAAACAAGCATCACGTCAATTAACGGAGTCATGTTGATATCCGCCATCTGACTGTTTCGCCTTGAACCCGGCGTAAATGCCATAAAATGCCCCCTACAGCGCTTTTAACGCGGCCTCATAGTCCGGCTCATCTGATATTTCAGGCACCAACTGTGTGTGCAACACCACTCCATTGGCATCCACCACAATTACAGACCTGGACAATAATCCCTTGAGCGGACCATCAACCAAAGTAACACCAAATGTTTTACCAAATTCGGGATTCCTGAACGCGCTTGCCGGGATTACATCCTGCAAGCCCTCAGCGGCACAAAACCTGGCGGCGGCAAAGGGGAGATCCTGGCTGACGCATAAGACCTTTGCGCCTTTGGTCTGACTGGCTTTTGCGTTGAAAGCGCGAACACTGGCCGCGCATGTCGGCGTGTCTATGCTGGGAAAAATGTTAAAAACCGCCTTCTGACCGGCAATATCAGCCTTATTGATTTCGCTTAGATCAGGCTTGACAAGCGTAAAAGCCGGAATATCAGACCCAACTGCCGGCAGTGAACCGGACGTGTTAAATGTATTGCCTTTCAATGTGACTTGAGCCATGGTTTGTCCTTTCAAAAAAGACACAGCAACCTATAGAATGCCAAAGAAAAAAAGTATATTCCATTATTTTGATAAACTACGACCACTGCTGTTTTAGATTTGAGGATGAAATCTGGAGTCTGTCATGCGTCGCCCCACTCTCATTGCCACACTGCTCGCCGCTGGTATCCTGACCGCCTGGTGCGGGACTTTGGCCTATCAACGCTCAACTGCAATCGCGTATCCACGCCCTGTGGACCCGCGCGGCCCCCTTCTCGAATGGGAAAAGGCGATAATACAGCGTTTTAAAGAAGCACAGCCATCTGTTGTGTACATTACGACTATCGCAACGGTTCAAAGAGACTGGTTCGGTTTTGATTTAGAACAAGTTCCCGCAGGCTCCGGCAGTGGATTCATCTGGGATACAGACGGCCATGTAGTAACCAATTACCACGTAATACAAAGGGCGGAAGACGTATTGGTAACCCTTTACGACCGAAACCAATACCATGCCAAACTGATCGGTTTAGCGCCGGAAAAGGATTTAGCTGTCTTAAAGATCAGCGACCCCCCATCTAAATTACATCCAATACCTATTGGAACAAGCCATGACATCCAAGTCGGACAATCTGTAATCGCTATTGGCAACCCATTTGGCTTTGACCAGACTCTAACCACAGGCGTGGTATCCGCCCTGGGCCGTGAAATCCAAAGCCCGCCAAGCCGCCAGGACCCGAATGGCAGAAGCATAATGGGCGTGATTCAGACAGACGCCGCCATCAATCCCGGCAACTCAGGCGGCCCCCTGCTGGACAGCGCGGGACGATTGATAGGCGTAAACACGCAAATAGCAAGCAGCAGCCGCAGTAACGCCGGCATTGGCTTTGCTATCCCCGTTGACACGGTAAACAGATTTGTACCACAACTGATTTCAAGGGGCAGGGCCGCGCTGCCCGATTTGGGATTTGAACCTGTACCGGAGCGCTACAACCGCCGCCTTGGCCTAAGAGATGGTCAAATCGCAGTACTGTCTGTCAAGAACGGCGGACCAGCGGACAGAGCAGGCCTGCGCCCCGCTAACCGCCGCACAGGCGAACTGGGCGATGTCATTTTAAGCATCAACGGAAGCACGGCAAATGGATGGGAGCGATTGCAAGACCTAGTCTATAACATGCCCATCGGCTCTACGCTGCAAATCGAAGTCCAACGCCATAACCGCATCGTCCAACTCAAGTTGCAAGTGGATTCACAGTGACGCTAGAAAAGCATCAGGCACGATGGGCGGCAAACACCCCCGTGTCAAAAATCATTTCAGCTTGTTTTTCTGGACTTTTTCAAGCACTCTCAGCGCGTTTTCTCCCCAAATCTTTTTTATGTCTCTGTCCGAATAACCACGCCGAACCAGTTCAATAGTGATATTCGGCAGTTCTGTAACATCCGCGCAGTCAACAAGACCACCGCCTCCGTCAAAATCTGTCCCGATACCAACATGATCTATTCCGATCACCTTAACGATGTGGTCAATATGATCCACGGCGTCTTTGACTGTCGCCTTGGGGCCGCCAAATCTGGCTCTTAGCGCTCTGTACTCCGCGATGAGCTCATCGCCACCTTGTTTTTCCCTGAGAGTTTCCCATCCCCCGAATTTCTCTATGCGGTTTTCCAGGTCCCTGCGAAGCCTCTCGTATTCAGGGTCTATTTCTCTCGCGCTGATGTAGTCTGAAAGGATACACAACTGAATCACGCCGCCATTTTTCTTTAAGGCCAGCAATTGCTCATCAGTCAGGTTTCTTGGATGATCACACACAGCCCTTGAACTGCTGTGGCTGGCCATGATTGGAACTTTGCTCATGGCCAGCACGTCAAAGAAACTCTTATCCGAGGCATGGCTTACGTCAACTACAATACCCAGTTCGTTCATACGTTTAACGACGGCCTTGCCAAATTCGGATAGGCCATTGTCAACGCCGTCCTGAATATCCGTCGAACTGTCGCATATATCGTTGTTCTTACTGTGGACTAAACCCATAATCCTGGCTCCCATTGAATAATAGGCATCAATGTTATTCAGTTCCACGCCAATGGAGTAGCCGTTTTCCATACTAACCAAAATGGCGCGTTTGCCGGCTCTGGCAATCCGCTTCAAGTCCTCCGCTGTATAGGCCTGCTCACAGAGTTCACCATAGTTCTTAAACATTTGATTAATATATCCAAAGGTTGTCAGTGCGCGTTCCTTTGCCTTTACATAGCCTTCCGGCGTCCTTGGCCCTTGCCCCAAATAGACGGCAAAGCAGCTTGCCGAAAGCCCGCCCTCTTTCATCCTTGGGAGATCCTGGCACCCCTGCCCCTTTTCATGGCGCACACCTACATCAAAGCCACCCAATAACATGGGCGTATCACAGTGCGTATCCATAGTAAATATTGAATGGTGCAGCTTCAGCGCGTATTTTTCAATGTCAGACGGCTGACCGGCGGCCAGATTTGACAGCAACATGATTGAGGCCAATAGTTTACTTGTCACAGGCATGTGAGCCGCCTTTCAGTTGTAATCCACAGAAGAAAAACCATGGAATCAATCATTTTCTCATCCTTTTGCACTTTTAAAAACAATCAATATCCAACTTGGTATCATGCTATAGTTCTTTTGATGTCAAAAGCATTTCTAAGATACATTGCCGCATTAGTGCTTTCGCTACTCTGTTGTAGCTTTGCTCATTTGCTTGCCGATGGTTTAGCCAGTAAATATCATTATTGTCATCCCTGTGAACAGATTTTAAAGTCAGACAGTGACGGGAATGAGCATTCAGCAGGCAGTCACCGGCATTCCCATAATCCTGAAACACCATGCGATGAGTGGCTTTGTCACTGCGATTTTTCCTCATGCAATATGCTTGGGACAAAAACGATACTCTTACAGCAGATCTCAAGCCCAGCATCCTTTCCCAACACAATGATTGAAACCTTAAAAAGTGAAACTATCAAGCCGCTGAGACTGCCCCCCAGAACATCAACAGGTTTGCTGAAAACTTATACCAAGTTATAGTTCAACTTTTTTTTGGAGGTGTTCTCATGAGAAGCCATCATTGCTTCTTCAGCGCGGCAATTGCCGCCCTAATGCTTTCGCTTGCCGCCTGCGGCGGTCATCGCGATGACCATGAAATACGTGTCACCGGCGTAGAGCTAAACAAAACAAACCTGAAGCTCGCGGTTAATACCCAGGAGGGACTTACCGCAACGGTGCAGCCAACCGATGCTACAAATACTAAAGTCACATGGCAGAGCAGTAATCCCACCATAGCCAGTGTGGACAGCAACGGCATTGTCAAAGCCCATAAAGTAGGTAGCGCCAATATTACAGTCATCACTCAGGACTGCGGCGACTCCAGCCATTCCGGCAATCATCACTCCGATGGTCACAACAGGCACATCGGCGGCGGGCCTCACGGCGTACACATTGACAACTGCAATGGCGGCCATACACATTGGGCCAATGTGGAAGTATATGACCCTTACCAACCCCTCAATGTGACCAGCATAGCCGGCATCATTGAGAAGAATGCCCAAGGGCATTCCGTAGGCAATGTTGTCTTGTTCGTCAATAATAGCTCCAGGATTGAGATTGACGGCGTCAAGTCATCAAAGGGGGACTTGGCTGCTGGCATGACTATCGAAGCCAAAGGAGAACTGGTAAACAACAGCCAATTCAACTGCACGAGCATCTCAGCCAACTCAATTCTTAGCGGGAATATTAATTCCATTGACCTTGCCAGCAACGCATTGATTATCGGCGAAACAACAGTAGCTGTAAAAGAGAAAGCCATCATCGCCAATTTCGCCGCGGGCGACTCAATCAAAGTTTTCGGCAATTTTGTCGAAAGCGACAAAATCCTTGCGACCTGCTTGCTGAAGCATGGAAATGGCGGCACACAGGCGACATACACCGCCCAAGGCGTGATGTCAAACCATAATAGTGGCGGCAAGACATTCCAAACCGGCAAGTACATTGTAGATTACAGCAATGCCAAAGTTGAAGGAACTCCGGTAAACGGAGCTCAAATAGTTGCTTCGGGGCCTGTAGCCAATAATATGATGTACGCCCAAAACGTGTATTGCGCTTATTATGACCCGAATACCGGCGTACAGACGGGCGGATTTTGCGTATTTGGCAACATATCCAATTGGGACCCAAACAATTACCAGTTCCAGATTGGCAACGGCTATGGATGCTGCTCCATTAACTATCTGGTCAATTACGATGAACGGACTCCCGGCATGGAATTGTTGTCCGCGAATGTAGCAGGCAATTTACGCATCGAAGGCACGCTCACTCAAAGTGGGGGAAGACGCGTTATTAAGGCTGCAAAAATTTCCAAGTGACTTCCAGGCCTTGTCGATTCAAGCCCCGGACAACCATGACTTGAATGCCTATAATTACCGTTATAGCCAAGAGTCATGACCGAAACACAGCTCCCGTCCTCACGGGCGGGAGCCAATATAGCGATTTTCGCTTTTATTGCTTGCAGGCGGGCAAGGATTTACCGGCAAATCCTTGCATAGCGGTTCATCTATGAATAGTTGGAATGCCATACGCCAAAGTTTTTGAAAAACGCCTGACACGCTTGCAAGGCCGCATTCGCCGTGGGAACCCAGCTTTTTCAAAAATCGCGCCCGAAATGCGAAGCATCTCGTGAGGCGGAACGAAGCTGAAATATGCAATCGTTCGAAAAATTGGGGGAAGCTGACGCTTCTGCAAGGCCGCTCCGTAGCCGAATAATTCAAAATAATGGCTATTCGATTAGCTCAGGATCAGGATAAACTGCTTCATGGTGTTTCGTGATGGATATTGACAGCTTCTGTTGCCATCCACAGATAATTCCTCTCAAAAGGTATTTCCCCAGGGCTAGTAAATACTTGCCTTTACACTAGCTGGATTACCTTTGCTGAGCTAAATGGATAGCCATGTTCAAAATTGCATGGACACAATTTTGAATTAAAAATGGAATCAGTATCCAATGTTACATCGGATACTTAGACCGCCACGTTGAGCGATGCCGAAAATATCCGCATTTTTCCGCTTTCAGGCTGCTTCCATATTCAATTTCATTTATGCGGACTAATACCTCCTCGGAGTCACTTTTATGGTAAAAATCATCCATCTTGCCGCCGGAAGCCTCATCCTGGCTGCGGGAATGCTGCTGGACATGTTCTTTCACAAAAACAATATCGCTTTAATCCTGTTTGTATTCACGTATATACTTCTGGGAGGCGGGGTCATACTGCGGGCATGCAGGAATATAGCGCATGGCAAGATTTTCGATGAAAACTTCCTGATGGCAATAGCCACAATCGGAGCTTTCGCAATCGGCGAATACGCCGAGGCAGTCGGCGTGATGCTTTTTTATCAAGTTGGTGAACTTTTTGAAGAATCAGCGGTGCGAAAATCCAAAAAAAACATTGCCGCACTTATGGACATCAGGCCGGACTTTGCTAATTTGCGCATGAACGGCCAACTGGAAAGAGTCGCGCCTGAAACCGTCCAGATTGGAGATGTAATTGTCGTCAAACCCGGCGAGAAAATCCCTCTTGACGGCCTTGTGATTGACGGCGAGGCCATACTGGACGCCACAGCCCTGACCGGAGAATCAGTCCCGCGAAGAGTCTCCGCCTCCGACACGGTACTATCAGGATGCGTCAACCAAAATGGCGTGCTGACAATAGAAGTGACACAGACATTCGGGGCCTCCACAGCCTCAAAAATTATAGACCTGGTAGAAAACGCGGCAGCCAAAAAAGCGCCCGCCGAAAATTTCATCAGGCTCTTCGCGCGATATTACACCCCTGCCGTAGTCTGCCTGGCGGCCCTGCTCGCCCTGATTCCGCCGCTGCTCACAGGCGGCGCATGGTTTGAGTGGCTGAACCGCAGCCTGATATTTCTCGTGATTTCATGCCCCTGCGCCCTGGTGGTTTCAATTCCGCTCGGCTTCTTTGGCGGCATTGGCGGCGCGTCCAAAAATGGCATTTTGATTAAAGGCGGCAACTATTTGGAAGCCCTTGCCAAACTTGATTTAGTGGCCTTTGACAAGACCGGAACCCTGACCAAAGGCGTGTTCAAAGTAACTGCTGTGCAACCTGCCAACGGCATTAGCAACGATGACTTGCTGGAAACGGCGGCTATGGCCGAAGCCCTCTCAAACCATCCAATCGCGCTGTCCATCATGCGCGAATACAATAAATTCATCAACAAGAACGAACTAACGGAATACAGCGAAACCGCCGGATACGGCGTGAGCGTGAAAGCAAGCGGCAAAACGATTCTGGCCGGAAACCAAAAATTCATGGCAAAAATGGGCGTTGCCATTAAAGAATCTCAAAACATCGGCACAAAGCTCTATGTATCATCAAACGGCGTTTTTATGGGCTGTATTCTCATATCTGACGAAATAAAGCCTGACAGTAGCAGTGCTGTCGCCGCGCTGAAATCTCTGGGCGTCAGAAAAACAATAATGCTGACGGGCGATAATCCGCAGATCGCTCAAGCCATAGCGAATGAATTAAAAATTGACGAAGTTTACAGTGCCCTTTTGCCCCACCAAAAAGTTGAAAAAATGGAAGCACTAAACGGGCAAAAACGGCCAAACAGAGCGATGGCCTTTGTAGGCGATGGAATCAACGACGCGCCGGTACTGGCGATGGCCGACATAGGCATAGCCATGGGCGGCCTTGGCTCCGACGCGGCCATTGAAGCCGCTGACGTAGTACTGATGACGGACGAACCATCAAAGCTGGTAAAAGCCGTTGAAATAGCGCGTTTCACAAAGCGCGTTGTCTGGCAGAACATTTCCTTTGCCTTGGCTGTAAAGTTATTGTTTCTCTCGCTTGGCGCGATGGGCGCCGCTAATATGTGGGAGGCCGTATTTGCCGACGTAGGCGTAACAGTGTTGGCTATCCTTAACTCTATGCGATGTATGTACGAGCCATTTGCAAAATGTTAGTTTTACAAGTGGCTCTATGTAAAATCTTTTAGGATTCCTTGGATAGTTACCGGGATACAAAATACCATTACCTGTGCGCTGTATCAAACTGTCACTTGGAGGGATGCGAGCCGATGAAGGTATATTTGGACAATTGTTGTTTCAACAGGCCTTTTGATGACCAGTCATCGCTTGTCGTTTGCTTGGAAACTGAAGCAAAGCTGCACATACAGGAGCTGGTGCGGAAGGGGAACTACAATTGCTGTGGTCATTTGTGTTGGATTACGAGAATGCTTCAAATCCTTTTGACGAAGTGCGAAACAGAATAGCAGAATGGAAAAAACTGGCTTCCGCCGACTGTAGTCTTTCCAAAGACGTTTCAAGCAAAGCACTTGAGTTGATGCAACTTGGCCTGCGGCAAATGGACGCTTCCCATGTCGCTTGTGCTATTATCATGGGTGCGGCTTATTTCCTGACGGTTGACAAGAAAATCCTCAACAAGCCGATAACCGGAACCAAGGCAATGAACCCAATTGATTTTGTCAGGGGGTATGCAGATGGTCAGTGATACAGTGCTCAAAGACCAGGGGATGCGCGTCCTCTCGGAGCAGCTTGGGCTTGTAGAAGCAGAACGCTTTGTCGCCCTCATGCGCCGCGAGCCTTTTGACTATACTAAGTGGCGGCAAAGGCTTTACGTGGATGTGCCACTGGACACCTTTTTAAGCGATGCACAAAAGTTCAGAGATGAAGCAAATTAAAGACTCCATCGTATAAGCGTGTTTCTAGTCAAGTCAATTTCCTACATGGATTTAACTATGGAGCCACTTGCAAAACGTCAGTTTTGCAAGTCCAACGGAGTTGGTAGGCTGCGCCCGACCGGAGCAGGCTCTGGCGTAAATATTGTCAGCAAACAAGTTGTGAAATCCAGCCAGAGACGGCGGAAGGTCGGGAGCAGACGTACAGCAGAGTTATGCAAGAAGCTCAAATAAATTTCTGCCATGTATTGATTACAAAACAGTGAAGCGCTATATAGTAGTTCATGGACTGGTTTGTGCGGGACTTTGATCATCCCGCTTACTTTGATATTTACGCCTGTAAGGAAATAGAGGCCGCGAGTGAAGGCCCCGCGTTGGCGGCTTACATGAACGTACCGCCGCAGAGCCTTGTCCTGGACTTGCCGTGTGGCTGGGGAAGACTGCATCCGCATTGGCTGTCGAGCGGCTGGAAGCACATTGGCGGAGACCTGAGTCCACAAAATTTGACCGTACACGCCTCAGCTCATCCAAGCGATCTGATCCGCCTGGATCTGCGCCGCCTGCCTTTCAGAGATTCCATAGCTGACGCAGTCATGTGCGCTTTCACGAGCTGGGGATATTTTTTAAATGATGACGACAATTTATTGCAGTTAAAAGAATTTGCCAGAGTTCTAAAGCCCGGCGCTCCGCTGATACTCGATTTGACCGGTCGGCATCATCTGGAAAAGGCCATGTCTCTTATAGAGGGCTTTTGGTACGAACCCGAAAACATTGATTGTAAAGAGCGCGTGCGCTGGACGCAGGGGAAAAAAAGAATACTCACAGACCGAATAAAAAATGGCCACCGTTTTCAGCACAACATCTGGATACCGACCGATGGCGAAATCAGAGCCGCGCTTGTGCAAGCCGGATTTGAAATTGACAGCCGATGGGGTGGATTGGACGGCGAGCCGTGGTCTGAAATGTCAGAAAGATGGATTTATCGCGCCGTCCGCGCATGAATGCGCTGTTCCACATCAATATTTCATTCCGTAATTTCGATATGAAAATTTTTTCAGGCTTGCGGACTATAATAAATGTGTGCGTTTCTTTTTGACTTGCACATAACTTTATTTCACTCTCATTGGAGCCATGCAAATGTCGAAAAAGACACTGACCTCCCTGACGCTGCTTCTTGCTCTGGGAATAATCCCCTCGGGCGCCCAAACGCCTACACCGCCTCCAAACTTCGCGGGCGCTCAAGACCCGAACGCATTAAAAGAATTTGCGGACGTAATCAAAGAAGCGAAAGTTACAACCGGTTTTTTCCCTGTCTTCCAAAAAGACGACAAGGTATGGATTGAAATCAGCGAATCTCAGTTGAACCAGCCTTTTTTGATGTCTTGGAACCTGGCCAAAGGCATAGGCGAGGGCGGCCTGTACGGCGGCATGATGGGCGACAGCCAATTGGTCGCATTCAAAAGGGTTGGCAACACCATGCGCTTGATGGCATTAAACCCAACATACCAGGCCGAAAACAATAAAGCCCTTAAACTTACTATTGAAAACAGTTTTTCGGAGAGTCTGCTCAACGCCGCCCCGGTTCTCTCCAAGCCCCACCCCGAGCGCAAGAGCGTACTGGTTGACGCATCGGCATTATTGTTTAAAGACTTTCCCGGCCTCGCTTCTGATCTAGGGAGAATGTACAGGCAGGGCTACGCTTTTGACAGAGCCAACACCACATTTGAAAAAATCCGTGTGACAGACAGGCAGTCGTCTTTTACCATCAGCAACCACTTTTCTTTGGCGAGCGTGGCTGTCCCAGGCCCAACCACTCCGGCGGCCATGATCCCCTCTACCCCGGACACGGTGCCTGACCCTAGGAGCCTGTTCCTTGGAGTCATCTACAACTTCCTGAAACTGCCGGAAACACCTATGACCCCACGCCTGGCAGATGACAGAATTGGCTTTTTCGTAAGCACACAATGGGATTTTGCCAAAGAGGACATCGAACTCCGCAAGCGCTTTATTAACAGATGGCGTCTGGAGAAGAAAGACGCATCCCAGGCCCTCAGTGAACCCAAGGAACCTATTGTCTATTGGATAGACAAGGGAGTTCCCGAAAAATACAGAAGCACCATTGCCGAGGGCATTTTGGAATGGAATAAAGCCTTTGAAAAAGCCGGTTTCAAAAATGCAATCGAGGTCAAATTCCAACCGGACGACGCCGACTGGGACACATTGGATGCCCGCCACGCATCAATCCGATGGCTTGTTGGCACAGATGTATCCTTTGCAATCGGCCCCAGCACCGTTGATCCACGCACAGGTGAAATACTGGATGCCGATATTGGAGTGGGCGAATTTTGGGTAAGGAACTATCCGTATAATTTCCGAGAAGACGTACCGCCGAAAGCAGGCGCATCCGCGCATAACCACAGTGGTGGCTGCATGATCACTATGGCTGAAATGAAAGAAATGCCATTCGCAATGGATTTGCTTGAAGCCAGAGGCGAGCTTGACCCACTTTCGCCCGAAGCTGAAGAATTTGTCAAAGAAAGTCTGAGGGAACTCATTTCACACGAAGTCGGCCATACACTTGGGTTAAGGCACAACTTCAAAGCCTCGGCAGCTTATACGGAAGCCCAGTTGCAAGACCCTGAATTCACCAAGAAAAACGGTCTGGCCAACTCAGTCATGGACTACGTGCCAGTAAACCTTCCACTGGAGGGGCAAAAGCGGGGACAGTTGATGTCGGGCGCGCTTGGCCCGTATGACTATTGGGTGATTGAATACGGCTATAGCCAATTTGACGCGGCAAAAGAAGCCGACGCGCTGATGAAGATCGCGGGCCGAAGCGATGATCCGCTGCTGGTCTATGCCACTGACGAAGATAATATGTTTGGCATAGACCCCTATGTCAACGTGTACGACCTCGGCTCAGACACCCTGGCGTATGCGGCAAAGAGGATACAACTCTCCGCCGAACTGATAAAACGCCTGCAAAACCGTACCTTTAAGCCCGGCGAACCTTACCACATACTCAGGCGTCGGACGATGAACGCGCTCAGCCAGGTTGCCCGAGCCGTCCCATTCGCGTACAAGCACATCGGCGGCGTTTCATACAACCGCGACCATGCGGGAACCAGCAGGACTAATATGACGCCTGTTTCCGCCGACCGACAAAGAGAGGCGCTCAGATTGCTTGAAAAGCAGATATTCAGCATGGACTCATTCAAATTCACACCTGAGTTCCTGTCCCGAATGACAAGCGACCGTGTGGATTTCAACGACTCACGACCTACATACAGCCCCAGCCAGACCATGCTGAACATACAAAGAACAGCCCTCGCGAGAATGATGAGTACAAGCGTCGCCCAAAACATTTTGGATGCCGCCGAAAAACAGCCGAACGCAAAACAGGTTTTCAAGCTGTCCGAGCTATATGACACGCTCCAGTCCGCAATTTGGGCTGAGCTCAAAGGAACTAAAGAGCCGTCCGCCATCAGACGCAGCCTGCAACGTGAGCATTTGCGCGGAATGATTTCAATTCTCCTGAAAGCCACACCAAACATGCCTGATGACGCCCGCAGTTTAATCCGTGAAAACATGCGTCAACTACAGTCACAACTGCGTAGTACCGTGGCGATCCGTTCGCTCTCAAGGGAGACAAAAGCCCATTTCAACGAGTGTATAGCCCTGCTGGACGACAGCTTTAAGGCAAGTCTGGAGAGGACTACCTTCTAAAGACCGCGCTTTCATACTGAGCCACTTGCAAAACGTTAGTTTTGCAAGTCCAACGGAGTTGGTAGGTTGCGCCCGACCGGAGCAGTCTCTGGCGTAAAATATTGTTAGTTAATAAGTTACAAAATCCAGCCAGAGACAGCGGAAGGTCGGGAGCAGACGTGCAGCGGGGTTTTGCAATTACCTCATACTCATAAACGCCTCTTTTAGTATGCGCCCACCAATGAAGCCGTCCGACCCAAAGTCGCGTACGGCTTCATTACGTTAAAGACATAAGGAGCAACATCATGAAGATTATCGGATTTGTGGGAAGCCCTCATAGAAACGGTAATACCGCGTGGGCTGTTGAAAGAATATTGGACGGTGCGAAACAGGCCGGAGCGGAAACAATAGTATTTTTCTCAAGCGACCTTGACATTAAACCTTGCAGAGGCTGCTTTGGCTGCAAAAACGCTGACAGGCTCTGTGTTATCAAGGACGACATGCAAAATGTCTATGCGGAGATGAAAGACGCGGATGCCATGATTTTTACCACGCCGGTTTATATGGGGCAAATGACGGGACAAGCCAAGGTATTTATGGATAGATTGTTCCCGGCAAACTCGCCGCGATTCTCGCCGTATTACATAGAGCAAGGAACGAAAAAAAAACTGCTCCTTGTCTTTACACAAGGCAATCCAGATAAGGCGATATTCCAGACATACTTCGATTACTCAAAACAGATGTTCGAGATACTGGACTATGACGTGAAAGACATCATAGTCATCCCAGGAACCCGCTCCGTGGAAGCAAAAGACATTACAGGACTTGGCGAATCACTGCTAATTTCAGGAGCAGACTTATTGAAATAACAAATGAACAGGATGGAGAATACAATGGGCGATGACAGTTGGGCCACAAGTCTGATAGAGGCTATGCCTGGAGAACCGCTGTACGAGTACAAACTGATGTATTTTAGCGAACCAGCCGACTACCAAAAAGCCGTTTTGAGCTGCATCAAGAAACATTCAAAGCATCTGTCAAAAGACTCATTGAAGAAAGCATTGCAAAGCACAAAAACCCAGACAACACATCAACTTAGTAGTAAAATAACTTTGTCGGACAGTAACACTTACTGTTGACGGTAACTAGCAAAATATATGGCGTGGGGTTGATGCACACTGCCCCTCTTTTTTTGGTACACAGAAAGGCCAAACGCACACTGGGCCAAAGCCCATCGCTGCGACTGGAACAAAACCAAGAACGCACAATATGAAATAGGGTCGGATCAGCGCCGCTGCGCTAATCCCCTCCAAGATCGTGGCCGTAGCAGCTCACGATAAGCACTCCGCCCTTGGCCACTTTGTAAAACAGCCTGTGGCCTTGGGTGATTCTGCGGCTCCAGTAACCGTTCAGATACTTCGGCTTGCCAATGCCGCTGAATGGATCCGCAATCACCGAATCCAACAACTCGTCTATCCTGTCGGCGATCCTCGGTTCGTGTTGCTGCCAAAACCTGTACTGCCTGTCGGCCTGTTTGCTCCATTCAGGTTCGCCCCATTCAGAATCGGCGGACGGCACGCCCCCTCCGCTTAACTTCTTCCCAAGGGATTGTCTCGGCGCGCCCCTCCTCAATGTCCGCCACAATCTTGTCAAGATAGGCGGTCGTGAACGCCATTTGGAAGTCAGGATCATCTGGCGATGGGTCTAAATCTACGTTCAGCGCCTCGGTCTGCGGGAATTCAATTTGCTCAGTCATCGCGTGACCCCCATGTTCATTATATCATTTTAGGCTCCAAGCCAGAAGCCAGCCCCAAATAGAAGCGGGCCAGATAGCTTTTCTTTCCTCTTCTCTGACTACTATTTGGCTAGGCTAGTCTGAAATTCCCAAATTTCGGATTATACCAATTTGCATTCGCAGGGATGCAAATTGGTATAAATTGGATTCAAAAGCCATGAGAATGGACTACTCTATCTAAAAATACTATACTTGTCAGACTTCGCCTCTTGGATTAACTCGGCACGGATCGGGAGGACTAATTGATGAGAAACCCCGAACAGACTGTTGGAAATTTAATAGACAAGCAGAGCGTATCCTTTATTGCTTCCATTGACGCTGACGGCTTCCCGAACATGAAAGCCATGCTCCCGCCAAGAAAGCGCGAAGGCATCAAAGAATTTTGGTTTACAACCAATACATCCTCCATGCGGGTGGCACAATACCGCAAGAACCCAAACGCCTGCGTATATTTTATGGACAAACGTTTCTTTCGCGGCGTCATGCTGAAAGGGACTATGGAGGTTTTGGAGGATGCCGGAACCAAAGAGATGATCTGGCGGGACGGCGACACAATGTATTATTCCGGCGGCGTAGCTGACCCGGATTACTGCGTGTTGAAATTCACGGCGCGCAGCGGGCGCTATTACGCGAATTTCAAAAGCGAGGATTTTGAAGTATAGACCTGTTAATTAGCGGAGCAAGCAATTTTTATATCATGAGCCGCGTGTTATATCAGTTCAACTTTTCGCATTTCGTGATTAAACATCAAATAACCCCGAAAAACAGGGGGCGCCTGTTTTTCGGGGTTTGTCCGTAAAAGTTTATACGTTAGAAGTGGTAAAAGACTTTCAGTGAGAAATAGACGGGTCTGCTGGGGTTGAGGCCCGGCTGGAAAGCGCCTTCCCCTGGGTATTTGGGGGAGTCACCGTAGTAGAAAGAGTTACGCCTGCTTCTCCACTCAGCCATTGTGTAACTGAGTTCAACGTTCCATTTTTCGTTTATCTCATACGCCACACCGCCGCGCCAGCCCAGTTTCAGGCCCTGCTCGCCCTCCTCGGGGTCCTCGATGGTGTAGATTTTGTCCACATTCCAGACATGGAAAGAAGGTCCTATTGTCAGATTGACAGGCCATCCCCTGGGGTTTTTGTACACCAGGTCAAGCCCGCCGTACCAACCCAGCATCCTGTACGTCGGCAATTGTTTGCCATTCCAAGTCCAGGTTTCAGGCGATTCCACACCGTACATTTTGGCCACACCGATATTCGGGCGCATGTGTATGCGTGCGATGGGGTTGTAGAACTCAAAGCCCAGTTCGCCAGTCCAGCTATTGATGTTGCAGGAACTCTGCGTCAAGTCTCTCGCGTTGCCCTGGGCAAAGGTAGGCCCCAGCGCGAGGTAGGGTTTATAGGGCTTATCGCCCTCATCAGCTCCCAAAGCCATCGAAGCGGCAAGTAAAAGAGCGGTTGCTGCAAATTTTAGTGTTTTCATGTGTTCACTCCAATCCTAGAAACGAAGCCCGGTCTGAAGGCCAATAGTGCGCCCGCCAGTGACCTGGTTCGGCGCGAATAAGTTGGCGTTGTTGCGCTGGACGTTGTCAGACTTCATGCCGCCGGCGTTGTAGGGGTTGTTGGCCTGCCTATAAACAGAGCCGTTCGCGCGGTAAATTGTTTCGGGGTAAACGGTGCCGCTGTTGACCCAGCCATCTATCGCGTACCAACCCGTACTCTTGGCTCGGTGGTTAAAGGGGTTGCCGCTGGTGATGGTCGCAAACCAGAGCAATTTGCGTGTAACAGGCACTTCCAGATTATATGTCAGGTTGGTGCTCCAACCGTCCGGGCCGCTCGTCCTGTGTATATTATATAAAATAGTGTAGGCATCAGTTCCAATGTTAAAACCAGCGGGAAGTGACGCCGGCTGTCCCAGGCTTAAGTCTCTTTCAGCCGCGTTGTTGATAAATACACCCGGAACCACAGGTGAACCCATCCCAACCACGACTGAACGGTTGGCCGCGCCGGCGGTTTCGTATCGAAACCTGAATGCCGTATTAGACTTAACCTTGCCGTAAGTCAGGTCATAGTTGATGTAGGCGTTGAATATCTGCTCACGCTGCTGCAAACGCACAGGATTGAAGCCCCAGTATGGAAAATCGAATTGTTCATCGTATTCCTTAAGCCAATTCATGTTTTTGCTCGCGCTCTTCTGTGGGGAGTTGGTTTCACCCACGCCATTCTCCATCTGTCTGGTAAAGGAGTAACTGCCTCCAAAATCAACTCTCTTGGTGACAGGTATGGTCCACTCCAGTTCAAAGCTCTTGTATGATCTCTCAACCCCGGCAAGGTTATCCAGCCTCCTGGAAACAACCACTTTGCTTTCAGTGGGACTGGGATTGGGATTGGGATTGGGCACCCAGCCGTTGTAGAAATAGGCGTTCTCGTTGGCTATACTGCGTCTGACATAGCTGGCGCGTATGGAACCGCCATTGTCCAGATTCAGGCGTAGTCCGATTGTGAACTCAGTATTGACCAGACCCTTGTAGCCATCTGCCACTTTGTTGACTCCGGCGCCGGAGTAATTGTTGTTAGTGATGCTGTAATTGCTTTCGTTCATAATGTCTTCAAAATCAACGAGATATGGTCTGCCGTCCGTCGGGCCGGCTGTCCAGCGCATTTCCTTTACGCTCCTACCTACAAAGGCCGCCCAGGAGGATACTCCGGCCATGTTGTGGAACTGGCCCCAGGACACGTTGACAACGCGCTTTTGATCCCCGCTGATGTCAAACTTGTAGTCAAACCTGAGCGTGGGCATGTTATAGCTGTATATATCCTGGCCAGTTGAGTCCCAGACTTTGTACATGTCGTAGCGGAGACCGCCCATGATGCTGTGGTGGTCATTGATAGTCCAGAGGTCGTTGACGTAATACGATGTCTGCTGGACATAGACGTCTGTCCAAAGGCCGCCGGACTGTGTGCCCATCCTGGGCCAGATGGATTGCCCATATCCAGCGCCGCCATTGAATTCAATCAGGCGCTCATTTCCATCGCGCTGGGGGTCGACTAATCCACCAGTATTGAAGCGGCTGAAGCCGTAGGGGTCAATGCTGTTGAATGTGGCGTAGTTCGTGTTAAAGACAATGAACTTGCCCGCGTATTGGCTGACGGGTGTGCCCTGGTAATTGTAAATATCAGCGGGTGTCAAATCCAGAGCTATGCGTCCCGGTGAATATATCACCTTTTCAGCGTTGACGCTGCTTGCGCCGTACAGATTAGGACGTTCCCACGTGCTTCTCTCCCTCTGGTAGCCCACGTCAATGATGTGCTGGCCCCGCGTTGTCTGCAAGATGTGCTGATAGTTGAGGTTGATGGGCTTGTTTATAGCTGCGTCACCAGGCCCTTCATTGTTGGCGTTGAAGTTATAACTGCTTGTGCCGCCAAGTCTGCTGTCTTTAACGCCATCGTTTCTGTTACCTAATAGGGCGTCAATCAGTCCGCTGGCGTAGTAGTTGTTCGGGTTGTTGTCGTCAGCGCCGGTAAAGGGAGTAAGAGAAGGCATGGTGAGGACGTTGACGCTGTATTTGGGTCGCCCGTCAGCCTGCTTGTTGGCCCATTCCTGCATGGAACTGCTCATGCGAAATTCCAGCAGACCGTTGGAACCTATGATGCCCTTGTAGGCGATGTTCCATCTCCTCAGGATACCGGAGTACCCGTCATACCCAACTTGCGGGTTGGCGTTCAGGTCGGCCATGTTGTAGTTGGTGGCGTTGTAAGTCATGCCCAAGTATTCACTGTAAGACCATTCCAGCTGGTGGTTCTGCGTGACCTGGTAAAAGAGTGTGTACGTAGCGTTTCTGTTTACCTGTTTACGTGGTATCGTGTTCAGCGGGTCAGTGGCCTCCAGCATTTCGGCCTTTCTGATCACCTCGCCATTCGGCGCTTGAAAGTATGTGCCCAGTCTGTACCTGGATGGATCAATCGCGCTCCCGTCGCCTGAAACCCAGATGCCGCCGGTGCTGTCGTATTGATACGCGCTCCATCTGGAAGTCGGGAAGTCTCTCGCTGTCCATGTAAAAGTGATGTGGTCTTTCCACAGCGGGCCGCTCAGATAGAAATCATATGTTTTGCCCAGGCCGTCCGAACCGGGCTGGTTAGTACTCCTGACCCCACGGTTGTTCGGATAGCCATAGGGATTGAATACGTTCCAAATGCCGGTTCTGTCGAGGCTGACACGCACCGAGCCTTTGAATTCGTTGGAACCCTTGTTCAGCACGTAGGAGATCATGCCGCCGTCCGTGTTGCCGAAGCGGGCGTTCATGGGCGACTTGATTACGGCGACAGATTCAACGGCATCCGTGAGGGGGTAGCGAATCCCATAGCCTCCGCCCTCGGCCATGTTGGTGACATTGCCGCCGTCAATCAGCATCTTTGTGCCGCGCTCTGTTCCGCCGCGAATACTGAAATCACCGCCCTCTGACCCCCTGGCGCCGGTTATCATGGACAACAGAACCCCGATACCGGCTCCGCCTGTAAGCTCTATCAGCTTGGCCTGGTTGAGGGAACTCTGCACCACCGTATCGGTTTTATCCACCTGCTGACTGCTGGTGGCTACAATGTCAACCTCCACAGCCTGCACGTCAACCGGCCTCAACTGCATGTCGCCGCGGATGATCTGACCCGCTGTGACATAGGTGTTAAGCCTGCGC
>Ga0268262_10000954_pt1 | contig 37323 bp, 37 predicted proteins | sample TergutNc150P3_FD_190354 | JGI IMG/M metagenome (GOLD analysis project Ga0268262, IMG submission 190354) | Nasutitermes corniger P3 segment gut microbial community from laboratory colony in Florida, USA - Nc150 P3 (SPAdes) (version 2) | ecosystem: Host-associated > Arthropoda: Insects >...
CTATTTTAATAGCGTATATTATAAGATTGTGTTATATTGTAAAGGGGGATAATTCATGAAAAAATTACTGATTTTGGCTGCCGTTTTTTCGCTGTTGCTGTTTGCCTGTATATTAGAAGAAAAAGAAAAAGAGGGAGAAAATAAAGATTCTGTAATTTCTAAACTGTTTTGGGCATGTAATATTTCAAATAATACATATTATCAAATAGAAGCGCAAATGCTTGCGGAAAATGATCTATGCCGTGTTTGGGCGGAAAAAAATTCAGGTGTGACTGAGGATACAGCGCAAAAGGTTGCCTATGAATACGCACGCAATATCTATGTTAAAATGCTGGGTACTTTTGGTTATGATATTACTATTATAGACGATAAAGGAAAACCGGTTGCAACAATAGATAATGTACAATTTATAAATTACTTAGTCACCGGTAATTTAAGCGGCGGAAAATTAACTATTCTGCTTATGGATATAAAAGATGATTACCAGGAAGGAGTAAATGAATCCTTTGTCAACGGATATTTTTGGGCAGGTAATCTATTAAAAAATAGTTCGTTGAAAGATAAGGTTTCAAATGAGTGTGATATGATCTATATTGATACCAATCCCGGAACCCCAGGCTCAAAAGAATCCAATGAAACTCTGGCTCATGAAATGCAGCATTTAATGAATTTTGCGGGGGCTGTTATACGGGAAAAAGCTACAGATGTTTGGATTGACGAAGGGCTTTCTGTAACGGCGGAATGGGTGTATAGAAATGAACATTCCGTACAACGTTTAGGTTGGTATGTAAATGGTTTTAAAGATAAAGACGGTAAAGAAATAAAAGGATTAATTGAGAAGGGAAATAATTTCTTTGTGTGGGGTAACCGGGGAGATGAAAGCCATTATGCGTTACTGGATGATTACTCAACCGTTTACCTCTTCTTCCAGTGGCTAGGGCTGCAATCAAGCAAGGAAATATATCGCAAAATCAGCGCTTCTAAAGATTCTGATTATAAATCCGTGATGAACGCGTTTAATGAGACTATTTTAGCCGGCAGTAAAAAATACGATAATTGGGGAACCATGCTTCAGGATTGGTTAGCCGCAAATTACCTGAAAACTGGCGGCCGTTATGGTTACGTAAACGATGCGGACTTAAATAAATTAATAAATATCCCTTATGCGCCGGGTGGTTCTAAAACTATCAATCTTTTCCCGGGAGAAGGGGTTTACAGCAGCGTAAAAGAATCGACATTAATACCTGCGTCAGCCGGAAAAATAAATTATGCCGGTTTAAATGGTTCTACACTGACGCCTTCCGGTTCTTCTTTATCAAGCGGCGCTTTACTTACTTTCAATGCGAATACAGATACTGACGGCGCTCGGGAATCCGGTACGATAACCGGCGCGGCTCCGCCTGCTACAAGTGCGGGCATTTCATCAGGCGGTCGCAGTCTGGGTGTAAAAGCGGGTCCGTTCCCAATCGGCGCGGGCGATATACTCAGGCTTAAGGGGAAAGGGGACAATTTTAATACAGGCAGTTTAAATTTTAAAATACCTGATGCTTACAGGGGAATTATAGTTAATGAGTAGGGCTTGTTTCTTCGGTTTATTTTTTCTCTGCGTAACCATGTTGATGCCGGCTTTGGGCGGCAAGGAAAAAGATACGGCTAAAAAAAATGTTGTTCAGGTATCCGGGACAGTACGTCTTGTCGGGACCAGCCTTTTTCCTGAAATTGTCATTACTGGCTCTGATAAAGAATGGTATGTGGAAAAAGAAGAAATGTCCAAACTTCGCGACCTTCAGCACAGGAAAGTTACGGTGGAGGGCGAAGAAACTGTTGTTGAAATGCAGTTTGCGAGCGGCATTTCGGCAGGCGTCCGCCGCACATTGAGTAATATCAAGATTATTTCCATAGAATAGGGCTATTTTGGGGCGAATTGCAGCCGTTATAGGCTTGACTAAATTCGGCGTTTTTTTCATAATGAACAATACGCGGGAATAGCTCAGTGGTAGAGCGCGACCTTGCCAAGGTCGATGTCGCGGGTCCGACTCCCGTTTCCCGCTATTGTAAGTTCTTATCTGATATAGACTTACAAATGCCTTCCCAGCGAAAGGGTGGCATAACTTGTACATTTTTTCAAAGTGGCACATGGGTGGCACATAGGTTTAGCCGCTTCCGTGCTTTTGTAATGGGGTAGTTATGCTTCCTTTCTCAATCTTCCTTCGTGGTAATAGGCCTTTCTATTACGTCGCTTTCAAAAATGAATTAACAGGTGATTATTTTCCCGCGATTAGCACGAAAAAAACAACCGAGCGTGAGGCTGAGCGGCAGGCGTGGGTCTGGTATCGCGAGGGCATTCCTTATCGCGGCGGTTCCCTCGATATTAAAACCTTCTCTCTGCGGGATTCGGTTCACCGCGCCGCCGTCTCTCAGGCTGACGCCGTGTATATTGTCGATGAATTAAAACGCCGGAGGCTGGTGCTGTCCTGCGTCTTTGCCGGTGCGCCTGATTCCGTCAGCCTTGCTGATTATCTCACGGAGTTTTGGGATTGGGATCGCTCTCCTTATATCCGCGAAAAACTCCGCGCGGAGCATTCCATTCATAAAAACTACGTTCTGGCTATGGCTCGTGTTATTAGAAACTATTGGGTGCCGTTCTTTCCTTCCTTGCTGCTCGGCGAGCTACTCCCCGGTGAGCTTGATCGCTTTGTCGATCATCTGTCTGCCCTCCGCGTTGGCGATAAAAAGGAGCGTCTCTCCAATGTACGAAAAAACGATATTCTTAAAGCCGGTGTGGTTCCGCTGCGGTGGGCTTACAAAAAAAGTAAAATTGATATTGACGTTACGCGTAATTTAATTTTCTTTTCTGATCAAACTGCCAAGCGGTTAATCCTCTCTCCCCAGCAGGCCTCGGCTGTCTTTGCGCAGGAGTGGGAGGATCGGCGCTCTTACATCGCAAATATGACGGCTATGGTTACGGGGCTTCGGGCTGGCGAGTTGCAGGGGCTTCAATCCTGCGATCTTGGCGACGGCTGCCTGCTTGTTCGGCATTCTTGGAACCGTTACGATAAATTAAAAACTACTAAAACGAATTCGGAGCGGAAGGTTGAGCTTCCGTTCCCCTTCGTTCTGCAGTCTCTCCATTATATCGCTTCATTAAATCCGCATGGTTTCAGGCCGGATTCCTTCGTCTTCTGGTCGAGCCACTCTGCGTATAAGCCAATGGAGCAGAAGCGGTTTATTGTCGGTCTGCGGGATTCTCTTATGTCTTCCGGGCTGTCCGAGGAGGCGGCCAGAAAATATGATTTTCATTCTTGGCGCCATTTCTTTACTACCTATATGCGGCCTAAACTTGAGGATAAACTGCTGCAGTCTCAAACCGGGCATAAATCAAAAAAAATGCTGTTGCGTTATTCCGATCATGTTATCCCGAGGGAGCGTGATAAAATACGCGCTGCGCAGGTCGAGGTTTTCTCCGCGTTGCTTCCGTCAGGCTGATTGCTGAAGTTCCGCGAGCTTCTCTCTCAATTCGACGGCTTCCGTCTCATGCCGGTTCAGGTACGATGTATCAAGCCCGGCTGCGTTGGCAAGGTGGGTAATGGCTTCCCTTATCGGTCGGGGGCCGTCGAGCCGGTCTATCTCATTAAACCGGTTTTTTATCTCCGCGATCTTCTGCTCGGTTTCTTCTGCGGCTTCTTCTTCTTCCGTTTTGCCGTAGATGATCTCACCGTTGGCGCCTATTCTCGCGTAGCAGCCTTTGCTGTTGTAGATGTCTTCTGTGGTTACGTCGTCAGCTTCCGTGAAGCCAGCCGCGTTCATTTCTTCCTCACTATGATAAATTCGGACTATGCCGCTATCCTTCTTCGCAAAAATTTTCTTAACTTCCCTTTCCATGATTTCCCTCCTACGGGTATAGACCCTATACCTAAAAAAAATCGCGGCGCTGGCGTACTACGCTTACGCACCCATCGCATTATAGCTATATTTTCGCTCTTACGCAACGGCTCCGCCCCCGACCGCCGTTGCTCGAACGCGCAGTCGAACGCGAAGAACCCGCATAGCGCGAGCGGGAGCCGCAGTTCGCGCCGTCGCTCCAATAGCCCCCCGCCACCAAAGCACAGGCAAGGCCTAAGAACTGCCCTTTACCTTCTGATTGTCCGTACCATTGATCCATGTTTCCGGGAGAAGCAGGTAAATATCCGTATGTTACCGGCGTTACATTTTGCGCTGAATTCTGCCCGTATGTCTGGCCATATAATCCTCCGACGCTGGTAGTCCGTAGCCATTGCCAAAGCCAGCCACAGCCTTCTTCCACTCCGTAAATACTTATCATGCGGCGCCCTGCGGTGTCGCTGTGTCCTCCGACGCCGTCGCCGGGAAAATTAGAATTGACGATATTTGTCTGCTCGTTGCTTCCCATCATCGCCGCTGCGAATTCTCCATCGTCGAGCAGTTCCTTCTTTACGCAAATCATGTCTTCCACATGGTCTACGTATTGCCGGGATAGTGTCGGCGCTGCTTTGTACGCTGATTTTGTATTTACGCCGGAGCCGCTCTGTAAATAAATATCACACCAGAAATCTAGGCTGGGAATATAAACCATTCCTTCCGGCTCGCTGTGCGGTCTGAAATTTAAACACCAGACCGTGTTTGGCAGAATGTCTCCGGCAGCGTATCCGGCGAGCGGGTGGGGTTTTGAAACTCCTCCCTCAACGTATGTCAGTCCGCTGTTTACTCCTAAGCAGAGCGTGTGGAAACCTGCCATTAATTTTACGTCTGCGGCGTTCATTCCCAATGGCGCGGCTTTTGTCAGACTTATTTTAATTGTGTCGCCGGGGCAAACGAAAATATAATAATCCTTTCCGTTCTGCAGGTATCCTGTATCAAGTAGGGTAGGGACGTTAAGCTCCATATCCTCGCTGTTCAAAAAAACTTTTTTATTCGCGCCTGTGCCATAATCAATTTTGGTTCCGGCTTTCAGCGTGAGCGTTCGTCTTCCGTTGGCTATTATAAACGGACTACTCAACGCGAAAAAAGGCAGCTCTGTTTTACTGACAAGAGCCTTTCCTATGCTTTCCGCATTGCCGGGAAGATCCGCAAGGTTAGTCTTTTGTAAAATATAATCGAGTAATTTTTTAACCTTTATCTTGCGTGTGTCTCCGTTTTCCGAAGTTATCGGGTTATAAACCTGCTGGCTTACTGCCAAGAAGTCATCGTCCGTTAATGCGCTGGCGTCCAGCAATTCATCAAATGCTAATGCAGTTTCTGATGTTTCCATGATAATACTCCTTTCTTTATTTTTTAGCGGTGACTAAATAAGCGCCGCTTTGGGTGACTAGGTACTTTCCGCTTTGGGTTTTCAGCGCACGTCTGCCTCCGAGTGGGCCGTGTTTGGATTGTACAAAATTAATTAAGTATTCCACTTGAAAACGGTACTCCTGCAGTTGGCGGTTCATCTCTTGGTATGCTGCAGCGAGTTTAATATCGCTATCAATAATTTCTTGCCGGGCGGCTTCTTCCGCTTCCGCGAGCGCGGCGTGCATTTCCTGCAGTAAATCAAATTGGCTGTCCTTGCTGATAACCTGTTCGGTGATCTCCTGCATTTGCATTGTCAATTTGTCGGCTGTCTGCTCGATTAATTCAGCCGTCAGCCTCGCTCCGTTGTGTAGGTCTATCTCTTGTGTTTTCGGTGTTATGCGACGAATAACAAGCTGCTCCGCTTCCGGGGGTAGTGGCACGAGCAGTTTTAATCTTCCTCCCATGTCATGGTCTGATAATTTTGTTACTGTGTAATCGGTTCCATAAATCAGCCAGTGTTTTTCTTCGTATTGAAGCGGCCCGGTCGTCGTCCGCTGCCAGCAGCACATAATGTGTTCCTGTTTGTTGTAAATAAATGGGATCGTAAACTCCGAGGGGTAACCTGCCTCAAGGTCGTATATTTCCTGTGTCCTCTGATTAAATATTACACTCTACCTCCTTCCTGCCAATGCTCCGGGTTTCACATTCAATTCCCCGTCTCCGTCTCCTATGCCGATTAATGCTCCAAGTTCTTTCACTCCTGATACCGGCAAGCCTTTATATATGCCAGCGGCTTCGGTTGCCTGCGCTGCGGCTTTTAATAGTTTGTCAAACTCTCCTGTGTGGAAAACTTTAGCCGTTGTTTCCCCGGCTCGCATTGCGCTTTCCAATGTGGGGAGCAGGTTTATTCCGCTTCTATACTGCATCTTTCCTGTAATTATCCGCTCCGCGAAATGCGTTGCCTCGCTGCCGATAATTGGGAACGCGTCTGTAAATTGCGTGGTAGTCCACCATGCCAGTTTCTTGGCTTTCATCGCTTCGTCGTCATCGTCGTTAAATCCTGCGGTAACCGCTCCGAGTATAATTCCGGCTATCGCGTACCCCATGACCGTTCCCACCGCGTTTTTATATCGCCGGTCGCGGATCATCTGCGGCAGGTCGTACCTTATGTTCTGCCAAATTACGTTTAAGCTGGCTGTGAATTGGAGCATGGCTTTCCCGAGTTCTGATTCGGTTTTGAATAATGGGGCTAGGTCGTCCACACGTGAGGAGGGCTGTGTCGCTCTTGTTATGTCGTCGGCGTATTGCGCTGCTTTTACACGGATATCCTTTTCACTTAGATTACCATGAGAATTCTCCCTCGTCAATCTTTTATGTTCTTTTCGGAATAAAACCAGCCAGCCCGGCGCTACGCACATGTTGTCTATCCACTCTAAGCCTTCCATTCCTCTTTTATTAAACTGGCTGATCGCCGCGTCCAGCTTATTGTCAAACTTTTGCTTTGCCTGTTCTTTCACGATGTCGGTCAGAAGGTTTGCGCTCCTGTGTTCCATGTGTTCGCTCAATTCTTTTATCTCGTTCCACAGCGTTCCCCTGTGTGTCGCGTATTCAACGAAAACTCCCCAGTACTCAATCGGGTTCATGTATCCAAAGAACGGCGCCGGGCTTGTTATAAATTGTTTTACTATTCCCGACGTCTTCCATGCCAAATATGCGGCGGCGGTGTTTCCGCGCATTGTTTTAATAAAGTTATCCATCGACGATTTTATTCTCTCGTGGTTCGGGTTTGCCAGCTCGTTAATGTATTTGTTTATATAATCGACGGCCTTCCGTCCGTATCTGTTTTGTATTGCGTCGATTACCTGTCGGCTCTGTTTGTATATTCCATTCAGGTCTTTTACCAGCTGTCCGTAAGCGATAAAATGTTCCTCTTTATTTATGGCATCAGACCACACTCCTAAAATATCCAGCTTAATTGCGGTTTGGTATTGTGGCGGGATTTCTACGCGCTTGTTAGTAAATCCCTTTTCTACAAATACTTTAAACGCGCCGCTCGATGATCCCATTAATTCTCTGGCCAGTTGTGCGTCTGCGGTGCTTGCGCTCACGGCTGCCTGCCGGTTCATCGGGAAATAATGTTCAACGATTGGCATAAAAGAATTATTATATCGGGTCAGGGCGTCGCTCAACCGTATTCCTCCGGCTGTAAAATCTTCGTCAATGGCCGCCAGTAACTGCAGGTAGTTTGGGTTCTCTGTGATCAATCTCTGCGCGGCTGCTTCCACTTTGGCGTAGCGTTCCTCTGCCATTTCGAGTAACGGCTCCATGTCGTCTCTCGTTATTCCCTGCCGTTGGTACGGCCCTCTTTCGTTTTCGGACAAAAGATTTCCGTACATCACCGCAGCGCGTGAATAGTCGTCCCGCGTTGCGCTGATAAATCCGATCAATTCCGCTGCTGTAAATGTATGTTTTCCGAGGTCGCCTCCGAGTTCAACGTCCGTGCTTTTCTGCCATAATTCGCTCTCTGTAATTTCCAGCGTCTTCATGCGCTTTTGTAGCCTTTCTGTTCTCGTGTCAACCGCTGACTTCTCCGCGTTGTACGCGTCGCTCGCTCCCCGGTAAAGCGCGGCGCTGTTCTTTCCGCTGGTGTCTCCGTTATCAAGCATTCGCGCGAACCTGTAAATGTTCATGTCCGCGTATCCGAATAGCGGCCCTTTAATGTTCCGGCGCCGCGCCGCTGCCTGCGCGGTTCCCGCCACTCCTTCATCGTATTTGCCGAGTATTTTTTCTATGTCTTCCGGCTTCGTTCCCGGTGTTACGGTGCGGATCGTATTTCTCACGGCTGCCTGATAATCCCTGATCCTTCTGCGCTCCGCGTCAATATTCGCTTTATAAATCTGTTTTCCTTCTACCGTCAGGTCGTCAATGATTTTTGCCAGCTCTTGTCCTTCCTGCAGCGTCCATTCAGAGAATGGTTTATCCATGATCCTGTAAAATACATCTTGCGGTAGGTGCTGTAGCGCGATCTGCTTTTCGGTTTCTCCGTTCAGTCCGGGGTAGTTCTCGTTCCTTCTCTTGATTATGCTATCCAATCCCAGCGCCGTCGCCCAGTCTTTAGGCGGTATTTTTATATATAAATATTTTTTCTCGTCGCCGGTCAGATCTTCAAACTTTGCTTTGTTTAATAGGTTCTGCAGTTTCGCCTTTGTAACTTCGGCTTTCCCTTTCAAAACCGTTTCCCGGAGCTTCTCGTCTACCTTCCATGTTTCAAAAATCGTCCGCAGGTACGGCTTCTCAATTCCTCCGATAAATCGGTCGAGGCCTTCAAGCATGGACGGCTCTATTAGTCTCTGAATTATGGCGACGGCGCGGCCTTGGTCTGCGTTCACTTCGTGTGGGGATATCGGTCGGAGAATTCTTTTGGTTACTCCCTTTTTGGCTTCTCTTAATTCCCTCGCGCTTTTCTGCTTTTGTTTCAGCTCGTCGATGTGTTTTCTCAATTCTTCTCTGGCTGCTTTTCGTGCCAGCGCCACGGTCAGCGTCGCCTCGGTCTTCGCGGATTTCCTGTAGTCTTTGTACTCCTCCTGCAGCGCGTCAAATTTCCCCTGCCATATTTCCTTTGTTTCTGTTCTGGACGCTTTCACCGCGTCTCGGACGCGCTCGTCCGAAAGGGCGGCCTGAACGTCGATCTCCAATTGCTGCGCTCTTGCCAATGCTTCAAGGGTTTTTAATATGGTGTTATAGTTTGCCTGCGCTCTCTGTAGTTGGAAAGCTATCCGCGCCGCGTCGCTCTGTCCGTTTTTAATTGCTTTGTCGAGTTTCTCATTCTTCCGGGTGATGTATTCCCGCGCTTTCAGGGCGCGTTCAAATGTCTCATTAAACTTCTTTCCAGCCATGCGCTCGATATATTCGTTATCTTCCTGCCGGTCGGCTTCCACTTCTTTTAATGTTTCCTCTGCCTTCTGGCGTTGCTCCTGCAGTTGTTTTATGTAGGCTTTCTCAATGGGATCGTTAAACTCCGCGCGTCCTGTTCTTACCTTCTCCGCGAAGTCCTCGATGTCGAGTTGCTCTGCCAGCTGGCGCAGTTTCTCCGGCGTGAGGCTGTCCACGTCCTGCCTGCGGCTGTCCGTTATGCGGTGTTTTAAGGCTTCGGCTGTGGTGTCTTCCGCGCTCACGGCCATGTCCTCGCGCTCCATTACTGCGGCATAAATTGCCCGGTATTCTCTTGGGGAGTTCTGGATCATGGTCAGTATCTGCTTGCGCTGCGTTTGTCCCATTTTTCCTCGCGCCATAAAAATTGATTGCCATGTGGGGTGTTTCAGTTTCTGTCGCAGCTCGTCTGTTACTTCTCCCAGCTTCTCGCGTTTCGCCGCGTCTTCTTCGTCCACCGCTCCCCAATTGCTGTAATCCTCATTGTGCATAACGGCGGCGGTTTCCACGAAGTCTTCAAGCGCTCCGGGTTCTTCTATCGTTTCAAGGAACGCTTTGTCGAGTTCTGCCGGTTTAGTTTTTTCCGTGCTGGCTTTCCCTTCGGTTTGTTCCTCTGTCGCGTCTACCGCTTTGCGGGCATTCTTCCAATATGTTTTATACCATGCGTCTATTTGCTCCTCTGTGAAAAAGTCCATCTGTTTTATATATTCAAACTCTCCCATAGGTTCATCAAAGCACGCCTCGGTAAATTCCCGCCATTCTTCGTAGCTGTCATAGGAGGCCGCTTCTTCCATCATGTTTCTGTTTTCTGATTGGAGCAGGTAGTTGGAAATCTTTACATCGTCGTCACTAAATACCACGTAATTGTGGGAGCCTTCTCCCTGGTCGCGGCTGCCCGCGTCTAGGTAGCGTATTCCTTTAATTCCCATTGAGTTTAAGTATTCAGAAGCGGCACGGTCACCTCCCTTATAATTTGAAATTATTCTATACAAAACCGAGCCATTAAAATTATTAAGGAAATAATCTTTTCCTTTTTCATCTTGGAATGTCCTGTCTTCAATCTCTGATAATATGTCCCCAATTTTATTACGTACATTTTCCGGCTGCTCGTTGAGCTTCTTGTCCCAGTCCAGCATCTGGTGATTTTCAGGGATATCGACCATGTATGTTTGGCCCGGCGTTTTGAATTTTCCTTCAAATGTTTTTTTAAACCAGTCTATCGCCTCTTGTGAATATTCATTTTCTTTAGCATATTTAATCGTGTCTTCGTAATTGTATCTTAACATGAGATTTTCGATCATGTTCATTCGATCATATACTTTTTTTATTTCTGGCGGTCTTGTCTGAAGTGTTTTATCTTCCCAGTAATTATACCATTCTCCCATTGTTCTCCCGGAGAATTTCTTTTTATCCGTCTTTTCAAATAATCCTTTTCGCGATGCCGATGTCTCTCTATAATATTCCGCTATTTCTTTTTTGTCAGTAAAATAATGTCCCCAGCCGTAAGCCTGCGCTCCTTCACCCTCTCCCATGTGGCTGCTGTCGAATTGATCAAACTTTTGTGCGCTGCCGTGGTAGGCGATTTGGTATAAAATCGAAGGGTTCCGGGGATCGAATGTTCCGGCGTTGTCCGTTGCGGATTTTATTTGTGCCGGGTTAAATGCTATATAACTGGTAGAACCAAAGTCCTCTACATCGTTTCTGTATATTATTCCATCGTTGCCATTTTCCTTGGCATTTTTTATTACTGGTTCCCATTCATCAAATTGATCACTTGATTCTATCGGGTTTTTTATAGATAAAAAAACAGGTGTTAACGTATATCCTAATTCTTCAATTAGATTATAATCTAGCATATTTCTATAATCTGCAACAGCTTGCTCTGCGGCGATTCTCGCTTCTTTCACTGTCTCGTAGGTTTCCTCTGATTCTTCAAGGTCGGTTGTCCAGTAAAAACCTTTTTTTTCTTCTCTGTATTCTACTTTAATGCTTCTGTACAAGTCTTCGCCGGGTTTACTTTCTTTCCTATCTTGCGCCGCTTTTTCTGAACCAAAGTGCATGGCTCCTTCTGGGATAAAGTTTTCTTCCGTTCCAAATGTTCCGCCATGCCAAACCGCCAGCGGTTCTCCGTTTTTGTCTATTACCTTTGACGCGTTACTGGGATCGTTCTCCCAATCTCCAAACCAATTTTTAAAGTTCTGTGTCCGTACTGTCAGCCATTGGTCTTCTGTCAGGTTAGTTTTCTGACCGTTAGGTGCTTTTAACCAGCCTTCCTTTGGAGATCCGTCTTCATTGTGGTACTGGTTATAAACTGTTTTCTGCTGCTCCTCCGTCTGTAAAAGCATTAAACCTGTCAAATCCAGCACGGCCTTTGCTTTTTCTTCATAGGGAATATCCGGGTTGTTTATTAAATCCTGCAGGTATTTCTCTTGTGTCTCCGTGTGGCTCGGTGTGGCTCGGTGTGTTTTGTCTGTATCGGCTTCCCGTGGGGTGTTGGTTGTCTCGGCTCCCTGTTCTGTGTCATTTATCGTTTTTTCTGTCTGCGCCTCTCCACGGGCTTCCTGACGCGATTGCTGGGCTTCTTCCGCTCTGGCTTGGTCTACCAGCTCCCCGCTGAATAATGATTGGTAAAATTCCTCTACCTGCGGGGATAGTTCCGTCCAGCCTTTCAGGGTCTGATAAATGCGCTTCATGAATTCTTTTATCTTTTCAAACAATCCCTTGATCTGTTCGTTGGGCGCGGTGCCGTTGGTGCAGTAATTTTCCAGCGCGTCTGTGAAGGCTTCCTGCTGTTCCGGCGTCCATGTGGTGGTGTTCTCGTCAAAGTAAACCGTCGTTCCTTTATTCTGGCCTTTACTCATCACGTAGCCGTTCAAGGCGCGGTTGGCTATGCGGCGTTCTGCGTCCGTGAAGTCGGCTTCAACCACGTGCGCCGTTTCGTGTAAAACTGTGGACGCGTCTGCGGAGTTTTTATTCAAATAGATTATTCTCTTTATTCCCTCGGCTGTTTTCGCCAGCCATGTCGCTCCGTTAACTTTGTATCCATTTCGCTGCGCGGCTAACGCGTCTCCCGGAGCCTCGTTCGTTATGCTCCCGATCAGCCGGTTCATCGCTCCGTTCAGGCTCTCTCCCCGGCGCTGATAGAAAGCCCTGAACGCTTCCGCTGTAAGGGCTATCTCAAGTGGAGAGTTCTTTTTCATAAACGGTGTAAACCGCTGGGCTACCTGCCGGGCTTCGTTGCTAACCTTCGGGTTGGTTCCCTTCTCGTGATAGTTCAGGCCTTCTTTCGGGCCGCGCGGGTTTTGGTTTATTAATTCCTCTTTAATCTTGAGGTTCTGCTCGCTGGGGTTCCATGTGATTTCCATTCCCGCAAACCGTTCAGCGAATTGCTGGTATAGTTCGGCGCGGAGGTTTTCGTATCCGCTGGCCATTTTGAATTCGTCAATGGTTATATTGTTTTCGTTCTGTGTGTAATTTATATAGCCGTAATGGTTCGCTCCTGTCTGCTCTTTGTCGTTAATTCGCGGGTCACCGGCCACGTACCGTCCGTCAATGCTGCCGTCTTCTTTGGTGTCCGTGTACTCGGCAATTTCCAGCTTGCCGTCTTTGTCGTGATAAATATTCGCGGTATCCTTCGCGGCCAGCTCGGTGATTGTTTCCCCGGTTTCCTCGTCCTTGCGCTCCACGGTTTCCGCGTTTCGGTAGTCCGTAACTTCCGCGAGCGCCTCTGCGTCCTGCACGGCTTTCTCTTTGGCTTCGCGCTGCTCCGGGGTAAGGCGTTCCTGTTGCACTTTAAAAATATCTTTTAACACGGCTTTTTCCGTGTCAGTCTTCATTCCTTCTAATACTGATAAATCAAGCCCTTGCTCTTTCGCCTTGTTTATGGTTTCAATGAAGGCGGCTTCACTCGGGGCTGCCCTCGCTATGTCCGCAATAACTTGAGCGGATTGCAAATTATTTTTATAACCGATCCGCGCTCCGGGTATGCCCAGCAATAGCGCGGTTCCCAGTCCTCCCCATGTCGCTTCCTTTATTTCTTCCCATGCTTCATCAAAATCTTTCTTTTTAATTTCGGGGTGGTTCTCAAGTTCCTTTTCTAATTCTTTTTTAATGTCTTCCAGCGGTTCGTTATAAATTTTTTTTAATAACGCGTCTCTGCGTTCGTTCGCTTGTTCCGCGGCGCGGTTATAAAAAGCGACGCTTGTTATTTGCTGGGTTCCTTCTTCAAATGCTTCCCCGGCCACTTCCTGCAGGTAATCAAGAAACATTTTAGCGCCTGCGCCCATTTTGCCCTTTATGAACCACTTGGCGATTACTTTCTCCGCGACGTTTGGTAATGCCTTCCCAATTATTTTGCTCGTCGTTCCGGCCACTACGCCGCCACCTACCACTTCAATGGCGCCCTGTATCTGCGCTGACAAGTTAGCGTTATTCCATGCGATGTCGTCCGGGATTCCTTGGCTTATTAATTCGTAATATTCAAGCCCGACAGTCTGGTGCGCTGTCGTTTCCGCTACTGCCAATCCCGATGCCGCCGTTACGAGTACGCCTGCCAAGCCAGCGGGTAGGGCAGCGCCTTCTATTATTGCGCCCACTCCCGTTGCGGCTATCGCTCCGGCGCCGATTGCTATTCCCATCGGCAGCGCGTTCTCCGCTGCGCTGGTTGTTATGCTTCTAAAGAACGCGCTGATGTCTGCCCAGCCTCCCTGCCTCGTGTACTCGTCCTGCCAAATCTTGGGAACGTGATCGCGCATTCTTTCTAATTTCTTGCTTGTCTCCTGTATGGCTTTCATCACTTCCGGGTCTTGTTTTGATTTGTGGTAATCTATCGCAAGTGAATTTAATTCCATTGACAAATACGAAACCGCGAAACTGTCTACCACCGCTTGTAGTCCTGATTTTTTTACAAACTGTTGTCCTGTATAAAGCTGGTGATAATTATCAAGGTTTAAATATGCGTTCTCCAAAGATACATTAAAAAAGTCCGCGTACATATCCGCTGCGGCTATGCGTTCTTTCATAAGCTGTTTGTCTTCTGCGGTGTCGATTGCCGGTTGCGCCACCTCCATCAATCTCAACGCTTCTTCGCTGAAGTTCCTGCCGTTGCCGCCGTACTTCTCTTGTAGCTTGCTGTAATAATCTGTTCTGGCTTCAGTAAAAGATTTCTGCTCTTCTGCTATCATTGCGGAGTATTGCTCGTAAGCCTGTAGTTGCTGCTCCCTGCGCTTTCGTGATTCCGCTATCGCCGCGCCCTGCGGTGATGAAGGATCGTTCATCGCTTCCAAGCGCCGGTTATTTACATAATCGTTGTAATTGTCTACAAACTCACCCCATGTGTTATTTAAATTCTTTCATCTTTCTGTCGAAGTAGGCCTTTCCCATTTCTGTATTTATTTTATATCCAAGCTGTTCTTTTAATGCCTCTCTGTATAAAGTACGGTAAAGTTCATCGTTAACAGGCCTGCTGCCGTACATTGCCAGCCGGTTTCTGTAGTTAGTCAACACTTTTTCTTCAAAATCTTTCGGCAGTCCTTCTTCGTATTTCTTAAACGCCGCGTCTTTTTCGGCTTCGAGTTTTTTCTCAAAGGACGATAATGTTTTCGCGTCTTCAAGTTTACCCTTCGGGTTAACAATAACTTTATGCTGTTTTCCGTCCATATCTTCTACGATGTGGAATACGCGCCCGGTCTCGTCTTTGTCTGATCTCTTTTCTACTTCATGACCGATATATTTCATGTATGTGCCTGTTAGAGCGTCTTCTACTTTTTCCCTGCCGTAGTTTATAATGTTTTTCTTCATCTCCCCCGCGCCAGTAACAACCATTTCATGCTTTCCTTCCTTCCCTACCGGCGCGAAGAACGCATCGAGTTGTCCGCTGTAAGATAATTTGTTGATCTTCTCCATGTCCGATTGTGTGATTTTCTTATCCCTTCCCATCTGTAAATATTTGGCGGTTTCTTTGTTAATTGTATCCCTTATAAATTGCTGGCGGTCTTTGCTTTTTATTTCGTTATTGGTAAACATTCTCGTGAGGACTTCCGTAATGTCACTTTTTGTTCTGTCGTCTATCTTGTATTCCTTGCAAAGTTGATCAAATACATCAAAGGCTTGCGCCGTCAGCGGGTCTTTATATTTTAGCATATCTTTATAATATTCATTCCTTTTGTGTCCTGTCCTTTCTGTGTATTCCAATCTAAACATTTCCGAGTATGCTTCATCTATTCCAATCTCTCCGTTTACGTATCTTCTCCACGTCGCTTCCATCATCGCGCCGTTGTAGTTATTTAAATCTTCCTCGGAGCGTCCGCTTCTCCCAGTCCCTCCGGTTGCCATTGCGTCAAGCCTCTTCATAAATTTATAATACTCATCTTCGTAATCACAGGCCAAAAATTGTTTTTCTTGTCCTTCCAAAACATATTTTAAATACTCCGCATTTTCCGGCGTGGCTTTCGCCGTTATGGGTTCCCATTCTTTATTCAGCCTGTCCTGCTCCGGCTTCACGGCTGTGGCTCTCGCTTTCTCCGCAGCTATATACATTTCGCCTTCTTGTACTCTATTTATTTTCCTGGCTTCTCTCTGCTCTGCCAGATACTCTTTTACGGCGGCGGGGCCTCCGGTTTCCCATTTCGATATAGCAGTATCATTTATATTTAATGCTTCCGCCTGCCGTATGGCATCAAGGTAGTCTGCTTTGCTTCCATCTGCGCCTCTCCATGAAGACGCGCTGTCTATTATTTCTTTTAGCTGTGTGAAGTCTCCTGTTTTCCTGCCGACTTCTATCGCGTTTGTTAATTCCTGTTTATATACGTCGTAGCGGTCTTTCGCTACTTTTTCCGCTGCCTGTCTTTGCGCTCCTAGTTCTATATTCTCAAAGGCGTTTGTGGCGATCTGCATTCCTCTGTCAGCGGCGCTGTTCGTCCAGTAATTGCTTCCTACTTTTTGTATAATCTCTTGTTTAAGTTCCCCAAGCGTTCTGCCATCCTCCATTTTGTAATCGTCAAATCCTTTAAGAGTTCTTATCGTTCCACCCTTTCCGTCCGACACTTCTTCAACTGAAATGTGGCCATTTAATATGGCTTCAGTTAATTCCTTCTGATATTGTATCGTACCTGTTTGTATATCTAAATTTGATTTTTGGTTGTGATAATCATCAACCGCTTTTGCTATGCCTACGGCGGCATTGGTCAAAGATACCGCCGCTTGTGTCGCCTGTATCGCTGTATGAGCGAGTAACATTTTTTTATTGAAATTTATCATATCTTGGTTTAACGCCAGCTGTCTGTCTCGGAGATCCAAACTGCGGCTTTCCAAGTTAAGGCTGCTTCTTTCAATTCCTGCGCGTTCTCTTGATATTTTTATATCGCCTTCCAAAAATTGCGATCTTCTCGCTTCCTGAACCGCGCCTTTTGAACGCCGGAGGGGATCATAATTAATACTTATAAGTCGTACAGTCGCCTCCTACTTTCCGTTACTAAAATTCTGTTCAATGAATTCTTCTAGATCATTCTTGAGGTCGTTTTTCGCTTTCCTGCTTTTATCAATGCTCTGGTCTGTCATTTCAATTGATTGCTGCCAGTCCTCAATCGTCGCCTGCATATTTGCTCTGTTCGCTTCCATTTCCTGCCTTTGGAAATCGAGGTCAACCTTCAGCTGATCCATTTCCATATTCGCGGCGGTTAATTGTGAACCGAATAAACCGCCGTTCGCGTCGAGGGTTCGGTCTTCTCCCACGTAATCCACCAGCTTCCTGTCAAGCATTCCTGTGGTGTGCGCCTGTGAAGTTCCGGCGCCGACGCGTCCTGTGGCTCCGGCCAGCGCGTCTGAATATCCGATTGCGTTCAAAAAATTTTCGTAGGTTTCCTTTCCGCTTGCCATAAGCTGATCTGTCTGCGCCTGTTTGCTTTGTACTTCCTGCGCGTATTGTTTGCTGTAATTCGCCAGCCATTTGTCGTAACTGTCCACTTGGGTTTGTGCGTCTCTAATGTCAATTCCATACTGTATCTTCTTGCCTTCAAGAGCGTCTATTTCTTGCTCGTAACCTGAAATCTGGCTTTTAATGCTGTTAGCATGACTTTGTTTTTGCAGTTCAAGCTGTTCTCTTGCTATCTGCTGTTGTTTCTCGGCGATGTCCAGCTGTCCTTGCGCGATTTTGTCTGCCTTTTCTCCTTGCTTGTAACCAAAATAAGTACCTACCGCTGCGACTCCGGCTCCAACAAGTGAAGCAATTGCTGTTGTTGTTGCCATTCTTAAGCCTCCATAATTGCCACTCGCTCCACTAAAGCGAGCAGGGTAAAGGGTACCGGCTCGTCGTGCGTGACCACCAGTTCTCCTTCTGTATCTATTTTCCCCGAAACCATTAATTCAATTTCCCCTGTGAACGGCTCCGGCGCCGTGCCTAGCACGTAACTTCCAAAGCGTTGGGTTATCAGCTCGGCGCTTTTTTCCTCGGTGGTTCCGGCCCGTCCTTTGAGGCTCTTGTAAAGTTTCAGGGTAATTTTTTCGATTCTCTGCTTTTTCCCCATGCTTGTACCGTTTGCCGGTATCCGTCTTTCGTTAGGGGAAAACGCTGCCCTGTACGGTAGTCCAAGGTGGACCTTGGTCACGGCGTTTTGTATTTCCGCTGTACCTTCGCTGTCTACTGTAATTGGCGGTTCAATGGCGCCGTCAGCGAATATGCGGATCGTCTTTCCTGCGAAACGCTGCAGGCCGGTGATGATCTTCGTCGGTTCATTATAAGTCCGTTTCTCCCCGGCGTCGATGTAATGGCTTTCCGTGTAGTCTTCGTTCACAAGGTCTTCAAGGGTCAGGTGTTCGACGTTTCTTTTCTCTCCTCTCTTAATTACAAATAAAATATCGTCACCGGGTTTCTGCGCTGCGACGGCCACGGCTTCCACTTCTCCGTCTGTCGGGTGCCGGGCGTAGGCCAGTACGCCAGCGCGAATGTTTATCGTGCAGCTTATCAATTCGCCTGCGTTTGTTACAATCCAAATCGTAGGGTAGGGGTAATCTGCCACGGCGTAGTCTTTTATTCCGGCGCCGAAAAAATGGGCGGCGCGTTCTGAAATATCCGTATCAATATAACCGCTTCTCTGCGTGTTCTCGTTCCAAACAAGGGCGCGGAGCGTTCTTCCGCTTCTGCCCACATAGACCATTGTGTCCTTTGTGCCTCTGGCTTGCAGTTCGCAAGATCCAGCGTACTCGATTATGTTCATGTCAAATGTTGCCGGGGTGGGTACGTCGCCGGTGTCGTTCCATGTGGTTCTTTCGGTCGCCGCTAGGAAATGTTTGCCTGCGGCTATCCACTGTATCCGGCTGCCGTGCATATCGTTTTCCTCAAGGATAATGGCGTCTGCCGGGTTGTCTCCTGCGGAAAAATCTGTATAACGATTACTTCCTGTCATGCTGTCTGGTGCGCGGCTCATAAATATTCTGTTAGGTTCGTTCTTTGTTCCTGCAAAGCACAGCCTTCCGGCGTCGAAGGCTACCGCTCCCGGACGTTCGTTCTCTGCGGTAAAGTCTTTACCTGTGAATGTCGGTAATGAATTTACAACAGCGCTGCCGTTCCATGCCAGCTTCAAAGGCCGTTGATCTTGGTGAACAATCCATAAATTATTCGCCGAGGCCGCGTACTGCAGGTTCGGCAATTGTGCGGCGGTGTAGGTGTTTGCGATCTGCTGCGTTACTTGATAATCGCTTCCTCTCCGCACTTGAATCATTCCCGCTGTTATTTCAAGAATGATACTGATGCCGTCCGAAAGCAGCCAGTCTATTAGTCGGGCTGTTTTGTTGCTCTCCGTGTTTCCGTGGTACCAAGTGCCGGGGCGTTTCCGCATTCCTCCTGTCATCATTGGGATCAGGTTCTCCATGCGCCTCGCTCCCATTTCTTGCGCTGGCGTGTCTATCCGCGCCGCGACGAGGGGGCTGGTTTCTCCAAGGAAAACATTATATAGCAGGCTGATGTTCATACTCTTTTCTCCGCGTGGAAGTCTTTACCGGCTGCGTCCGGGTCGTAGTTCATCTGCGCGTCTTCATTTTTCGCTATCTCAATAGCGGCCTGCGCCTCCGCTGCTATTAGTCCTGTTAGTTGCTCATTTGATGTCAGCGGCGTTGACAATAAATATGCTAAGTGCGTACTGATCGCCTTCCGCATTGATTGGGGGAGCAGGTTCGGGTCGTCCGGGCGGCCTATATAAATTATCTGCAGCGCGTCCGCGTCCGAAAGGATTTTACCGTTCTCCACTTGGAACGGCACTATTTCGCTTTCTTCCGGCTCCTCGTTAATTCCTCCGTAAACTTTCACCAGCCTTATACAGTCCATAGGATAATTAAATTGGTACTTCCAGCCAAACGCTGGCCTCTCCGCGTTCATGGCGAGGCGCTGTCTTCTTCTGGCAAATTTAAAATCCCATTGCCCGAGTATATGCTCTATTGCCTCCGGCAGAAACCGGCTGCAATATGAAGCGTTATTTGTTCCGTCTGAAAGGTCGGCTATGGTATCCGCTCCCAATCTTCCAAGGGCGCGGTTGCAGATCTGCGTCCATGACGCTGTATAATCTACGCTGTCACTCATTTTCGGGTCTCCAATTAATTACTTCATTAATAAAGTCGTTTGCCATTTCTCTTATGTCTTCTTCCGTTAAATCCGTCTCCTCGCATACTCCTCCAATGCCTATATATTTTTTGTCTGATAAATCATCCTCAAGTGTAGGGATATATTCCGTTGTCATCGTTAGCATAAAGCGCACTGCAACCGTATCGTATAAATTATTATACATAATAGTCATGCCCATTAATTTTTTATTATTTATCAATAAGTCGTTTCCGTCCGGGTATGCTCCATTAATTCTTTTGGTAAAGTAATTTAAAAAATGTTTCTGCGCGGTTTTCGCTGTGTCTTCATTCATTCCCTCTTTTTTCAAAAACATTATGAGGGCTATTACTCCGGGAACTAAAAATATTTTGCTTCCGTCTTTTTCAAGATTCGTTATTAAATAAATATGCTTTTGAGAAGTTACCTTGTCTGGTGTATGCCTATTAAATACTATCGGGATTTTAGTCTCTACTAAATATGCCTTTTCTGTTAATCGTTCTTGATCATTTTCAAGGTTACAAACATATCTGGACATTCTTGTAGTTACTTCTCTAATCTTTGGATCGTCGGGGTCAGTTAATAATATGCGTTCTACATCAAACAAGGTATTTACATTACACCTGCGTGGTCTGTGTCTGGCCTTCGCCAGCCTGTGCGGTTCCTGCTGTCACTCCACCAGCCTGTGCTGCTGCGATGACTTGCTTCAATTCCTCCACGTTCATGCGGTCGGTACCGTTAATCCCGAGGTTCTTTGCCTCCGCTATCAGCTCCGCTTTGGTGGGCGGTTTCGGCGGGGGAGGGGGCTGGCCTTCGCCAGCCTGTGCGGTTCCTGCTCCTTTTGCTTTCAAAAAGTTGACGGCTTCCTCGTCTACCGGCGAGAAAAACGAAAGGGCGCCGAGTTTTATTTTTTCATCAGCGGCGATAAGCGCTTCGGCTTTTTTCGCTGTTATGTCGCTGTAAACCGTGCCAGCGGTATATAAACGGTCACCGCTATGGAAATATTCTGTTTTGCATAAAAACTTCATTTGATTACTCCTATAAATTAAAATGGCGCCGGAGGGTTATTCCGGCGCTTGTTAGGTGCTATTTCCTCGGCTGTGAAGGGCCAGGTTCGTAGAATGCGATCACTCCTGTTTGCGCTGCTGCCAAGGCTGCCCGTACGTACCGTTTGTGTTTCTTCGGCATCTGTAAAAGCGCGAAGTTTCCTGTCTTCGGGTTGGTCACGGGCTGTCCTTCCGCGAGGTCGGTAAAGGTTGAATTGTCGTCGCTGTCCTGCAGTTTTGGCGTAACGCTGCCGGTGATGTCCGATTCGGCGTAGAAAACTACGGTAGATTCGTGCTGCTCACCTGTGCGGTGGCTCTGCATTGCCGCGCGGGGGTCTATGGTTTCAAAGTCCAGGACGTTCTCTGAACCGTTATTGGTTACGTTTCCGAACCTGCTTTTATAATCTGTCATTCCGATATCCTCCTTACGCTGCGGCGGGGACGGCGCTCTCATTCTCGCTGATCGCGTCCCACGGGCGAACTGGTATACCGACAATTCTCGGTACCAAGCCAAAATTCTCAATTTCGCTGATTGTAATGCTCGCGTTTCCTTTGTCCCATGCCATTGCTTCAATCTGTCCGTAAACGCTGGGCGGTACAAATAATACCGCGCCGCCGCCTCCGGGGGTTGGAAGGTAGGGCTTGCAGCTCATTATGAGTATTTTCGGATCAAAGTGGTTGGGGCTGCTGGGGTCTACGGCTATGTTACAAATCCGCATGAAGGCTCGGGGGCTTCCTTCAACCAGTCCTGCGTTGATCGCGTAACGTCTCACCCACACGTCGTGGTAGCCTTTGCCGTCCGGGGCGGGGCGGTTGTGCTTTCCTTGGTCGGTGTTGGAAAGGCCGGGGCTGGTGTGCTTGCCATAAATAAAGTGAAAGCCTCTTTTGCCGAATTCAAACAGCCATGCGCTGGTTAATCCTGTGCCGGTTCCTCCTGCGGAGAAGCAGAAGTTTTTCGGGTCAACGAAAGCCTTGCGCTCCGTCAGCGATTTAAACGCTTTGCTGTCTCCGGCGTTCTTGGGATAAATAATGCGTTTGTTGAAATCCTGTAAAATGCCTTCAAGGTTGATCGTGTCGTAGGTGTCTCGCGCTTTGTAGGGATCGTCCGCAAACAGCAGAATTTTATCCGGCACTACTGATTCACCTTCGTAAATCTTGACCGGCTCTTTCAGAATATCTGCCGTCCCGCCAACCTCGGGGATACCCGCGTTGACTTCGGTAAACTCACCACCTTCAAGGTGCTTTGCCCTTAATTCTTCGGTGTGCGATCCGTGCGTGGTTGGGAACCACGTTACTTCGTCGAGGAATGCGTTTCTCTGCTGGAAGTCTGCCAGCAGGTTCGCTGTCTCAACGTTCCCGCTCATCTTGTTGGCTTCTGCCAATGTGAACGGTTTGTTTTGGGCTAATACTGCCATGTTAGTTTCTCCTAATGATTTATTAGGGAGACGACGGCTTAAAGGATTTTTACTCCTTTTGCCCTCGCTTCCTCCTCATTATGAAACTAACACAGCCGGATCGGTAATCGGCGCAGGCCTGCGCCTTTCCTTCTCCTCTATGTCAATCTTGCCGGATCAGCTCGATAGCTTTTTGCCGGTGAGTGTCTCCACTCTACCTTGCATACGCTGGTAGCTATATTTATAAATATCATAAATTATTTTTTTTGTCAAGTTTTTTAAGCTACAAATTCGCATACTCCGATACACTCCCCATTAAAAAAATCAGAATTAATGCCGTCTAGACTTTCTTCTGTTTCCCTAAGTTGTTCTAATGTTATATCTTTTAAGAAACTGCCCTGCCCAAATTGTTTCCTAAAACTGCTTTCTAAATCTTCCCTCTGCTGGTAAATATCAGGCATTGTTTTTAATAATTTTCTCCATTGTTTTTTACCTTGCCTGACACAGCCGCCGCTGCAGTTATTATGCTCAAATCCCAATTTGTATAATTCAGGCATTTTAATTCCTGTTTGTTTAAACCAATCGTCAATTTTATGTCGTGGTATTTCTTGTTTAATAAGCGGAAATTCAAGGGTACAAAATTTACCTGTTTTCACATAAATATTTTGATATACAGCTATAATGCGGTGCATACGGTTGTATTCTTCAAGTCCTATGCCGAAAATTAAATTATCTCCGTCTTTATAAAACTTTTGTAGTCTTTCGGCTTTTAATACCCTTGAACATACAGGTACACGGTTACAGCCTAAAAAATGCTCGTCAAAAAATACCTGTTCGGGCGTTCTTCCATCTGCGTCAATATAAATTTCCTTGTCTAAAAAGGCTTGAATGTCATTTAGAAAACGGTATAAATCGGCGTGTTCCCATTTTGTGTCGTTAAAATACAACAGCACATTTTCTTTACCATGTTTTTGAATTGACAAGAAGGCGGTATAAAATGACATTATACCACCACTTAATGTAGCTATATTCATTATTTATTCTTGTCTCCGTATTCCTTTTTAAAATCGTCGCTGTAGGTGTGCAGCGGTTTTTCCGTTCCCTCCGCTGGCGCCGGGGTCTGCGCCGGTGGTTGCGCTGGGGGCGTGGCGGGTGGGGTAGCGGGTGTGGTTCCGTCTTTCTTCTCTCTGGCGTTAATGCCGTCCATCACTTCGTCAAATATTCCGGCCATGTTTATTTCCTCCTGTTTGCGTACTGGCTGGTAAATTGATCGCCCTTCGGGAGAGCGTCCTTTTTCGTTTCCTCTTTGCCGGGGCCTGCCTGCGGGATTGGCGGCTCTGTGTTACCGGCCTTAAAAATATCCGCTATGCCTCGTACAAAGGCGGTACTGTAAAGCATTCCGCTCTGGCTTAATTCGCGTACCAGTTCCCTGTCTCCTAACGCCACGAGCGCTCTTTTGAAATACTCTTTAGTTTCTGCGGCTGTCTTCTCGTCTTTTACGTCCTTGAGCAGCCTTTCTTCAAACGTGTCTGCGAGGGCTTTTTGTTTTATTGCTCCGGCTTCGCTGCCTCTTTTTATTATTCCCACGTATTGCGCGTACATCTGCTTGGCTTGGTTCTTCGTCAGTCCAATGCTGCGGAAGAAATCAGCCAGTCCTTTTGCCGCTGCTGCTTTGGCTTCGTCCGTGTCTCCGCTTTGGATCAGCTTCGCTTCGAGGCCGTATTCTTCGGACGTTTTGGGAATATCCATTCTCTTGAGGAAGTTGTCTATTTCCTCCGGCGTTGCTTCTTTCCCCGGAAAGACCACGGCGTTCTGCAGTTTCGTGCGGTTGATAAAATACTCGTCGAATACTTCGCCGAGCTGCTTTCCTTTCAAACCTTGCAGATTTTCCTTGTGTTTCTCGCGGGTTTCTTTCGGGAGTTGCGCCGCCCACCAGCCTTTCCATTCTTCGCCTTCGTCTGCTGGCGCCGATGGCTGTGCCGGGGCTGGTGTGGTTCCTGCTGGCGGTGGAGCAGGGGTTGTCGGTGGTGCCGGGGGTGGGGTGGTTCCGTCTTTCGGTGGTTCGTTGTTTTTCGGGTCTACAAAATGCCTCCTTCTTTGTTTTCTTCTCCGTTGATTATTCCTTCGAGGTCACGGTCGTTCGCGTTTCTGATCCGCGCTTCCGTGTCCTCAAATAAATTGTTAGGGTGAATAATGCCGATCTTGTTTAGCAGCCTGTTACAAAATCCCATCAAAACGGGGTCAATCTCCCTGCTGTCGCTTGAGAAGTACCGGGCTTCATTCAAGATCCACGTTAGTACGTTCTTGCCGTCCGGGGTATCAAATACGCGACGGAATATTTTGCGCTCGTCCTGCTCCTGCTTTGCCGCGTCCTGCATTTCAATTGTTACACTCATTGTTTCGCTCCTTCTGCTTGTGCCGCATGTGCCATCATTTCAGGCGGTAATTTACTTATATTGGCCATTGCCTTGCTGCCTACTTCGAGGCCGCGTAATTGCTGCTCTTGTGCCATTGCCTGTTGTTGCGCCTGCATTCTTGCTTCCCTCATTCGCATAACGTCGGCCATGTCGTAGACCGTCCTCTTATCCATTCCGTAGGCTTCCGCGATATTCCGCGCCAGCTGGTCAAAGTTTATGTTGTCTAACGTCTGCGGGTTGAGTTGCGCCAGCGCCGCTATTTCGGCTATTGCCTGCTGATTACTGCCCAGCATTAAAAACCGTCTCTGCATTTGCGCTAACGGGCTTATCATGTCAATTCGCATTTGCCTGTCTCTCTGCCACAGGCTTTCCGGCGGCCTCGGTATTCTTCCGCTCATCAATTCTATGCTGAATAGGTCTTCCAGTACCGGCTCTAGAAACTCCGCGCTTAAGCGTCCGTAAAATGCGGACATCAGCGCTGCTTTCTCTCCCTGTATTCCTGAAACTTCGGTGGCTGTTTTCTGCCTCTCTATGTTCTGCGAAAGGATTAGAAAAAAATCCGTGTAATAGGCTTCGTTAATTGATTGCTGCAGCCGGGCGAGGTCGTCCATCATTCCTTTGGGGTCACCCACGGCGTTAATAAATGCGAAGTCCTCACCGGCGCGAATGCTCGTAACGCCGTTGGGTTTCAGGTTTATTCTCCCGGTCAGTCCTTCTGTCGCTTTTATTGGCGGCCTTCCCATCTGCTGCTCAAGCTTCGATAAATCCCCTCTTACGCTGTTAGCCTGTTTTATGTCTGCCAGTTCCATCGTTCCGGGGCTGTTTGTTCCCCACACTCCTCCGTCGAGGTTCCGGCTCCACCGCCAGCAGAAGAAAGGCTTGAGTTGAAAATATCCGTCCATTATTGCCTTGTCTCGCTCTATGTCTGCCCAGTATACCGAGTAAAACTCTTTACCCTGCGGTCGCGCGATGTCTATGTCGTATCGCTCCACGGGGATAATCGCCTGCGTAAACTTCCACAGCTTCATGTTTCCTTTGTCGTAGGCTTCGCGGATATTCTTCGGTAGCCTGTCTGCTCCGAAAATTGAGGCTGCTCTGAATGCGTCAATCCAAAAGTCACGGAATAAAACGTCTACTTCTCCGTAGGGGTTCTCGTCAATGGTGCAGTTCTTTAGGTGCTGCACTTTGTAGGAGGGTATCCTGCGGATCACGTCGTCCTCGCGTGTCATTATCGCGGTACCGAAATCCGCGCAGCACTTTACGAATGACCGGCCTTCGTCGTAAAAATTGCTTTTTTGTGTTTGCCTGTACATGGTTTTTTCTGCGGCCTGCAGCCATGCGGTTTCCTCGCTGCTCAAGTCTTCTATGTCCTCAAGCGCGGCCTTAAACCATGCTTGGTTACGCGCAAAACTATAACCCTGTATTCCGTCCGCGAGGGTGTTACTCGCTTTTATCGCGGTAGTGTCGTATATATGGGACGTGTCTTCCGGCTTCTGTACGGCGTCTGGTTCGTCCTGCCAGTCCATGTCGGGGTTTACAAGCTGGGCTACTTGGCGCCAGCGGCTATCCATTCGGCTGCGGTTGTCTTTTATTTGCTTTTGTATTTTGACAAGCCTTTCAAGGCTGCTCTTTGCAATGCGCGGGGTTCGTTTCGTTTCTTTCTCTTGGTTTACATCTCCCTCCTAATCTTTATAACTCAAATTTTTATATTGTTGATACATAGCCGCTGGTCGTATCCACGGTCTTGCGAAACGTACCCATGCAGGATCACGTTTTCCTGTTTCGTCTCTGTATAACATCGCCATAGGGGTAAACCCTGCCTTCATGCAATCTTTAAGGCGTGTTTCCGCTTTTTCAAAAGTATCTCCGTGATAGCCGATAAGTACGTAAGCTCTTAATGGGTGGCATATCTTAAACCCTGCTTGTCGTAATAATTTTCCTGCTTCATAAAGCGGTTCACGGTCATTGGGTGTGTCATAGGCGAAAAAAATTTCTTTTGGTTTTAATTCAGCCAGCCTTGCAACGTGCCATGATTTTAATCTTGCCGCTTCCAATCCACCAGTAAATAATGGTCTATGTTTTTGTTTTGCAAGCATTAGAAAAACATTATTTATATGCTCTGCAGAGCAAGCCAGTAAATTATCGTCAAGAATATTCCAGCCCTCCGTTATTGGCAATTCTCTAATGTCTCCCTCGCGTTTCCAAACATTGCAAAACCAGCATTTATTCGGGCATCCGCGACTTGTAATTACATACCCTTGTTTTATGTATATTCCGGGTATAAAATCTTCTCCGCGCTGCCCTGTCGCGGGACCACCTATTTTTACCGGAGCAATATGTTTCCATTCTTTCTCAAGCTGTTCCGCTTCCGGCAAGTCCCAACTAAATGTTACAGAAATATGTACTTCATCAGCCTCGGCAAATAACGAAGGATTACCTACAAATGAAAGATCATCTGTGGGCGTTGCGTTTGTTCTTCGTGGAAATACACGAATTATTTTTACAGTTCTCCTCCTAAACGTAACAGTAATCGTCTGGTTCCCAGCCTACGGTCGCGTTCTGGTCTGCTGTCTGCTCCGGGATTCCTTTTTCTTTCCTGTTGAAAATCCACCATGCTCCCATTAGGTAAACCACCACGAGGTCGTCGTGGTCTTTTTCTGTCTCCGCTTCGTACTTCGTGTTCTTGGTGTTTTCGTTCACCTTCCCCTTAAACTTGGAAAGCTGCGTCTTAAAATCCTCGTTCCATTTGCCCGGCGCCACTCGGAGCCTTCCCTGCTGGATCATCACCTTGCCTGCGTCCACGAGGTCTTTCTTTGGTACGCTGATATATTCCAGTATCTTTGCGCCGTTAATGTTTCCTTGGGTTCCCTTAAATATGCTGCCAAACTCCGCATAGTGTTCCTGCGGTTTCTCTCCTCCGCTGAATATAATCGGCGTCGGGTAAAGTCCGCGCTTCCTCATTAATTCCACGGCTGCGTCTCCTACGCCGGTGCCGTCCACCACGAGGTCTGTGTTCATTCTTAATTTTGGGTTCTGCAGTAGGGTAGCGGTGCGGTCTGCCATTTCTTCGTAACCGAGGCCTTGGTATTTCTCAATTAATTTTATGTCGTAATAGTGAATTAATCGGTCGGAGGTGCCGAGGGTTTTGTTTCCGGGTTCAAGCTGGGCGTTATCGTGAAATAAAAGTATTGCGAAAAAATCTCTTTTCTTGGCAATATCAACCGATAAGATATATTCATGCATGGGCGAATTCACCGTGATATTTTTTTGCTGCCTCCATGTAGGCAGCGTGAGCTTCTTCTTCAGTTCTGTAATACCCGATATGTATATTTCTCCCGCTTGCTCTTATTCTACATCTCCAAAGTGAATTTTTTACTTTAAACGCTCCTTTTAATTTATCCTTTCTGATACCACTTCTATTTTGTTGATTCTGCGCTTTTGTACATAATCTTAGATTTTCCTTGGTATTGTTGAGTGTGTTTCCGTCCTTATGGTCAATAAAAGTTCCTTCTGGCGCGTCCATTATAAATCGGTGTAGATATATCGTTTTCTTTTTTTTGCCGTCTCTTATAGTGCGTAAAAAATATTTTTCTTCTTGGCTTTTTAAGTACCACTTAAAAGCAACTACCTTTTTGTAGTCGCATGAGGAGAGTATAACCTCGAGTCCTTGTATGTTTATTACTCTGTGTTCTACAAATCCCTCTCAAATAATAATATCATATCATTTTTAAAATGTCAAATCCGGTTCTACTTCTCCTATTTCGTCCGAGTTTAATGGCTGGACGGTATTTCTAAACATGCGCTCTATTTCATCGTAGCTAAATATCTGGTCTTCTGGTTCTACAAACTCAACTCCGTATTCCTGCCTGTAAATTCTCGGCCCCATCTCTCCGAGGTTAAACTCCTGTTCCTGCTGGTTCCTGTGCCGTGGCGAGTAACAGCCTATTATTCCTTTCTCCGCGCACTTCCTGCGGTATTCCTCCTCTGGTTCTGCCGGTAACAGCCTAAACTCCAAATCTACCACTTCCCACGGGCTTTTTACCATGTACCGTTCCCACTTGGGGTTGTTGAAACTCTTATAAAAAAACCCTTGCTTGCCATGCGGGGTGCTAATGCTTATCAGCTCGCAGTCCGGGTTCTCGGTCAGCATGGGTATAACTCCCGACGTGTAAACTATATCATCTATGCGGCTGGCTTCGTCCAGCAGTATCAGCCGGGGTGCGCTGGGGCCTCTGGCTGCCTTCTCGGTCGCGGGTACCACCATTATCCAGCTTCCGTTCTCTAAAATGATCAGCCGGTCGCTGTCTCTCTCCATTTTGGGGTACCCTTTGTCCTGCGCTATGAAGTTTTTTACCTTCTCCATGTCAAGGAAAGCCTGATATTCCGTTGCCGCTATTATTATAGATACGCTCTCCGGGTAGTGCTTGGCTATGTGGCACGGCTTCGCGCTGACTATTGTGCTTTTTCCGGCCTGCCTCGCTCCGTTAATAACCTTCCTGCGGTGTGCGCTCCAAAGGATCGCCTTCTGCCATTCATAGGGGTTAAAGCCGAGGCTCCGCACGTAGTGGTAGCACGATATCGTGTGAAGCAGTTCGAGCGCGTCATTCTTGGTAGCCTGTAATCCTTTCCAATTCGGCAATTATTTGCTCCCTATCCTCCTGCGAGGCGTTGGCTTGGTTTACGATTAAAACTTTCAAATCCACTAATTGGGTGTTCTGTGTGGTCGCCTGTGGGGTTTCCTCCTTTCCCCACATGAAGTCGATTATCTCCTTTGTTAGTCGGAAGTCTCCCTTTCGCGCTGCCTGTATCGCTCCGCTTAAAAAAGCGAAGGTCAGGGCGCTTACTTGGTCGTATTCGCTCTTTAATAAATCGTCCAATTCTGCCAGCGTCTTCCCTGCGAAAAGGTTTTGAAGGAGCATCTGCGCGTCCTTCTTGCTCATGTTGGTTTCTTTCAGCCATTTCTTCGGTAACTTCGGTTTCCGTCCTCCACCTTTCCCTCGGTTCGGCTGGTTCATTATGTTGACGGCTTTCCCTTCCAAGTGCGGCGGCATGGGCATGGCTCATTCCTTTTCTGTCTGGTATGTGTCTAGATACTCCCCAGCGGTGACGTTTTGGGTCTGTCCGTCTCGCTCCCGGGTAACCTTCAGGCTTGGGAAAGCCTCTATAGCTCGCCTGACTATTACGTCGCAATAGTGGGGGTCTTTTTCGATTAATCGCGCCTTTCTCTTGCAGTCCTGCGCCGCTATTAGGGTGCTTCCGCTCCCTGCGAATGGGTCGAGGATAATATTGTTCTTGACGCTGCCGTTCAGGAGGGCGTTCTCGGCTTTTTCCAGCGGTTCCATGCTGTTTTCTATGGCGTTTTTTATCAACGCCGGTGGCTTCATTGTCGGGTGCAGGTTGCATTTTAGGGGCTTTTCGTAATGCCAGAGGCTGGTCTTATACTTCCCCATTCCGTAGAATTTATGTGTTTTCTTCCAGCCGTATAAAATCGGCTCGTGCTGGTATTCGTAATCAAGCCTTCCTATGCTGAATGTCGTGGCGTTTTTACACCAGATCAGCTGGTGCCGGACGGGTAATCCTGCGGTTATTAAGGCGGTTAGAAATATGATTAAATTGTCTGCTTGGGGCGCTGTGATGTAAAAAGCGGCCTCGTCCTTCATAAAATCCCGCATTTGGGTGAAAGCTGCGGTCAATAGTACTCCTAATTCGTCGCCTAATTCGTCGCCTAATTCGTCGCCTAATTCGTCGCCTAATTCGTCGCCTATAATATTTTCTGTTATTGAATAACTCATGCCCTTTATTTTGTTGAGCAGCTTGTTTTTGTCTCCAATGGCCACACCGTAGGGTGGGTCGGTAAATATTAAATCGGCTCTCTCCGCTCCCAGCAGGCGCTGGTATGTGCCGGCGTGGGTGCTGTCTCCGCAGATCAGCCGGTGTGGACCTAAATTGTATATGTCGCCAGCCGTTGTTATCGGCTTTTCCGGGGCTTCCGGCATCTTCCCGAGTTCCTCCCTTATGTCTCGGGGCGGCCTGATATTCAGGCCTAAATCTTCAAAATCTATGTTTAATCCCTTGCAAAACTCCTCAAAGCCTTTCTGTGAAACCTTCCCGAATGAGCTACTTACTTTTAGCAGGATTTCCTTCGCGTCCGCTTCGTCCTTCGCTTTTATGTATACCACCGGCAGATCCGGGATTTCTTCCCCTTCTTTCTCCATCGTAAAAAATAACTCGTCTCTGCCTGTGCCGTCGATAATCCAATTATGCCCTTCGTTCCTCCAAACTAAAAAAGGATCAATAATTCCGTGTTTTAATATGCTGGCTCTTATCCTTCGGTAGTCTTCTGCCGTGCGGGATTTTAATTCCCCTTGTAATATTTCCAAACTCCGCAGGGGCAGGTGGTGTTCTACTTCGCAGTTTATTTGTATCTTTACAGCCTTTCCCCTAACGTCTGAAATATATTTTTATTACAATGGCCGCGATTATTATTAAAACAAGGGCGCCGAGGGCTATTCCCATTTTTAATATTAAATTGTCTTTCTTGAGGATCGCCTTCTCAAGCTCGTCCTCGCGCTCGTATGCCGCGGCGAGGTCTTCATCTCTCTGCTGCATTCGCTCCGCTATCTGTAAATTGTACCTGTTCAAGTCGGCGTTGCTCTGCGATAACCGCGCGGACAAATTCGTTAACTCTTTGTAGCCAATCCTTAAACTCAAAAGTTCCTTGGTCAAGGCTGCCAAGTCGTTCTTCTGCGTTTCGTAGATTTTCTGACCCTGCATGAATAATTCGTTCCAAGTCTCCGATATATTCCCGCTGGCGGTCGATGACGGCCTGCTGTTTTGCGACGAGGGCTGCGTCTGCCCATGCCTCGGTTCTTCTTGGGTGTGAATTACACCCGTATACAAACAAAGCCATAATAATAAAAAAAATATAATCTTTAATTTTGCGCACATCTTTCCTCCTATGCCGCCTTCATTAATTCATAATGGGGGTTATCCCAGCCCTTTCCCCATGTCTGTCCGAATCCTCCGGCACACCAGTCAAGTCCGCAGGTTTCGGCTAACGCGCCTATTTCTTCCCACACTTCCTGCGGCGCGTCCCACCATACATACCCCGGCTTATCCGGCCTTTCCGGGCCTATATCAATAGCGCCGCCACCTGTGTGGTTCGACACTTTGGCGTTCGTGATAATTTTATTTTCTTTCGCTGTTATTGGGTAAAGTCCTGCAATGGCGCGTAACCGATTTACTTCCTCTAGGCTTTCCCTTCCCTGCGCATAATATGCGTTCTGTACTAATTGGTTTCTGTCGGTTTCTATTACTATAACTTTAATTCCTTTTTCCTTGCAGCGGTAAAGGAATAGTTTAACGCAAACGGCAAGCTCTGGTGTTAATGCGCCTATATCCCTATTTATTCCCATGTTTTTACTCCTGCATCCAGTTTTGCTACTTCTATATTGAAATTTTTTCCCCTTGCAGCGTTATTCGCTACATCTATACCCATGTACGTCGTTACCAATCCTACCACCGCCGTTAAAAAAGCTGATATTGGAAAATCCTTGCTTTTTTCAAATAAATGAAGTATTATAATTACGATGAACATTACAATTATACAAATCATTCCGAAAATAAAGGCCGTCCCTTTACTAATCCTTTTCATTTTAATATAAGCCCTCTTTTATCTTACTAATTGTTTTCCAGAATTGGCTATTTAAAGCCTCGCCCCTTTCTTTATGCTCGTTAATAAACCGATTCAATTCATATTGGTAGTCTTTAATACCTATTTTACCTTTGCTAATTATTATATTTCTCATTCTATCGACAAGATTTCCATTCTGATCCAATTTTGCTAGCATTAAACCGGCTCTTATAACTTCCGCAAAAGGAGGAGGTTCGTTTCCCCAGACTAATACTTGATTCGCCGCTATAACTGAATTTTTTATAAATTTATAGTGTATGTCTTGTCTCTTGCTAATATCGCTCAATAACTTCTCCAAGCTGTCTATTCTGATTTTAAAGGATTCCAAACTCTCCGAAAAACTTTTTAATAATTCATCTTGCCTCTTTTCGTGTTCTTTATCCTCTTTACCCCGTTTCAATTCAAATTTTCCAAATTTTACCTCGTCAAAATCTTTTAGCGGCTTTAGTTTTATTAAAATAATAATTGCCGTAATTATGATGAAAATTAAAACTGCCCCCATAATTATTGTTTCTATTGTTAGGAGATTTGTTAATTCGCTCATAACGTTCCCTTTCGTGAAAATAAATTTTTAGTGGAGTTGGCTATGAAATGGTCTTTATCAAAACTTTTGTGATTTATTACTGTGCGTCCGTTTCCGTGTACACGTCGCTCCTCATGCCTTCGATAATTTCGTTAAACTTCTTTGTGCTTACTCCACATCTTATCATGGTATTGATGAGCCTGTCTATAGTTTCTTTGCGTTCTTTTTTCGTGTATTTTGACCAGCTTTTTAGCACTCCTGCGGCCAGCGGTCTTCCGGCTGCGTCTTTGGCCACGTTCTTCGGTATTCCCTGCCGGGCGCTGCTCGCTCCCCAGCGCAGTCCGTCCTCCGGCTGCTCCACGAAGCGGAACCGTTCAAATCCGGCGCCGAGATCTCTCTTTATAAAATCCCTGAATTGGTCAAAGTTCTTGGCGTTGTAGCTGTCGGCGTTGCTTGACCAGAACTCCTGCAGGAGCGCGTGGAACGCGCGGTTTTGTCTCTCCGTGGGCGTGTCAGCTTCTACCGCTTCGTAATACCTTCCTTCGGTCAGTTCGTCTCCGGCATAGGTGCCGGGGCCTGTGCATAATATCCTCATTTTCTTTCCTCCTGTCTACCGGCTTAATCCCGGTTATTCTTTGGGCGTACTCCCATTTCTCAACGAGTTGCTCCTTTGTCAGTTTCCCTCTGTGATATTCCTTCGCGAAGTGGCGAAACAAACTGAAAAAATCGTAATTGTAATTCATAAATCCTCCTGTTCTGTTTTTTCCCTCCATCGGTCAAATGCCGGGAGAAGCATAATTTTCTCTACGCATTGAGGGACAATGGCATTCCCGATTCCTTTAAGTCTGTCCACCCTAAAGGGTATCCCATCAGCCACTCTACCCACGTTGGGTTCAATTGCCCACCATTCTTCGCTATTACACTCTCTAAACTTTTTTGATTTTGTGACGGCATATATTTCCCCGCCGTGTTCTCGTTGTCGTGTGGGCGTGGGGTTGTCGGAGTAGGAAACATCTGCCGAAATCTCGGCGGCAGTTCCTCCGGCGATAGCAATTCTCTCGGCAGTATTCCTTGTGCTGCTTCCACGGCCTGTTCCAGCCCCATGTCCGATTTGTGCTTCCCGCCAGTGTTCTTCCCGATTATTGCATTTCTGGAGATCCTGTTCCCTCCCGCTTTCGGTGTCGGCCAGAGCATCACTGCTGTCTGTAGGTTTGCTCCTCCTTCCCCGTGTACTCCAGGGCCCCTCCAATTTTGCGCTGTTGGTGTCGGCCATTGGTGTACATATTCCGGCAGTCCCTGTTGTTTGCTGTTCGGCCCTCTGCGCCTGTAATCCGACCTCACCGGCGTTAGAAACATTTGAACGTAATCCGCAAGTGCGGTCTGTATCGGCTTTCCCGTTGTTTTTGAATGAGGCTTTCCCGTCCCGTCCCACGGTGTTCCGTCCGCGTTCGTTATTTCCCCGCTTTTGGTCGTCTTGTTTGCGCTCGGAGTAGGCAATAATCCATACCCGTTTCCGCAGGTGCGGCGCACCGGCGTCAGCAGCCGATATAATCTGCCATTCCGCATCATACCCGCAGGCGTGAATGTCCGACAAAACCCCATTAAAGAATTCGCCTTTCCGTTCTCCTCCGGGAGAGGTAAAAAGCCCTCTAACGTTTTCAAACAATGCGATTCTCGGTCGTAGTTCGCATAACATTCGCCTACATTCTGGCCATAAATCTCGCTCATCTTCTGCTCCCTTTTTCTTTCCTGCGTCGCTGTGCGGCTGACAAGGGAATCCTCCTGTAACGAGCCATTCTCCTCTTGGCAAATCTGAATAATTGACATTTCTTATATCTCCTATATTTTCCGCGTTCGGAAAATGTCTTTTATAAACTTTAATGGCATAGTCTTCTATCTCTGAAAAATAATGTTTATCAAATCGCAGTCCTGCCATATATGCGCCTAACGCAAAACCACCGATTCCCGAAAATAAATCAAGAAAAGCTGTCATTTCCTATCGCTCCTAAAATGGTATTTCATCGGTGTACTCTTGCTGGGCTGGTTTCTGTACCGGCGCCGGTCTTTTTCCTCTTACGATATCGCAATAATGTTCCACCAGCTTTTTCATTTTCGTTGGGTCTGGCGTTCCTTCTTTCGCCTGCGTTTCTTGGCAGCATTCAAATATAATCATGTCAAAGGTTCTGCAATTTTCGCACTTTCCCCGGCCTGTCGCAAAACAAAATTTTTTTTCACATAACGTTCCGAGTTCTAGGAGGTTCCGGCACTTCATGCACTTTTCTACTTCGTTCATCGGCATGGAATAAACCGCGTCTTCCGGGTTGGAGGAGCGGTAGTATATGTCTTCCCATTCTCGTGTAAAGCATTTATACCAATAGTCCGCGCCGCATTTCAAACAATATCTGGCTTCCGTGTGAAGCTTCGCTCCGCAGGCTTTGCATTTTTTGTATCTGTAAATACTGCCTTCCTCTGATTTTTTTTCGTCCTCTCCTCTCATTTGCCCTCCTTCTTGAATTGCTGATCCAGCGCGTCGTCATCAAAATATCTCTCAACGCCGGTCTTCAAAAATCCAGCGAGCGAGCCGTAGGGTGGTGGTTCTAGATATCCAGCTCCGGCCTTTGTTTTGTGCCAGTGATAATTTCCGATAGCGTTTCTTATTTCTCCCCATGTGTAATGTTGGAAAGTCCGCAGGATTTCCTGCGTGTCGCTGCAGCGCATCATTACGTCGCGGCATTCCGGCTTCAAGCCTTTGTCGTTCCAAAACTGCCGCGCCTTCTGAAAAACCGCTGCGCCGTCTTCTCTGGTTTCTATTGGTTTATCATCGGGGATAAAAACCTCTGTTTCTTTTTTTTGTTTATTTAAATCTGTTATATCTTGTAATGTTTGGTGGACATTTTCTTCCGGGGGGATGGACATATCTTTCTGGGAGCCACTTTCAATTTTACTGTTTACTTCACAAATATAGAGCTTTCGATTTCCTCCACCGTCAGAAATACTCTTTAGATATCCTGCATCTATCAGTTCTTTAATCTGTCGGCTGGCGTTCCTCTCCGTTTTCGATCCAGCTAAGAATTTGTTACTTGCCCAGCAGTAGCCTGTCTTATATGAAAGCCGCGCTATCTTGCCATAGATTATTTTCGCGCCGTCGCTTATTCGGTCATCTTCCAGTATGTCTCCGGGGATCGTTACTTCTCGAAAATCATTTTTATTTACAGAGCGCCTCCCAAATCAAATTCATTATTTCCCCTCATCTTCCTCGCGCTTCGTTGTTATGTAATATCCGTAATCTTTTCGTAAATTCATTGTCCTGCCTCCGTTTTCTTCCTGTGCTGGTTCGCGCTCTTGCAGGTACTCCAATGGGGAGCGTAGCCTATTCCTGTGGCGTTCTTTTCTTCGCCTTCAAAAACGCAGGATATTACTTCCCCATTGGGTGTGATAACTTTCCCCTTCGCTTTTGGCTGCGCCCAGTATTTAACGCCGATGGGGTTACAGGGCATCTGCTTCCCTGCTGTGGTTCTGATCCAGAGTATCTCCGCTCCGCATGATCTGCATTTCGCCATTGTCGTTCCTCCTTTTAATATTTCTTTCCGTTGGTTGATACCCATATTAATGCTGCCAACATCATTCCTAAATTCATGCAGGCAAAACAGATAATTAATAATTCAATAATTGTTACTTCCATTATTATTTATCCTCCTTCAGCCGTTGCTCTATCCAGCCTGTTATTTCCGCTTTGGTAGTTACTCCGTAAAAGTTCGGGTCTTCTCCGCAGCGAATTAGAATTTTATTCTCGTTCCCTATTGCCTGCTTGCCTCGGAAAACTTCCTCGAGTACTTTCTTGCTGGTTCTCGCGTTTTTCATCTCTGATAAATAAACGCGCTCCGGCTCCGCGCCTTCGCTGTTTAATATTTTTATTTGTACTTTCATACCGTTGGCTCTCCTTTTATTTTCTTTCCTTCTACAAATTTTCCTTCTACAAGCGTATAGTATGTGTCCGGCTTAATTCTCTTGCCATCTACTTTCGCGGATTTAACTGTTTTAATTTCCCATTCGGATTTTATTTCGTCATATTTCCATTCAGCTAACACTATCCAGCTTCCTATAACGCCTGCTGCCTTGGCTTCTCTTCCCATTGATAACGCTACGGAATTCTTTCCTTTAACTATAGCCGCGCTCTGATCGCCTGTATTGGTAGCCGCGCTCTGATAGCCTGTATTGGTAGCCGCGCTCTGATAGCCTGTATTGGTAGCCGCGCTCTTATTGCCTGTATTGGTAGCCGCGCTCTGATCGCCTGTATTGGTAGCCGCGCTCTGATAGCCTGTATTGGTAGCCGCGCTCTTATTGCCTGTATTGGTAGCCGCGCTCTGATAGCCTGTATTGGTAGCCGCGCTCTGATAGCCTGTATTGGTAGCCGCGCTCTGATCGCCTGTATTGGTAGCCGCGCTC
>Ga0268262_10000955_pt1 | contig 37308 bp, 33 predicted proteins | sample TergutNc150P3_FD_190354 | JGI IMG/M metagenome (GOLD analysis project Ga0268262, IMG submission 190354) | Nasutitermes corniger P3 segment gut microbial community from laboratory colony in Florida, USA - Nc150 P3 (SPAdes) (version 2) | ecosystem: Host-associated > Arthropoda: Insects >...
AAAATGAGTTTTGAATTTCTCACTTCCCCGCAGTGGCTGAATATTCCCGTTGAAAAATTGGGTGTGACGGTTTTTAAGGGCGAGGGCGACGTTCCAAGAGACGATGAATCGGCGGCAATTTGGAAACAGCTTGGTATTCCTGAAAACCGTATCGCTTTTTTACCCAGAGAGGACAACTGGTGGGGACCGGCGGGTACTACAGGTCCGTGCGGTCCGGATACTGAAATGTTTTATTACATAGGGGACGCGCTATGCGGTCCCGATTGCAAACCGGGCTGTTCCTGTAAAAAATGGCTGGAAATCTGGAACGATGTTTTTATGCAGTACAATAAAAACGCATCGGGCGGTTATGAGCCGCTTGCGCGAAAATGCGTCGATACGGGTATGGGCATCGAAAGAACTGTAACCGTTCTTAACGGGAAGAAAAGCGTTTACGATACCGATATTTTCGCGCCTATTATCGCGGCGATAGAAAAAGCGGCGAACGGCTGCAAGTACGGACAGGATAACGAAAAGGATTATTCAATACGGATTATAGCGGATCATGTGCGCTCAGGCGTTTTTATTCTGGGAGACCCAAAGGCGGTAAGCCCTTCCAATGTGGGAGCGGGCTATGTGCTTCGCCGTCTTATCCGGCGCGCCGTCCGCCACGGGCGAAAACTTAACGGCGAGGGATTAAGTCTTTCTTCAATCGCGCAGGTTGTTGTGGAACAGCTAAAAGGCGCTTACCCGGAACTTGAACAAAACCGCAATTTTATAATTAGCGAACTTGATAAGGAAGAGGCTAAGTTTTCGGAGACCCTGCAAAAGGGCGAACATGAGTTTGAAAAACTGCTTCCCAATCTGCTTAAAGACCCGCGAAAAATTATGTCGGGGCGGCTGGCTTTTAAACTTTACGATACTTACGGCTTCCCAATCGAACTTACGGAAGAGCTTGCCGCAGAATCGGGAATGAAGGTAAATAAGGAAGAATTTGACGAGGCGTTCCAGAAACATCAGGAACTGTCGCGCTCCCAGAGCGGCTCTTTCAAAGGGGGGCTTGGCGATCAGGGCGAGATGGCGGTTAAGTACCACACGGCGACCCACCTTCTGCACAAGGCGTTAAGGACAGTACTTGGAGATCATGTCGCCCAGAAAGGGAGTAATATAACGGCGGAGCGGCTGAGATTCGATTTTACCCATGACGCGCCTATGACGGCGGAACAAGTTAAAAAGGTGCAGGATATTGTTAATGAACAGATAGAAAAGGATTATTCTGTTTTTATGGAAACTATGGCGCTTGATGATGCGAAAGCGCAGGGAGCTATCGCTCTTTTCGGGGAAAAGTATGAATCGCAGGTAAAAGTTTATACCATCGGTAACTCAACGGCCGATTTCTTTTCAAAAGAAGTCTGCGGCGGTCCACATGTGGAAAAAATAGGAACTTTGGGGAAATTTACTATTCAAAAAGAACAGTCTTCCTCCGCCGGAGTACGCCGAATTCGCGCAATATTGCAATAAAATACCGTTTAACCTTTCTATTTACTATTTGTTTATATTTGTGATATATTAATTTATAAGGACAATTATGAAACGGATTATATCTTTATTACTATTAGGACTTTTTATCGCTCTGCCTTGTTTTTCTCAATCAAATTTACAATCTGCGGCAACCGTAAATTTAACTAAAACCGAGGCTATTACTGTCGGTCAGCTTCGTATGGAAGTACAGCGTATGGAGAAAGCGTCGGGAAAGACTTTATCAAAGAATGAACGGCTTCAGGTACTGGACGTAATAATCAATGAAAGGCTTGTTATTCAGGCGGCGGAACGCGACAGAATAATGGTTACGGAAAATGAGGTAAACCAGCAAATGGAACAGCTTAGAAACGTGCTGGCTCAACAGCTTGGACGCAAACCTACGGAATCGGAATTTGCACAAGCTGTGATGAATGAAAGCGGTCTTGACGTTCAAACTTTTAAAGATCAGCTTCGAAGACAATTGATTGTTCAAAAGTACCTCATGGCAAAAAAAGGCGATCTGATTAACTCTGTAAAAATACCAACGGAAGAAGATATTGCGTCCGAATATGCCCTCTTAAAAGGAGAGCTTGTGCGTCCCGAAACAATCCGCTGCAGCATGATACAAGTCGCATACGGTCCGGACGCGGCGTCCCGCTCAAGAGCTAAGGCGCTTGCGGAGTCGCTGGTTAAAGAAATTAACAACGACCCGGCAAAGTTTGATGAAGTCGCCCAACGAAGCGTCGCTCCCAATTCAGGTTATCAAGCCGGAGACGCGGGCTACCTTCCCAGAAATCCGGAAGCCAGAAACCTTGTGGGGCAAACATTCATGGATACCGCTTTCAGTTTAAAACAGGGGCAAGTGTCCAAATTAATCGAAGGTCAGCAAGGATTTCAAATTATAAAGGTAACTGAAAATTACGCCGGGAAACAGCTTGAGTTAAATGACGTTTTACAACTTGGAACAAGAATAACGGTTAGGGATTACATAGGGCAGGGACTTTTAAATCAAAGACAACAGGCTGTTTTAAAACAGGCAAGCGAAGAAATTGTAAAGGATTTAAGGTCAGGCAAAACATTCACAGTATTTGAAAACAATATAAACTGGTAAAAAAATGGCATCCAGGCGGAAGAGCCGAATTTTGGCATTTCAAGCCCTCTACTTTTGGGAATCTAACAGAGTCCCCGTGGAAGAGCTTACAAATTTCGCCTGGCTTGACGAAGAAAAATTAAAAAATCTTGACGAGGGAATGGCTGTTTTTTCCAGAATGATAATAGCCGGCTCTATCGAAAACATTGATGTTATCGACGACATGATTAAAAAACATCTGCAAAATTGGGATATTACGCGCCTTAACCGCGTAGACCTTGCGATTTTAAGAATATCGGTTTATACATTAATGTTCCAAAAAGATATTTCGCCCTCCATCGTCATAGACGAGGCAATCGGCATTTGCGTAGAATACGGCGCAAATGATTCTTACAAGTTTGTTAACGGCGTTCTTGACAGTATTCGCATAACGCTGCAACAAACTCCGTTACCCCAAGAAACACTATGAGCGAAAACAAAGGTAAAAACAGATTACGTATTACTCTGCTTGCGGGTTTAATACTTTTAGTTTTAATCTGCGGCGCGCTTATTTTTATTTATTTCAGCGAAAGAAGCATTTGGAAGAATTTCCGCAAGCAGGATAGTTTTACAAGTATCATGCGCGAGTATGACATGATAGCCTCTGAAAATTACGGGACGCAAAGAGAATACGACCGTCTTCACCATGAGCTTGACCGTCTTGAAAAAAAGGCTATCAGCGTTGAATCGTGGCTTTCAGTTTTAAAACGCAGAAGATTCCTCGCAAAAGATCACCCGCCTTCGATGGAAAATTACAAATCGTCTATACATAACGCGTTAAAAGCATACCCTGCTTCTCAGCCTATTATCGCTATCGCCTGCGCGGCTCTTGTAAAGGATTCCCCCATCAACAGAGAAACAGAAGCTAAACTCCGCGACTGGCTTCCCTTTATAACAGACCCTTCTTTTAACATGCTGCGTCTTTCTTTACACGCGCTTCTTGGAGACCTTAATTCCCCGCAAAAAGCTCTAATCTTGCCCGACGATATATTTTCCGACGGTACAGAATCCGTCACCGTCAATTTGTCTCTCTTAAAAGTCCTTCGCGGCGATTACCACGGGGCTTCCGCGGAAATTCAAATACTGGTGAACGGAAATCCCTCGCCCCAAGCCGTGCTTTTTGCCGCTGAATACAATTATGACTTTGGAGACATTCTTAGAAGCGCGCAGCTTTTTTCCATGCTGAATACCACCGACGCTTTAGTCCGTCAGGCGGACGCTCTGTATCTTGCCGGTTTTCCGGACAGCGCAATATCAATCTGGATACTGCTTGCGAAACTTCCCGACGAAATAAGCCTTTACAATCTTGCCGTAACTTCAGATAACAACGATACAGCGGCTGATTATCTGGAGACGCTTGTAAACTTAAAAACAGTATCAAACTCAAACAGCCGTCAATTCGGTCTGATTCGCTACAGCCGCTTTCTTGAGTATTCAAAGGCGCTTGCACTGCTAAGGGGCACGCTGAATTTCTCGCCTAAGGATTACCCGTACATCGATCTTGAAATTTGCAAGCGTCTTGCGCAGGAGCATAACCCCGGTCTTCAAACAGCGCAAACATGGCTTCTTTTGGATCGCCATGAAAAAAACGAGGATCTTTACAAATGGGCTTGCTGGTTCTTCTTTTTCCAGCGCGAGTATAAAGAGGCGTTAATTCTCCTTAACCGCATGGATCTGCTCCAGCTTAAAGAAAACTGGATTGATATTTACAGGGCTATAAATTTTATGATCGAAGGACAGCTTGATCAGGCGCAGGAGCTTCTGCGCCCGATAATTTCACAAGAACAGGATTGGTATGTTTTTGCGAATTACGGAAGAATTTTAGAATCAATGCGCTCTAATGCCCGCGCTTTGGAGCAATATGAACTGGCGGCGGCAAAACTGCAAGAGTTAGGTCCCCAAAAAAACAAAGCGTCCGCCAATGTGCAAATTCACATAGCAAGGTGTTTTACAGCGCAAAAAAAGCCTGATGACGCGCGGCGGGCGCTTTTGTTCGCGCTTGAGTTTGACCCTGATAATTTGACCGCCCAGCTTGAATTGGACAAGAGTGTATATTGACTGCAATCCGCCTAAAGCGGATTGCTTAGGAGTTTTGCCAAAGAACATATTATAGTTTCTATTGCCTTTTTTATTTTTGCAAGACTCTATGCTTTTTACGATTACTCGTGTTTGACAAAACTCCACTCTTTCTGTATTATAGAAAACACAAATACTTTTAATACGGAGGAAAAATATGAAAGTTATTCCCTTAGGCGACCGTGTCATGGTCAAACTTGAGAAAAATGAAGCGAAAACAGCAGGGGGAATCATTATTCCCGATACAGCGCAGGAAAAAACCCAGCAGGGAACCGTTACGGCGGTTGGACCGGGCACAGAAAAAGAAAAAATCACTGTAAAAAACGGCGATAAAGTTATGTACGACAAATATGCCGGAACCCAGGTTAAGATTGACGGTGAAGAACACCTGATCCTGAGAATGGCTGATATTATTGCAGTAGTTGAGTAAAATAAACCGTTTATTATTTTTATTTTCTCTTTTTTTATTACTGTCGCTGTCTTCATGTTCAAAGCTGGGTTACGGTGTTTTACTTTGGTCTATTGACGAGCCGCCCGTTGATTCAGGTACCATTTTACCCGTTTATATCAAATCAAATATTGAAAAAATATGGGTAGTGGGAATACCTGAAAAAGCGGGTACATACAAAGGGACCAAAAAAGAAATTCCCCTTACCCAGCTTGAATTTATCGGCAGTAAACGAAAAGCCGAAAAATGGCTTGAAATTTTCAAGCCATACGCGACGCTCTACGCTGAAAATTTACAGGACGGGCTTCCAATCCGCATCGCCACAGACAATAATTCCAAGCGCGTATACCGCCTGCGCCTTGGAGAAATTGTAAAAATTCTTGGCGAGGCGCAAGGCGTTCCCCCCATAAGCACGACAGGCGATCCTTTACCCGGTCAATGGTACAGAGTGCTTACAAATGACGGGGTAATCGGCTATTGTTTTTCTTTCAGATTAAAATTATTTAATCAAAATGAAGGCTCAGTTCAATATACCGTCCCGGCACAAAAAGATCTTCCCGATCCCGAACTTGACATGATCTTGTCAAAAACATGGTCTTCTGAAATTTATTCGCAAATGATTAATTCTGGACGGATAAATATTCAAGAGATGGAAAAAAATTATCGTTTTGATCCCGGACAGGATACCGGCACCGCAAGAATTATTTTGCCGGATCTGGAAAGACAATTTTCATACCAAAGAATAATTTCCGAAGGCGAACGGACTTGGAATTTTGAGGGAACAAATCTTATAATGGAATTAAAAACAAATACTACTTTATCTGTGCAATTTACGGAAAACTCCGGTTTAAGACGCACTCTTTTGTTTACCGCTCTTTCATCCAAGGTAGACGATCTTATTATTCAGGAAAACGCGCGCCGTGAAACTCAGTTCATGACAATTTATAATCAGGGTCCTGTATTTTCAAGCAATAACTACGGAACTATTACGTTTTTACAAACGGGAGATTTTACATGGACAGGATATGATCTTCTTGTCCCGCAGATTATCCCGCAGGAAACCAAAGGCGGCGGACGAATCAGCATGGATCTTTATATTTCACCGTCTTACGAAGAAAGGTATAACGGCGCTTTTACTCTTACTTTTACGGATACAAGACAAAATAACACTATTTATTTTTTATACGCGATTGATAATCAAGGACTGCGCCTTGAAGTCGTTCCCGATTACGGTATAGAAAATATTACCGTTATGCGAAGAGCGCCGTCCCCTGTAGTTTTATACTTTTTCACGGACACACCTAATTAAAAATGGCATTTGTTCAATTTTCCCGTATCAGCCTTAGTTTCGGCGACAGGGATATACTAAAAGATGTTTCTCTTCGTCTTGCACAAGGATCAAGATCCTGTTTAACGGGGGCGAACGGCTGCGGTAAATCAACATTAATGAAAATAATCGCCGGAAAAAATACCGCCGATTCAGGAGACCGCGCCGTACAGAAAGAGACCCGTATTTCTTATTTGCCGCAGTCGGGAATTGTCCATAAAGGTAAAACGCTCCGCGATGAAGTTGAGTGCGCTTTTGGTTTTGTTCACGCGTTGCTTGAAAAAATGGAGAAAACGGGGGAACTTCTTGAGAAATCAAATAACGACGACTGCGCTACTCAAATATTAATAGAAGAACACCACAATTTACAGGAGCGGATTGAAGAAACCGGCTTCTACAGGCGCGAAGGCGAAATTGCGGCGGTTCTTTCCGGTCTTGGTTTTTCCGGCAAAGACATAAACCGCGATACGGGAGAGTTTTCAGGCGGCTGGCAGATGCGTATCGCGCTCGCTAAAGTTCTTTTGGAAAAACCGGATATTTTACTTTTGGACGAACCGACAAATTACCTTGACATAGAAGCAAGATCGTGGCTTGAAAACTGGCTTAACGATTTTAAGGGCGGATACCTTTTAGTTTCGCACGACAGATATTTTCTTGATACCTGCGTAAATGAAGTTTATGAACTTTATAACGGGGATTTAAAACGATACGCGGGAAATTACAGCGCGTATGAAAAAACACGTAAGGTAGAACTTGCGACGCTTTTAAAACGCTACAATGAACAGCAGGAAGAAATTGAAAAGACAGAAGCCCTTATCCGCCGTTTCCGTTACAAGGCGACGAAAGCCGCTTTTGCTCAGGAACTGATAAAACGTCTTGAAAAAATGGAACGCATTGAAATACCGGAATCCTTTAAAAAGATTGACATCAGTTTTCCGCCTCCGCCGCATTCGCCTAACATTGCCCTTACGCTGGAAGGAATTGGCAAGAGTTACGGAAAACATCCCGTCCTTTCCGCACTTGATCTATGCCTTGACTCAAGGGAGCGGCTGGTTGTAGCGGGACCTAACGGCGCGGGCAAGACTACTCTGCTGCGGATAATTGCGGGCGCGGATAATGATTTTATGGGGAACGTAAAACTTGGAACGGGTATAAAAACAGGGTACTTCTCACAGGACGCGGCGGAGGCGATGGACTCCAGTTTGTCCATACTTGAGTTTATGGAAGAAGAAGCGCCTTTTTCTCTTGTACCGAAAATACGCGACATGCTCGGCGCTTTTTTGTTCAGAGGGGATGACGTATACAAGAGCGTATCGGTATTAAGCGGAGGGGAAAAAAGCCGCCTTGCGCTTTTAAAAATGTTTTTAAAACCGATGAATCTGCTCATTCTTGACGAGCCGACAAACCACCTTGATCTGTATTCAAAGGATATTTTATTGGACGCTTTAAAAAAATTCTCAGGCACGATTATTTTTGTTTCGCATGACCGCGCTTTTATGGAAGAGCTTTCTACAAAGACGCTTGAACTTATGCCGGGGACTGATAATACTCCCGCCAAGGCAAAACTATTTTACGGTAATTACTCGTATTATCTGGATTCCAAAGCAAACTCGGAGTTAAAAGAAAGTGAACGTCAACAAACATCAAAAGTTAAAAGTTTTATTGATGATAAAAATCAATATAACATGAGCAATATTGAAAAAAGGGCGTTTGACAAACAAAAACAGGCGAAAGTCCGCAAGCTGGAAAAACAGGAAGCGGAAATTATCAAAACGCTTGAGGAGCTTGAGAAAGAGAAAATAAAACTTGAGGAAGAACTTGCCTCTCCTAACGTTTATTCAAACGGAGAAAAAGCTAAAACTGTTAAAACAAAACTTGATAAATGTACCGCGAATATTGAGGTAAAAACCAAAGAGTGGGAAGCTGTCTGTGCCGAACTTCAATGAACTTGACATTATTTCTTTTATATTGTAATTTTTGAAAAAGGAAAAAATGCAAAAAATATTTAAATATCCGTGGTTAATTACTGCTATTATCGTAATTATTACAATATTTTTCGGTCTTCAACTGCCCAAGGCGGAATTGGAAAACAACAACCTTCGTTTTGTGCCGCCGGATGATCCCGCTCTTTCAACATCCAAATGGATTGACGAAATGTTCGGAAGTTCCTTTTTTATCCTTGTGGGACTTCAGCGGCAGTACGGTACGGTTTTTGACGCTGATTTTATTAATCTTATAAGCGATTATACTGCCGAGATTGAAGAAATAACCATTGTAAAAAGCGTTACTTCATTAATCAACGCCGAATATATTACGTCAAAAGACGACGCCATTGTAGTAGAAAAACTTTTAAAAAAGGATTTTACAGGCACACAGGAAGAAATCTCGGAATTAAAACGCCGTCTTTTATCATGGGATATGTACGAGCGCGCTCTTTTCTCCGATGATTTTACCGCGACTCAAATTTTAATTCCGTTGTCGATAAATTCAGAGCAGGCAAGCTCTAAACAAACAAGCGAATATTTTATTAAGATCAGAGACATTGCGCATAATATTTTTGACAATTACGCGACAGTTCATGTTACGGGAATGCCCGTTATTATCGCTACGGTTAACGAGGCGATGAACGCCGATTTAAAACTGCTTATACCGGTTGTAATTCTTGTTGTGCTTTTAATACTGTTTATTTCTTTCCGCGCGTTTACTCCGGTTGTACTGCCTCTTATCTCAGTAGTTATATCGGTAATATGGTCTGTTGGGGCAATGCCCTTGTTTAACATAAAACTTTCCGTTATTTCTACCGTTCTGCCCGTTATACTTGTGGCGGTAGGAAGCGCTTACGGAATTCATATTGTTACCCATTACCTTTTAAGCCGTGAAATAAATAACGCCGATATAAGCCGTGAAGAACATAACGCTCTTGTTATAGAAGTTTTAATGAAAATTATAAAACCCGTCTTTCTTGCGGCGCTAACCACTTTTGTAAGTTTTCTTTCATTTTGTTTTACAACTGTCGCGCCGTGCAGGGAGTTCGGCTATTTCGCGAGTTTTGGCGTAGCCGCCGCTTTTATCGTTTCTATTTTACTTATTCCTTCGCTTTTAATTATCAGAGGACCAAAGAAAATTAAAACGATTAAAGAATCCGGCGCGGAAAACAAGGGAGTAAGCGCTTTTCTTGCGGATAATCTTTCTATCCTTGCAATCAGAAAAAAGACGATTCTCTTTTTTGCGGTTTTAGCGGTAATTATTTCTGTTTATGGTTTATCAAAATTGATAATCGACAATGTAATGGTAGAATATTTTAAACCAAATACGGAAATTTACATTGCGGATAAATTTATAAGGCAGCAATTCGGCGGTTCAAAAGTTATAAGCGTTGTCGCAAGCGCCGATAGTATGGAAGTTATTTTACATCCTGATACCCTTTCCGCAATGGACGGGCTTTCTTCATATTTACAGAAAAATGTTCCCGGCGTAGGAAAAATAATGGGTTTTACAGACCTTGTAAAACGTATTAATCAGGTTTTTAACGCAGATGAAAGTCCCGACGGGCTTCGCGTAACGCAGTCTGTTCCAAGCGCCGCTAAAACTTCCGAAAGTTTTGGATTCGGCGATTTTGGCTCCGATGATTTTGGTTTTGGTTCTTTTGAGTACAGTAATTCTACCGCGCCGGCTGTTAGTACTCCTAAAAAATCTGATACGGATAAAAATAAAGTTTACACACAGACAGAATTGATAGAACTGTTTGACCGCGCCGGCAGTAAGTCCCGCGCAATGGATGTTAATGAACTTGTTTGGGAACTTAAAAAGCAAATCAACTACGAAGGCTCATCTTATTATGAAATACCTGTTGATCCCAAACGCTATGGAAAGGAAAACAAGGAAGATCTGCAAAAACTAATAGCAAATTACCTTATTCTGCTTTCGGGAAACATCAGCGAATATGCTAACGATCCTCTTGAACCTACGGCGATAAAGTCCACAGTACAGCTTCGCACTCTTGGAATGGAAGACAGCCACGCTATTTTCCGTAAGATAAACGAATATGCTAACGCTAACTTTCCTTCCGGAGTAAAATTTACTTTGGGCGGAACAACAATGGTGGAAAGTTCATTGAATGATCAAGTTGTACAAACTCAGGTTGTTTCAATGTTATTCTCTATTATTTGCGTATTTATCATAGTATCATTAGCCAATAAATCATTAATGGCGGGTATTATCGGGATTATTCCGCTGTCAATCTCCATACTGATTAACTTTGCCGTTATGGGATTTTTCGGTATTAAACTGAATCTTGGCACTTCAATGGTCGCCGCCGTCGCTGTCGGTATTGGGATTGACTACTCTATTCACTGCATTGAAGCATATAAACGTGAATATTTGGCTTTTGGCGGCATTGCCGCAAGCGGCAAGGGCGATTTTCTGCGTCAGGTGTTTTTTAGTTCTGGGAAAGCCATTATCATAAACGCATTGTCGGTCGGCGCCGGTTTTGCCGTATTGGTACTGTCTAACTTTGTCATGTTAGGCGATCTTGGAATGTTAATCGCTATTACAATGTTTTCTAGCGCGTTTGTAAGTTTAACGGTGCTTCCCGCCCTTCTTTTGTTGATTAAACCAAAATTCATTTATAAGGAAAATATTTGAGATGTCCGAAAAAAGAATTCTACCACGAACCACACGAACATCACGAACTTTTTGCACATATATTGTCGTTGTTCGCGTTGGTTCGTGTGGTTCGTGGTCAAAAATATAAGGAGAATGTATGAAAAGCAAGTTTATTTTATCGGTCTTGTTTTTTGGAGCGTTATTTTCGCTCCACGCTCAAGACGCGGACTCTATCGTAAGAGCCTCAAGAAACAGAATCAAGTCTGATACTGTTTCTACCCGTTCAAGAATGGTCATACAGGCAAAAGACGGATCAACTACGGAAAGACTTATCGACAATTATTCAAAAGACGGACCTAATGGGGCGCGCAACGTGATTGTTTTTCAACAACCCGCAAGCGTCGCGGGAAGCCGTTTCCTTACCATGGAAAATAAAAACGCCCCCGATGATCGCTGGATTTTCATGCCAAATCTAGGCAGAATAAGGCGCATTGCTTCCTCCGAAGGCTCAGGCAGTTTTATGGGGACTGACTTTTCCTATGACGATATTTCCTCGACAAGCCGAAACGCCGATCTTGATACTCATACTCTTTTAAGAGAAGAAAATCTTGGCATTACCGCCTGTTATGTGATTCAATCAGTACCCAAAGACAGCGCTTATCAGTACTCTAAAATGATTCAATGGATAGCAAAAGACACGTCCATTATCATGAAGATTGAACTTTACGACAAGAAAAACACTCTTATTAAAACAGTTGAAATGTCAGGCATTAAGACTATTCAGGATCGTCTTACCGTTACCGTTACAAAAATGACAACTCACGCGGCGGGAACGTCCACGACTATTACTAATGAGATTATAAAATACAACGATCCTATTCCTGAAGGTGTTTTTACAACGTCATATCTTGAAACAGGAAAGGTCAGTAAATAGTTTAAGGACTGGGATATGTTTAAAAAAGCAACTTTATTTGCCGCCATTGTTTTTTTATTAAACGGTATTATTTGGTCGCAGGATTTTGGTTTTGGCTTTGAAGAAGACGAAGAAGCGCCGAAATCTTCCGCGTCATTTAAGGCAAGCGGAGAAATTTCCGCCGAGGCGACGCCGTTTTTTTATAACTTTAACGACGATAACCCATTTGTTGATTCATCATGGAATGTAAAACTTAATCTGGCGTTTACAAGTTCTTATATTGACATTTACTCATCTTCTAATTTTAACTCAGATTCCATAAATGAGTTATGGACAAGAAGTCCCGATTTAAAACAAAAAAATCACACTCCGCTGATTATAGACGAAGCTTATTTACGTGCATATATCAGCGCTGTCAATATTGAAGTAGGTTATCGTAAATTAATATGGGGAAAAGTTGACAGTAACGGTCCGTTAGATGTAATTAACCCGATCGACTATACAGACCTTATAAATATTACGGATTTAAGAGAAAGAAAAATTGCCCGTCCGATGATTCACATCACATTAAACGCGGGCAGTTTTTCCAAGCTGGAAGGAGTATTCATTCCCAACTTTACGCCTCATAGATTTGCTACCGAAGGACGCTGGATGCCGTCGCAATACTCAAACACGATGGAAGTGTCCAAAGAAGAGATAAAAACAAGGTTAATTGACAAAGTTTCGGCGCTTCCCGGCGGAGCAGGTATGATAGACACAATAAATAAAATGTTTTCATCCGATTTACCAGATCCATTTGAATTTCCCGATACGTCGGGTATCAAATATTTTCAAACAGGTCTTCGTTTTACAACCACTGTAAATTCAGTAGATTTAGGGTTTCAATATTTTTATGGTAATTTATTCAGACCAAATTACTGTCTTTCAGACGACGGAATAGACGCGTTTATTACTGATCTTCTTCTTAAAAATATTTCGTCAAATATTCCCGGCAGTTATACCGGTGATTTTTCTTTGTTAGACCCGCAGATAAATTATACGCGCTATCATCAAATTGGAATTGATTACGCGCAGGTTCTTTTTGATTTGAATCTGCGCGCGGAAGCCGCTATTAATATAACCGAAGATAAAAAAGGCGATAACGGCTCTCTTCAAAATCCGTTTGCCGCGTGGGCATTCGGTTTTGACAGAAATCTTTTTTGGGGTATTAATTTCAACGCGCAATGCAATGAAACTATCCGCCTTTTAAACAATAAGGTGGGAGATAATCCCGTATTAGATTCAGAAGCCGGCATGAATATAACTTCTACCCGTATCAGCGCGCGTTTAACCAAAAGTTTTTTCAGGGATAAACTTGAAAGCGGCATAACATGTATATGGGACATAGAAGATTCCGATTATTATTTAATTCCTTCACTTACGTGGTCGCTGGGCAATTTAACCACAAAAATAGCCGCTGGTATTTTTAAAGGCAATAAAGACGGAGAACTTGGTCAGTATTGGGAAAACAGCTTTATCAAAATCGGCTTGTCTATCATGTATTAATTTTTTCTTTATTAAGATATAATATTCTTATGAACATATTAATTATAGGCGGCGCGGGATACATAGGCAGTCATGTTACAAGAGAATTTCTTGACAATAGCTGTAATTGCGTTGTATACGACAATCTTTCAAGCGGGCTTCGCGAAAATCTTTTTCCTGAGGCAAAATTCATCCACGGCGATATTCACGACTACCAATCGCTCCTTGCCGCTATGAAAAGCGTAAAATTTGACGCTCTTATTCATCTGGCGGCGTCAAAAGCCGCGGGCGAATCAATGCTGAATCCTGAAAAATATTCCCATAATAACATAGCGGGTACGCTAAATATTTTAAACGCCGCCTGCGAGGCAGGTATTAAAAATATCGTTTTTTCCTCAAGCGCCGCGGTTTACGGAGAGCCTCAATATTTGCCTATTGATGAAAAACACCCTACAAACCCTGAAAACTATTACGGCTTTACAAAACTTGAAATTGAGCGTTTTTTAAGCTGGTATGATAAGTTAAAAAATATCCGTTACGCGAGTCTTCGCTATTTTAACGCCGCAGGCTACGATGTAAAAGAGCGGATAAAAGGACTTGAACAAAATCCCGCAAACTTGCTCCCCGTTATCATGGAAACCGCCTGCGGTATGAGAAAAGAAATGCAGGTCTTCGGTAACGATTACGACACTCCCGACGGCACTTGTATCCGCGATTATATCCACGTAAGCGATCTTGCTATCGGTCATTTTATGGCTCTTGAGCACATTATAAAAAATAATAAAAGCGTTACGGTTAATCTTGGAAGCGAAAAAGGTTTTTCTGTAACCGAGGTTCTTGAAACGGCACGTAAGGTAACGGGAAAGCCTATACCGGCGAAAATTACAGACCGCCGTCCGGGAGACCCCGCCAAACTTACGGCATCCGCGTCTCTTGCGCGGGAATTATTCGGCTGGCAGGCGCGTTACTCATGCCTAGAAACGCTGATAAAAACAAGCTGGGGTGCGTATTCAAAATGAAAGAAAAAATATTTTCGTATATTAATAATTCTACTGATTTGGCGGTTGAGCTTGAAACAGAACTTACAAAACGACCCGCCATGGCGCCTGAATCGGGCGGAGACGGCGAGTTAGAAAAATGTCTTTCCCTTGAAAAATGGCTTCGCGCTCACGGCATAACGCAGCTTGAACGTTTTGACGCGCCCGATGAAAGGGTAAAAAGTAAAATACGCCCGAACTTAATCGCGACAATTGACGGCGACGATAAAGACAAAGGAAGACTCTGGATATTGAGCCACCTTGACGTTGTTCCGCCCGGAGAAGAAAAATTATGGAACAGCGATCCGTGGACTGTTATTCGCAAAGACGACTCTCCGGGACCAAGAGTTATCGGGCGGGGGGTGGAAGATAATCAGCAGGGGCTTGTGTCTTCTGTTCTTACCGCGCTGGCTTTTGTAAGTCAAGGGTTAAAACCTTCACGTACAATAAAACTTTTGTTTGCGGCTGACGAAGAAGTGGGCTCCGCTTTCGGCATTGAGTGGCTTGTAAACAATCACCGCGATTTATTCAACAAAAACGACATGGTGCTTGTTCCCGACGGCGGAGATACAAATGGCGAATGTATCGAAGTAGCCGAAAAAAATATTTTATGGATGAAGTTTGCGACTCACGGAAAACAGGCGCACGGTTCAATGCCGGATTTGGGGGCAAACGCTTTTCTTGCCGGGGCGGTTCTTGGTTTCCGTCTGCACAAAGAACTTTCGGCTAAGTTTAATAAAAGAAATCCGATGTTTGACCCCGACTACTCTACTTTTCAGCCGACAAAAAAAGAGGCGAACGTCCCTAACATCAATACTATTCCCGGCGAGGATGTTTTTTACATGGATATGCGCGTCCTTCCCTGTTATTCTCAGGAAGCCGTGTTAGCCCAAATTGATAAAATAAAATCCCGAATAGAAAAAGAATTTCACGTTACGGTTGAATATAATATTGAACAGTCAACGTGTTCAAAAGCGACTGATGTAAAAGCGCCTATTGTTACATTACTGAATAAAGCGATACCGGAAGTTTATTCCGTCAAGCCGCGCCCAATCGGTATCGGCGGCGGCACTATGGCGGCATATCTTCGTAACATCGGAATTGACTGCGCGGTCTGGACAAAGACGCAGGAAACCCTTCACCAGCCGAACGAGTACGCGCTTCTGGAGAATATTCTGGGGGACGCAAAGGTTTTTGCATTACTGGCGATTAGTTAGCGTTAATCAGGGAGGGGGACAAAATCAGCGCGGCTAAAATTATCGACTCAGAACAAATAATAGCTTCCCTATGCGAAGGCGGCTCTGTCGCGGAATTACTTCCCTCTTACGAGCCGCGCAAATCTCAGCTTGACTTACTTGCTCTGATTATCCGCGCTTTTAACGAGGACGCGCTTGTTATGGCGGAAGCGGGAACGGGCGTAGGCAAGTCATTCGCTTATCTCCTTCCCGCCATGCGTTTTGCGCTGGAAAACAAAGAAAAAGTTGTTATCTCCACCGCTACCATCACATTGCAGCAGCAGTTATTTGAAAAAGACATCCCCCTTGTCGCTTCAAGCATGGGAGATGTAAAAATTAAATCCGTCATTATGAAAGGAAGGGGAAATTATTTATGCCTGCGAAGGCTTAACGATACGTTGCGCGAAGGTTTGCTTTTTGAGTTTGATAAAGAAGAAATTGACAGTATTGTAGAATGGTCGCATAACACAAAAACAGGGGCAAGATCGGAACTTTCATTTATGCCTTCAGAAACTTTATGGGCTGGCGTGTGCTCCGAGTCCGATCTATGTTTGGGGAATCACTGCCAGTGGAGGGAACAGTGTTTCATACTCGCCTTGCGCAAAGAGGCAAATAACGCGCATATTATCGTTGTAAATCATCATCTGCTTTTTGCCGATTTAGCGGCGAGGTATCAGGGCGCGGGTTATGAAACCGCGGTGGTTCTGCCGCCATTTAACCGTCTTATAATAGACGAAGCGCATACAATTGAAAACGCGGCTACTTCATTTTTTTCGCAGGATTTTTCAAGAACGGGGATTTTCCGACAGCTTACAAGGCTCTACAATACGCGCAAAGCAAACATGCACGGGTTACTGGTAAGACTGTGTGCAATGCTGCCTTCAAGCGAAGACCGTTTAGACGATATGGCTGACGCTATCCAAAAAATACGTTCGTCCGCTGAAAGTCTTGATGATTGCGCTTTAGAGGTTTGCGGCATAGAGGGAATTTTCAGGCTCTCTCCTTCTGTTGACGAATCATTTTTACAAAAAGCTTTATTCCCGAATTTTAAGGCTTTACGAAAAGATATACTAAGCCTTACAAATATGATCCGCGATATTCTGGAAAATCTTGACGATGAACAAACGGCGGATCCTGTTGTCTGGGAAATTAAAACTATTGTAAGGCGGCTGGACGGAGTCGCTGAAATATGCAATGTTTTTTGTCATTATAAAAAACACGAAGACAATGTTTTATGGATAGAAAAAATAAACTTTAAAAACAGCCCCTGGGCTGTCTTTACAAAAACGCCTCTGGATTTAGCGCCCATTCTGAAAGACAGCGTATTCTCGCCGAACAAAACAGTGGTTTGCGTATCCGCGACTTTGGCAATCAACGATGATTTTACTTTCTGGGCAAGCCGCTGCGGAATTGACAGTATCAGCGTGCGTCCGCCGCTTTCAGGCTGTTTCCCCTCTCCATTCCCCTACTCAAGCGCGGTTCTCCTTGCCTCTCCCACAGACGCTCCCCTCCCCGACGAAGAAGGGTATCAGGAATTTGTTAACAAGGCTGTGGCAAAACTTGCCGCCGTCGCGGGGGGATCCGCCCTTGTGCTATTCACTTCCTACCAGTCCTTAACAGGCAGTTACAACGCCGCCATAGCGGAACTTACCCCCATGGGCATACGCTGTCTGAAACAGGGGGACGACGACCGCACCCGCCTATTACAAGCTTTTTTATCCGATGAAAGTTCCTGCCTGTTTGCAACAGACTCATTCTGGGAAGGAGTAGACGCGCCCGGCGATACCCTGCGGCTGGTCATTATCTGCCGTCTGCCCTTCCGTACCCCTGGCGACCCCGTCCACGAGGCGCGCAGGGAGGCTTTGGAAAAACGCGGCGGAAACCCTTTTATGGAACTTTCCCTGCCTCAGGCTGTAATGAAGTTTAAACAGGGTTTTGGCAGGCTTATGCGCCGAAGCGCCGACAAGGGCGTTGTCGCGGTTCTTGACGGACGTATCCTTAAAAAAGCTTATGGTAACTTATTCAGACAGGCTTTACCGGATACAAAAACAAGTTTTAGCGATTTTAATTTTATTTTGCAGGACATAGAAAACTTCTTTTATTAATGGTATAATTGACACAGAGGTAAGGAATGTCAGAACGCACGGACGCTGAAAAGCAGGTTGAAGAATCTGCGGAAACAATAAACAGCGAAAAGTTCCTTGTTTTTTCCATTATGGAAAAATCTTACTGTTTACCGTCCCGTCTTATTGGGGAAATCGCGTTATTTGACGCGGTATACCCTTTGCCGCTCATGCCTTCTTACATACTTGGAATCGTAAACAGATATTCAACGCCTTACGCGTTATTTGATACAGGTCTTCTGCTCCAAAAAACTCCATGCCCGCGCAAGAAAGTTTTAATTTTAAAAGAAGAAATTGACAAGGTCGCCTTCCTTATTGACGATATAACAGCCATCGCGGATATACAAAACGATGAAATTCTTACCATTGAAAAAAAATCCGGTTCAGATGAATTTACAGACGGAATCAACGCGTCTTTCAAATGGAATAAAGACGACGTATTTATTCTTGATGTAAACAAAATATTAAACCGTGTTTCGGAGGAATTATTATGATTAGGACGTTAATTGTAGACGACAGTCCGCTGGTTCGTTCAATTCTAAGGGACTTTCTTGAAAGCGAAGGCTCATTTGAAATTGTAGATGAAGCTGAAAACGGACAGGACGGCGTAAATAAAACCAAAGAATGTAATCCTGATCTTGTCACTATGGATTATGAAATGCCCGTAATGAACGGGCTTGACGCGATTGTAGAGATTAGAAAATTCAGTTCATGCGGCATAGTTGTAATCAGCACTCATGATACCGCAAAGATGGCTTATGAAGCCACAGTTAAGGGAGCGCATGAATTTTTCGCCAAGGATAATTTCACTTCTAAAATGAGCGACATGCAAAGAAGCGAAATATATAACACTTTAAAACATATAGCAAATCTTAAAAAAAAGGAGCATGTACAAAGCGAAATTACGGAACAGATCAGTACCGTTCAAAGAAAAATAAACTGCATCGTTATTGCGTCTTCTACAGGCGGTCCTATGGCATTATGTCAATTATTCTCAGTCCTTCCCGCAGATTTCCCGGTGCCGATATTGCTTGTACAGCACAATACTTCAGGGTTTGACAAAGGTTTTGTACAATGGCTGGACGGTTATTCGCAGCTCGACGTAAAGCTTGCCGAAGAAGGAATCTTTCCCTTTGAAGGCAATGTTTATGTCGGACCTACCGATAAACATTTAACCGTAGGAGCGGAAGGCATAGCTTTCAATTTCGATGCCCCTGTCTGTAATCAAAAACCGTCGGCTGATGTTTTATTTAAAACCGCGGCGGAGCATTACGGCGATTCTCTTATCAGCGTAGTCCTTACCGGAATGGGAAGCGACGGAGCCGAAGGTACGCGATTTGTTAAAAACGCAGGCGGCATTACTATCGCCCAGGACGAAGCGACTTCCATGATCTTCGGCATGCCGCAAGCCGCAATTGAAACGGGCTGTGTGGACATAATACTTCCATTAAATGAAATAGCGCAAAAATTATTGGAATTAACAGGCGGAGAAAGTTAATAATGTCTTATAACACGGTGGTTATGGATACAACGGTTGAAGTTCCAGCGGAAGCGCTCTCTAACCCCGCTTTGTTATTCTTATATCACCGGATTGAACAAATTCTAGGCATAAAAACAGAAAGCGACGCCCTTATTAAATTAAATGAATACTTGGAATATACATGCGGCTCTTCATTTATAGAAAACCCCGCGTCTTTTGAGTACCTTCTTACTTCCCGTGAACAAATATATATTATCGCAAAGTATCTTACCGTTAATGAAACATATTTTTTCAGGGAGGACGCTCATTTTAATCTTCTTTCTGAGCTTTTGCCGGAATTGGTAAAATTAGACCGCCCATTGCAAATATGTTCAGCCGCCGTTTCCATTGGCTGTGAGGCTTACAGTATCGCAATGCTTCTTGATTATCATAAAAAAAACGGTCTTGATTTTGATTTTTCAGTCGACGCTTTTGACATCTGCGCCGAATCGATAGATATTGCAAAAAACGCCCGTTATACATCTAACGCGCTTCGCTGTGACGGTTCTTCATGTAAACACATTCTTGATTCTTATTTGATTCAAGACGGCGATGAATATGTAGTATCAGAAAAAATTCGCAAAAAGGTTCGGTTTTTCCCTCATAATATAATGCGCGGGCTTGACAAACAGTATGATATTATTTTTTTTAGAAACTCGTTAATTTATTTTTCTTCTAAATCCAGAATTTCCGTTATCAACAATATTTCCGAATCGCTTTTTATTAACGGATTTTTATTTATCGGCGCTTCGGAAACATCGTCCGTAAAACATCCTTTGCTTGCGAGTAAAAATGTATCCAATGTTTTTTATTTCCAAAAAACGGGAACTCCGTATATTTACGAACGAATAGAAAATCATCCCCCTATTTCAGAACATCGTAAATATTCTGATTACAAACAAAAAAAACAGGAAAAACTTCCCGTTGAAAATAAAATTATATCTTTCCAGCCAAAAAATGAAATTACCGTAAGCTGTGCCGAAATAAATGAAATTTTAAAAAAAGACGACGGCAAACCAAACGCTGAAGAAACTCTTGACGCGATTAAAAACAATAACTCTTCTTCTCTTTCGGGAAGCGCTTTAGCGGCATCAGCCATTTATTATCTGAACGCGCAGGACTTTGACAATGCACAAATTATTATTTCACACCTTGAAAAATATAATTCAGGCGCGTTTACAAGATTTTTACGCGGCGAATATTATTTTTTAAGAGGTATTCCCTCAGAGGCGGAAATGTTTTACAACGAATCCTCCGTAAAAGACAAATTCTTCTGGCCATCTTTTTACAGAATCGCCGTTCTTTCCGCCGACGTAAATCCTACAAGATATGAATATAAAATAAAAAAAACTCTTGAAAGCATAAAACATTTACAAAGCCTGGAACCTGACATTGAGCGTAATTATGAATGTTTTTTAGGCGGATTTTCACCGGATTATTTCCGAAGAATTCTTGAAAAAAAATTATCATATTAACAGGGGCGTAGTATGAAAATAAAGTTGTTCGAAAATTTAAAATTAATTAATAAATTGACAATCAGCGCTTGCGTATTTTTATTACCGTTAGGAATAATGTTATTTTCTATTATATCCATGTCTTTTTCATCAATAAAAAAAGACAGCGTTGAACTTAACGGTATTAAGATTTTACATCCCGCTATCGCGCTAATGCAAAATATTCCTTTATTTGTAAATTATTATTTTGATAATTCTGAAGGCGATGCCGATGACGTCAAACAACATATAACTGAATTGATTTTAGAATTAAAAGAAGAACATGAAAAGTATTTTTATGATGAAGTTGTAACGACATCTCCGCAAGCATTGCTTGATAATTGGGAACTTTTATCAAAAACAACTATTCGGGATTCATTTTTTTGGGCATATAGGCAGATGATGCTGGATTTAAATAAAATAATAATTTACATAGTAGATGTTTCAGGACTTATTACTGACAGGGATATAGAATGCGCTTATCTTATCGCCGCGGCTTTTCACGAACTTCCTCAAACGCAGGACAGGATGGTCTTAATAGGAAATTTATTAAGAACAATTCAAGACGGCGCGTTTACTCAAAGACGAAAAACAGAACTTTTACTTAATCTGGAATTATTAATGTATTCCGACAATATAAGAATACAAAACAGGTTCCACGCTGTTGAAACTATAAGAAATAAAAATACCAATACTTTTGAATCTTTTGAAATCCTGTTAAAATCATGTTATAACACTATCACTTATTTTTCTGATTCCGTAGAATACATTATTAACGAGCCTGTTATAGATATTGAAGTTATTCCCTCGCTTATTGAAACTGCAACAATGGCAAACAACACTACATTTCGTTTGCAGGTAGCGTCTCTTAGCAGACTGGAAACCATTATTAAAGAAAGGATCTCCCTTTATCGCCTGCGATTAATATTATCTCTTACAGCCGCTATTTTCGCCACATTCTTTGCGTTCTTTATTATTTTTATCACCGCTTTTGGCATTCGCAGATCTACCGACAGCATGGGTGTTGTTTTTAAGCGCCTCAACGAAAATGATCTTTCCGTAGTAATTGAATCAATTTCAAGCGACGAACTTGGCGAATTTATGACTTTGTTAGGCGGGTTCCTCTCAAAATTGCAAGTTACATTCTCGGCGATCAATAAAAATTCTTCTATGGTTTCATTTGCCATGATTGATTTATCTTCCACCGCAAGACAAATGGCGGCTACCGCAAACGAACAATCCGCAAGCGTCGCTGAAATTGTCAGCACAATTGAGAATAATAGGAATCTTACCGCGCAATCAGCCGAAAAGACTAAAGAAGTGGCGAATCTTGCCGTTCAAACGCAAGAGCTTAGCCGCAGGGGCGCAGGTCTGAGAGAAGCCAATGAAAACATGATGTTTGATATTAGAAATCAAAATGAAAAAACTATCAATGTAATTAAAAATCTGACCGATATGCTTTCCGGCATTGACGAATCAGTTAAAATTATAGACAGTATAGCGGATCATACCAAACTTATAGCATTTAACGCCGCGCTTGAGGCGTCGTCTTCCGGCGAAGCCGGTTCGCGTTTTTCCGCAGTAGCTGACGAAATACGCCGTTTTGCCAATAATGTCGTTGAGTCCGCGTCTGAAATAAAAGAAAATATCTCTGAAATAAATCAAGCCGCTCAAAACCTTTTAACCGAGGCAAATAACGGCTCTCGCGCAATAGACGCGGGTTATAACAGAATAGTTGAACAAAAAGAAGTTTTTGAAAATATAGTCGATGTTTCTCAAAATGTCGCCGTCCGTATGCAGCAGATTTTTAACCTTAGTAGACAACAGGAAGTTTCCGCCGCTCACGTTTTCACGGCATTAAAGGAAATTTCCGTCGGCGTAAATCAATTTGTTTCAGCTACTACAATTACATCGGATACCGTAGACAAGCTAAATAAAATGTCAAGCGAGCTTAAAGAGATGCTTTCAAAATATAATATATCAGGCGATAAATAGGCTTTGGAGAATAACAATGCCCATGAACAGAGAAAAATTTATAAAACAATACATTGATGAAGGGCTTGAAATATTACCCAATGTTGAGACATATATTTTTAAAGTAAAGGACAATGTTTCTACGGAAGAAGATATTGCCGCCCTGTTACGCGCCCTGCATACTTTAAAGGGCACTTCCCGTATGCTTGAGTTTAAACGCATAGAAGAACTAAGCCATTCTCTTGAAAGCGTTTTTATCGCAATGCGCGACAAACAGATAACTTTTTCCGATAATTCTATAAAACTTATTCTCTCTTCTTTGGATCTTCTAAAAACCGGTTTTAGCGTATTACAAACGGCTAAAGACGATAATATAGAAATAGACGAATATTTAAAAAATCTTTCCCTGCTTGCGGAGAATAAAGAATTTTCATTGCCAATAGCGGAAAAACAAGATGAATCGGAGAAGCAAGACGTTAAAGAAGAAAAACACAAAGAATCAAAATCAGAAACAATTCGTCTTTCCCTTGATAAAATAGACGAAATTATTAAAAATATTATGTCGCTGCATACTCTGGAAATAAACGCAAATATTCTTTCTCAAAACAGCGCGGAAATTGATAATTTAGTTAATAAATTCTCAAAATCATTTAAAGAGCATAAAAATATTGATCCACAGCAGGCAATTTATTTTAAAAAACTTGAAAGGTTATGCGGAAGATTACACTCATCATTAAAAGATTTTGTTATAGACGCTGGAAAAAGCATAAAAACCGCATATGACGGCGTAATCTCTCTTCGCACTCTTCCAATATCTACTATTTTTGACAGTTACCCGCGTTATGTGTATGAACTTGCGCAAGAACTCGGTAAAAATGTACAGCTTACTCTTGAGGGCAAAGAAAACGAAATAGATAAAAATATTATTGAAGCCTTATCTGAAGTGTTATTGCACATGGTTAGAAATTCAGTTGATCATGGTATTGAAACGCCGCAGGAACGCCTTGCCGCGGGAAAGGACGAAACAGGCAAAATATCAATTATTTGTTCGCGGGAAAGCGGCAATATGAAGATTATCATTTCCGACGACGGACGCGGCATAGATACCGAAAAAATCAGGCAAAAAATTGTAAAAGAGGGGTTAATTGACGAGGAAACATCGAAAAACCTTTCTAACGAAGAACTAATAGATTTTATTTTCCAGAGCGGATTTTCAACATCGGAAAAAACAAGCAATATTTCAGGCAGAGGCGTTGGAATGGACGTAGTCCGCGACAGTATAGAAGCCTTAAAAGGCAGTATTGTCGTTGAGAGCGCACATGGCAAGGGCTCTAAATTTACCATTATGATTCCGCTGTCTATAGCGGCGCTTATGGGGGTTCCGATAGAATGTAACGGAATTAAATTCATTATACCGGCTAACTTTGTCGAGGCGATAATGCTTGTAAAACGCGATGAGATAATTTCATCAGAAGATAAACTTGAAATAAAATATAATGATCGTATTATTAAATTATATTATCTAAATCAAATATTAAAAATAAAAGACGATTCCATTCATGATACAGATTCAATATTTATTGTTATCATTCATTCTTATGAAGACTCCGCGGCTCTCGCCGTAAATAATATCTACAATATGAAATCCGTAATACTTAAAACATTGCCGTCATTTATGAAAAATATGAACGTTTTTTCCGGTATTGTGCAAAATGAAGAATATGAAATGGTAAGCGTTTTACATATCCCAACGGTTATTAAAATGGCAAAACGCGTAAGAGTACCGGAATATAAAAAAATCTTTGACGATTCTAAAGAAAACAGAAAATCCGTCCTTGTTGTTGACGACTCTCTTCCAACCCGTGAAATCGAAAAAGATATTTTGTTATCTGAAGGATATATTGTGGATGCCGCGGCGAACGGAGAAGAGGCGTTAAAAGCCGCAAGAGCGAAACATTACGATTTAATTTGCACCGATTTAAATATGCCTGTTATGGACGGTTTTTCTCTTATTCAAAATCTTAAAAGCGAAGAATCTCTTTCAAATATTCCAATTATTGTCATTTCATCAAAAGATGATAAAGAAGAACAAGAACGCGCCTTTAATCTTGGCGCTTCAAGTTATATTATTAAAAATTCGTTTAATAACCATAATATGCTTAATGCTGTTAATTCACTTATAGGAGAGGTTTACTATGACAGACAAAGAAACAAATGAAAGAATCATTCGCGATGAATACGACGGAGAAAAATTAATAAACAAATTCAGATTTGTTCTTGCTGTGATTTTTATTTTATGCATTATTATTGTTTCTTTCCTTAGAACAATTAACGGTTTTGACCATTTCCCGTTACGCGCATATTCATTTCCCGGCTGTTTTTTGCTTTTTTCATGTTTTTTACATTTTTACATCAGAAGAAAAGAAACGCTTCCCTCTTATTTTAAATATGTTTGCGTAACTATAGACGCGTTACTTGTAAGCGGCGCAATTTGGGTAGGTTGTACATATCCTGAAATATCCCCTCCCATAACTTTTATTTCGATAGAGGCTCTTTTTTACATAGTTCTTATTATGGCAGGTTCTTTCAGGTACAGCGTTCCATGCGCGTATTTTTCCGGTATTTTTTCAAGTATCTGTTATTTGATTGTCATTATCGCTAACGGGCGCTTTATTGATTTACCTTATTTTTTTACACTTGGCGGCAAAGCAATATCTGTCAGTTTCCCTCTGTATAACGAATCATTACGCGTTCTTGCAATGATAGTCGCCGGCTTTACCGCCGGTCTTTCATGCAAACGACATCTGGTATTATTCAAAAACATGATAGAATCGCAGGCTAAAGCCGCGGATTCCGCTTTGGCGACAGTGGAACAAACCCGTTCAATCGCAAAAATTATTAAAAATTCCACTGATGATATATTCATTTCATCCAAAGAAATTTTTATTAACGCCAACAATCAGGCGGCAAGTATTCATGAGATTGAAAGCACGATAAATGAAAACACCCAAATAGCGGGGGATATTTCCGAAAAAACATCCAATGTATCGAATATTGCGAATAAAATGGAAAATGACGTTATTCACGGATTTTCCGTTTTGGAACACAATATTAACCAGCTTGAAGATATAAAGAAAAAGAACGACAGCGTAATTACAAGCATTATAAACCTTGGAAACAAAATATTAAAAATACGAGATATTGTAAAAAATATTAATACGATAACGGATCAAACAAAAGTTATAGCTTTTAATGCGGGACTGGAAGCGGCGAGCGCCGGAGAACACGGCAAGCGTTTTGCCGTTGTGGCAAATGAAGTAAACCGTCTTGCGGACGACATCGCTTCCCTTACCATGCAAATTCGCGATCAAGTTGAGGAAATTCAAATTTCTTCCTCATCACTGATAATTTCCAGCGAAGAAAGCACGGATAAAATCAGGGAAGGCAATAACCTTATCAAGGAACTTGATGATATTTTCCGTGAAATTCGCTCAGGGGCTGAAATAACGGCTAATCAAGCGCAAACAATCACATTATCAACTCAGAAGCAGTTAAAATCTACAGAGCAAATTAATGTTGCAATAACTGATATTGCAAAAGGACTGTCAAATTTTATTCAATCAACAAGAAAGGCGTCTTCTTCCGCTGAAGAACTTACGGAGATAATTCATGAATTAGACGTTATTCTAACAGGAGAAATAGCAAAAGAGACTTCTCTAAATACAAATAATCGATTAAACTAATAAAATGTTAGTTACTATAAGTTTAAAAAATGATTAAAAAAGCTCATTTTTTATGTTGTTTTGTGTTACATTAATATAAATGAAAATAAATAAATATATTGTATTAATCATATTTTTTCTCTGTGCCTTTCCGCTATTCTGCCGCGATATTACCGTATTTGTAGTCGACGAAGATTTGGCTCTCCCGCTTGAGGGCGCATCTGTACGAACAAGAGGCGGAAATGAATATATATGCGATAAGGACGGAAAAACTAAAATTCAAGTTCCGGACGACAGGCAAATTTTACTTTACGCGGCATATCCCGGTTATGAAACAAGCACAATAACAATTCCTGTTACAGGCAATTCATTTACGGTTTATTTACGTCTTTCCGGATTTTTACAGGGGCGAGAGCTTGTAATTGAAGCGTCAAAACCGGGAACAAGCGAAACAAAAACAGGCAGAAGCGTCGCCGTAAGTGAAAAAGAAATCGCCCAAACCGCGGAAATAGGAATAATCGAAGATGTAATGAGCACTATAAAACTCCTTCCCGGCGTAGGTTATTCGGGGCTTTTCAATGCCGAACCCAGTATCCGCGGCGGACAACCCGGCGATATGATGGCGTCTTTAGACGGTTTTTATATTAACAGCCCGTACTTTTGGGGAGGCGGCTTTTCCATTTTTGATCCGCGCATGGTAAAAAGCGCGCAGTTATCTCACGGCGTATTTTCTTCCCGTTACGGGCATACAATTTCAGGTCTGCTTGAGATAACTTCCAAAGAACCTTCCCCTACTGAAACTGAATTTGAACTTGGCGTAAACACAAGCGCCGCAAACTTTAATCTTTCCCTTCCATTGAGTGGAAAGGGCGGCGTTCTTTTTATGGGACGAGTTACATATTACGATCCTGTAATTTTGGGAGCTAAAGAACTTTCTCATTCCATTCATGAATTAGAAGTAATTAATTATATAGAAAGAGCGCCGTATATCAGAGCGGCAACAGTCAGCGGAAATTACCGCTTTACGGAAAATTTAGTTATATCGACGACAGGCTTTCTGGGAATGGACGGAGGGGGCGTATTATATTTAAACGAAGACAGAACAGCAAAACTAAACAGCGATACTTCGATAATTGCTGATTATGTTAATTATCAAACTTTTTTAACGTCATCTGTATCATGGAATCCCCGCAATGATATGCTTTTAAAATTTTCAACCGGCGCGGGATATGAAGATTCTGATTTAGACGCAAAAATGGAATACAGGATTCATAATAAAATATTCACTGATGATTTTTATTCAAAATATAGAATTCCTTTAGGATTAACTAAAGATTATTATCAATATTATCAGGACACGTTCATAGTTCAGACTGGTTCAATATACAACTTACAGGGACGTATTGATTATGATTGGAAATTATCTAATAACTTTCTTGCCGCCATAGGAGCGCAGGAATTATTTTCCGCTTCAAGAGAAAAAGGCGACCAAAAGACATCTCGTACTTACTACCAATTCGATAGCATTGAAGATGAAGCTATAAAAAACAATATTAAGAATTTATTTTTTCCTTTATCTCCTCCTCCGCCGGGATTATTTTTTGAATTGCCAATGTCTGAACAACCTAATTCGCAAAATAAACTTTTAACGACTTCCGGTTATATGCTTGGAGAATACAATACAGATGGGAATCGCTTTAATGCGGAATTTGGCGTCCGCATGGATCATTTTATGGTTTTTGGAGACGGCTTTACATTACAAAGCGATCCTGTGTTTAATCCGCGATTAAATCTTGATTTAAACATTTTACGCAACAAGGGTATATTTAACTCGATTGACATATCCGCGGGTACAGGACTTTTTTCATCTATAAATGATGCGGTCTTTTCCGCTGAAAAAAAATATGATCTTACTAAAATAAAACCTAACCGAAGCTGGACATCAATTCTGGGTTTTAAGTTTGAATTCCCTGAATCATTAATCCTAAATGTTGAAGGTTACTACAAAAAAGTATTTGACAGAATGTATATTACATTTGGATCAGGGGGAAGTGATAACGTAAAAGTTAACCCTTATTTTGACGGTGAAGGAATAATATGGGGTATAGATGTTATGCTGCAAAAAATACAAAGCCGTTTTTGGGACGGATGGCTTTCTTATTCATATAACTCGGCAAAATACCGTGATCCAAACGGTAAATTTAGCGGAGGAATATCGGGCGGAAACCGCGGCGATGACTGGTACTACCCGTCATACCACAGGTTTCATAATCTTAACTTAATATTAAATGTTAAACCTACGCAAAAAATTAATATTTATACGCGTCTTGGAATAGCGACAGGCGTGCTTTTATCAAAAAGAGAGGGAGACGGACCTAAAAGCTATCCTGTGTTAATTTATAAAGGAAATAAAGGAAAAGACAGCTACTATATAGAAGAATTTTTTTGGGATTCTGTTATTGATGAGAATAACCGCACTACCCCGTCGATTCCGATGGATATAAAAATTTCATTCTTTGGAGGAAATAAAAACGGAAAATCAAGATATGAATTTTATTTTGCCATAGAAAATGTTCTAGGATTATTGTATACTTCTCAGGGGAACACAAGTTTTAACTCGTATACAGGCGAAATAGATGAAGGCAGTTTTTCAGCAAGCTATGAAATACCTATTCCAATACCGTCGTTTGGTTTTAAAATCAGTTATTAAAGGCAGAATATGAAAGTTATAAAAGTATTTATTTTAGTTATCTTAACATTTTTCATCTTCAACTGCGTCTCTCTTGTAGAAAAAACAGGACAGGCGCTTGACGGCTCCGCCTTTAAATTTAAAACTGTTTCTGTTTATTCAACATCAAGCAAAAACCATAAACAAAAACCGGAAATAAAAATATCAGTTGTTGAAAACAAAAGCAATGAAAAATCAATAATAATTACAATCAAAGAATTCCCCATGTTAAAGTTATTGGGATCATTCCCCGATGAAAACGGCGCTTTTTCCCTTACAGAACTTGAATTCCTTGCCGGAAGCACGCATGGCTGGAATGAATATGCATTAGAATTAATTGGAACAGGTAATCTTAAATTAGGGGATACGGCGGTTTTTAAAATCGAAGAAATTGAATCTGTACAAGTAATAAAAGGGCGCATCCAAAGATACGATACCCGTTTAACCGGAAACGAAGCGTTATCGGCATTGCGAAACAGGCGCGAACGTATAATCTCCCTTACTGAATGGATGGCGTCTCTTAGTCTTATAAAAGGACAGACAGTCAAAGAATTTGAAAAATACTGGCTGCCTGTTCTTTTTCCTGAGACGGTTTCAAAGAAAAAAAGACCGGACGGGTGGATTCAGGACGGGGATATTTTTAAAAATGCCGAGAATATACGCTGGAACACAGGTTACACGGAGCGTAAATTTCCAGAAGAATTGCAGCTTATACGGAATTCAGGCACTTTACTGCGCGATTGGGAAGAAGCGCTTGATTGGATATATATGGCATATGAATGGGAAAATATTGTAGAATTATTATCAAAGGAATATACTTTAACAAAAAATAAGTGAGGTAGGCAAATGGAACCATCGACTTTTTCGGTATTGGAGCTTTTTAAACTTGGCGGCGTTATTATGTGGCCGCTGCTCTTGTTTTCTATCGCGGTTATAGCGATATCATTAGAGCGCGTTATTTACATTTTTTATCATGATCTAAGGGTTGATGATTTGGCGCTTAAAGTTTCTGATTGTATAAAATCAAACGATTATTCAGGAGCCTGTGAGTACCTTTCGGGGTTAACTGAACGGCGAATGGGAGCGCGTATTCTTTTAACTCTTTTACAACAATCAACTCCTGTCCATGGTCAGCAATTTTTAGTCCACCGCGTGGAACGCGCCGTTGAAACAGAGGCAAAGAACTGTCTAAACTCGCTTGAAAACGGTTTTAATTTTCTTACCGCCTTAGGTTCTCTTTCGCCGTTAACGGGCTTCCTTGGCACAGTGTCGGGAATGATTGGCGCTTTTAAATCAATCGCCGAGGCGACGGAGGTAAACGCGCAGATAGTCGCGAACGGTATTTACGAGGCTCTTATAACCACGGTATTCGGACTTATAATAGCAATTATCGCTATGGTTGCGCATTCAATTTTAAGCCACATCGTTGATAAATTTGCCGCAAGAGTTGAAGGCGTTTGTTCGGATTTAATTGCGCAGCTTGAAAACAACCAGCTTACCTCAGCAAGTAAACATAAATGAAATTAATCCGCCGTAAAAAAAATGAATTTCTCGAATCAAGCGCGGCAAGCGATCTTGCTTTCCTGCTAATCATTTATTTTCTTGTTATTGCCGGGTTTAACATCAACAAAGGTTTTATAATTACTCTTCCCGCAAAAGACTCTACAAGAATGATATTAAAAGAAGAATTACTGCGCTTTGACATGAACTCAAACGGAGAAATATCGCATAACGAAGAAATATTAAACATTCCAAAAACAAAAACAATCATTCAAACCGCTCAAAAAGAGAATCCCAATATAGCGGTTATTATCACAATTGACGGAAAAGCAAAATGGCAGAATGTAGTGTCCTTTGTTGAGCTTGCCCAGGATTTACAAATTGATTCATTTTCATTCTCCATGAAAAAGGATATTCAATGAACTTAAGAAAGGAAAGAAAACCATTTATTATTCCCGTCTCTTCCATGTCGGACATTGGTTTTTTATTACTGATTTTTATTATGCTTGTTTCATTGATTAATTACCGCAAAGAAGTAAAAATTGATTATCCGGAGGCGCATAAAGCTCTGCGAACAACAGAGGAAAAAAATCTGGAAGTATGGATCGATTTAGACGGCGCAATATTTCTTGACGGAGAACCCGCGGATCGTATTGCGCTTGAGAATAAGATAACAACTCTTTACACGTCGGCACCTGATACAAGAGTGCATATAATTGCGGATAAAAACACTTCTTACGAGAACATAAACAATGTATTGGAAATAATGCAATTACTCCAATATCGAGTCGTTAGCTTTGTGGTAAAAACAGATGAATGAAAAAAAATTACGCCTGATAATTTTTATCGCTACCGCGGCTTTGCACCTGCTTGTAATATTTTTTCTTGTCTTTGATACCGGAACGATAGTTCAGGAGCCGACTGAAAACGCAAAAATAATGAAGCTTACCGACCTTGCCGAAATTCCTCCCGACCCGGAAATTCCGCAGGTGGAAGAAATTGCCGAAGTAATGATAGAAACCGATGTCGCTCCTGTTCAAAACGTAGTTGCCGCCGGCTCTCTTTCTTTTGATAATTATCTTCAAATGCATCAGGTTTCCACGCGTCCCATATTTGACGAATCGGCTTTTACCTCCGCCTTAGTTTATCCGCCAATCGCCCTGCGCTCAGGCATAGAAGGCAGGGTTTTTCTTGAATTATTCGTAGATCGCATAGGGGTAGTGCAAAAGGTAACCATTTTACGCGAAGAGCCTGAAGGCAGGGGATTTGGGGAGGCTGCTGTTAAGGCGTTTGCCGGCAGAAAAGGAACTCCCGCTTACGCTAACGGGGAAGCGGTTTCCTGCCGTTACCGTTATCCTGTCATTTTTAAAATTAAATAAATTCCAAAGGATTCTACCACGAACCACACTAACCAACACGAACGACGACAAGATGTGTACTATAAGTTCGTGGTGTTCGTGTAGTTCGTGGTTAAAAAATCTTAGTATTACTAGTATATCAACATCGCATCTCCGTAGCTGAAAAAACGGTACCCCTTGCGTATGGCTTCGGCGTAGCTTTCAAGAATTAACTCTCTGCCTGAAAACGCGGACACCAACATCAGCAATGTTGATTCGGGGGTGTGAAAGTTAGTAAAAAGCGCGTCCACTGCTTTAAATTTATAACCCGGGTAAATAAAGATTGAAGTCTTGTTTTCCCCGCGATTAAGTTTCCCGTCAATCCACGCGCTTTCCAGAGTTCTTACGCTTGTTGTTCCCACGGCGATAATTTTCCGCCCGGCTTTTTTCGCTTCTTCTATTTTTACAGCGGTATTTTCGTCAATATTAAAAACTTCGCTGTGCATTTTATGATCTTCTATGTTTTCACAGCGAACAGGAAGAAAAGTTCCCAACCCTACATGCAAGGTAATAAATACGCTTTCTATTCCACGAGCGGTAAAAGCGTCTAAAATCTCTTTGGTAAAATGCAGTCCCGCAGTAGGAGCCGCCGTAGAACCCGTTTGATTCGCGTAAATAGTCTGATAACGCTGCGAATCCTCTGGAGCGTCTTTTCTTTTGATATACGGCGGCAGCGGAACATGACCGTTTTTTTCAAGCCATGCGTCGTTTATAGCGTTATCAAATTCAAGCAATAAATATTCGTCTTCAAAACCTCGTATCGCGGCTTTTATCCGCTCCTCTCCGCCTGAGGAAAAAACATAAACATCACCTTCCCTCTTGCGGCGCGCGCGCTTTGTCATAACCTTCCACAAAAGACCGTCTCCATTAATATCGTCTAAAAGCAAAAATTCAGTCTGCGCGCCTGTTTTCTCATGAGAGGCGGAAAGCCGCGCCTTGCGTACTTTTGTGTCGTTAAAAACCAACAGCGGCTTTTCGCCGCAGGCGCTTAAAAATCTTTCGCCGCAAAGAATATCAGGCAATTTACAAACAGCCGTGTGTTCGCGCGCGCCTGAGAGCCTGTTAAGCGTCATAAGACGGCTCTGTCCGCGTTTTTCGGGAGGATATTGCGCGATTAAGTTTTCGGGAAGATCAAAATAAAAATCGCTTTTTTTCATTTAAAAAAGAGAACCTTCCGCATTTACAGCAGGCGCTAATCCAAGATGACCATAAGCGAAATTTGTAACTACCCTTCCCCTTGGAGTGCGCTGTATAAGACCCGCTTGTATTAAAAACGGCTCATAGTAATCTTCCAGAGTCTCAACGGATTCCCCGATTGAAATAGCAAGCGTGTCCGCCCCTACAGGTCCGCCCTTATATCGTTCTATCATAATTTTTAAAATTTCCCGATCTTGTTTTTCAAGACCAAGTTCGTCTATTTCCAAACGCGAAAGACCGTCTTTTACAACAGCCAAAGTAATGGAAGGTTCTCCCGCGTACTGAGCGAAATCCCTCATGCGTTTTAACAGTTGATTTACAACTCTCGGAGTACCCCTTGAAGATTTAGCGAGCAGGGACGCGGCGGCGTTATCAATTTTAACTTTTAAAAGCCCCGCGGAACGTCGAACAATTGCCTCTAAGTCCTGCTGTTCATAAAAAGAAAAACGGCAGGTAATTCCAAACCGGCTTATAAGCGGACTTGAAACAACGCCCGCTTTTGTCGTCGCGCCTACAAGCGTGAAGGGTTTAATCGCGATTCGCATCGTTCTTGCGCTTGGTCCCTGTCCTACTACCCAATCAATTCCGTAATCTTCCATCGCGATATAAAGAAGTTCTTCTATTGCGGGTTTTAAACTGTGTATTTCGTCAATAAAAAACACGTCGCCTTTTTTTAAGTTGGTTAAAAATCCCACAAGGTCTTTAGGCTTATCAAGCGCGGGAGCCGTAGTCTGAATAAAACCGGTTCCCATTTCATTCGCCACAACTTGCGCCATTGTAGTTTTTCCAAGCCCCGCTGGACCTATCAAAAAAAGATGATCAAGACTGTCCCCGCGTTCTTTCGCAGCGGAAATAAAGACGGACAAATTTTCCTTCATTCCCTTTTGTCCTAAAAATTCTTTTAGATTGCGGGGACGAAGAGCCATATCCTGAGCGTCTTCAATAATCGATTCCGGTCTTACCGGGCTTTTTTCTTTCATTATGCGCCGCTCAACTTTAATACAGCTTCTTTAAAAATCAATTTTTCTTTTTCATCGGCGGGTAAATCGGAAGCTACGGATTTTTCCGCTTTGGCTAGCGCTTGCGCCGCCTGCCGTCTGTCATAACCCATGCCTACAAGCGCCTCGACAAGATCATTGTAGGGGGAAGAATCGGAATCAACCTCCTGCACCTGAACAAGTTTGCCTTTTAACGAAAGCAGCATTTTTTGCGCTGTTTTTTTACCAAGTCCCGGAACCGCTTCTAACCGCGCAAGGTCTCCGTTTTCAAGAGCGCGTTCAAGATCGTCCTGGCTTATACCGCTCATTATTTTTATCGCGCCCTTGGGACCGATACCTTCGACTTTAATAAGTTCCAAAAATGTATTCCGCCGGTTTTCATTGCAGAAGCCGAAAAGTTTCATTTGGTCTTCGCGGTGGTAGAGCCATGTAAGAATTCTGCACTCGCCGTTCATGGGCAAAGTTTGAATATCGTTTGCCGGCATAGCGATTTCCCATTCAATATCGCCTGAAAGGATAAAAACCCCCTCACCGCCCTTCCCGCTTACAACCCCGCGTATACTGTTAAACATAGGACGAGCATAGCATTTTTAAGGAAAAAAAAGAAGAATTTACTTGACAAGGGCGTATGAATATAGTATAGTCTGACTAGACGGACTATACTATATTATATTAAAATAGAAGAGGAAAAACTATGAGAACGCTTGTAAAGACTAAAAAAAAGAACGAATGGCAATTACAGGAGGCAAAAGCTATGTTTAGCGAAGTAGTTAAAGAAGCGGTTTTAAAGCCGCAATTCATCTCGGTTCGGGGAAAGGAAACGGCGGTTATTCTTTCATATGAAGAATACAAAAAATTGGCAAGCCCAAGGCAGACGCTCTTTGAATTTATCCAAAGCTCTCCTCTGCGGGATATAGAACTTAACTTACCTCCGCGCAAGGCTGAAAAAATGAGAGAGGTGGCTCTGTGAGATACCTTTTAGATACCAATGTAATATCCGAACTGCAAAAATCAAATTGCAGTGAGAATGTTAAATCCTTTGCGAATACACTAAATTGGGAAGATATGTATATATCGGCTATTACTTTAGGAGAGTTGTGCTTCGGTGTAGAAAAACTGCCCCACGGTAAAAAGAAGCACGACCTCTCCATTTGGCTGTATACGCAATTGCCGCAGTGGTTCAACGGACGCATCATTACTTTTGATACCGAAGTAATGCTGGAATGGGGAAAAATAAGAGCAGAAACGGAAAGAACATTACCGGTCGCCGATACGCTGATTGCAGCGGCGGCGATTGTTCACCACATGTTTCTTATTACAAGGAATACAAAGGATTTTGAAGATATCGAAGGGATTAATTTATTAAACCCTTGGGAGTTTTGATATTTTATGAATTTGTATAACGGGCATATTTTGCGTGACATAGATATTAATTTCGATATGTGTTATAATAACAATATGCTGGAATATAACATTGATTTTTTCTGGGACGATGAAGCCTCTGTATGGATTGCTGAAAGTGAAGATTTACCGGGACTCATCCTTGAATCAGATTCTTTTGATACTCTTGTTGAAAATGTAAAAAAAGCGGTTCCAGAACTTCTTGAATTAAACGGAATAGATCATTCTCAGGTAAGACTTCATTTTAAGGCTGAACGGTTGGCGGTTGTGGCATAATGGCCGAATATGAAAAGCAAGTAAGAAAAAAACTAACTGAAAATGGTTGTCATCTTTTACGGCATGGCAAGGGAGATCATGATATTTGGTTCAGCCCTATTACCAAACTGCCTATTACCGTAGATGGTAAAATAGTTTCTCGGCATGTAGCAAACGGTATAATGAAACGAGCGGGAATTGACTGGCATTTTTAACGTGCTGCAAATGTATTGCCAAGTAAAAGGAGATAAAAATGGGAAATGATATGGAATGGAAAGGAAAATATAAAAGCAAAATTTTAATGGTATGCCACATGGACGCGCAAGCAATGCATAAAGCAGGAGCAATTACCGATAAAGAAATGCGAGAATATGATCGAGATTGCCTTGTTAAAGAGCCAAAAGCTTCTTATAAGACAAAAAAATCTCCGAAAACGGGATTTGCCGCCGCAACTCACTAATTCTACCTATTCATTTTTTCCAAAGAGATATTACATGAAATACAAAAGTGAAATTTATGAAGTAATACATCAAGACGCTATGGCTAATTTTGAAATTGGAGCAATCTCCAAAGATGAAATGCAGAAATTTGATAAAATGTGCCTTGTTAAAGAGCCAAAAGCATCTTATAAGACAAAAAAATCCCCGAAAACGGGATTTGCCGCCGCGACTCATTAATATTTCACATTAAATTTTTTCTTGAGACAGACACAGTTCATTCAATTTTTTATCAAATTCGATAAATCTTTCATGTTCATCAATATATACATTAATTACATCTTTTGAGCATGGGCGGAAAGCCATCTCGGCTCCTTGCGGTCGTGGCCGCGTTGAACGCACGCTCTGGCGTGGCGGCATCGCGATCCACGCCGATGTCGCCGATATGTCTTCCCGCCCACGCTCGTATAATTTATTCATTAATTAAGGAATTATTCAACTGTGAGACTTAGGATAGTTGTTTACTTGCCAAACTCCTTAAACATTCCCAAAGGGGTGGCAGTAAGGCTTTTTAATCGTTTTTTGTTACTTTTAAACTTATACTAAATACTCGTAACTTTCATTAAAATGTACTATTTTCTCACTATGAGCTTGACAAACACTCACTATTGCGATATATTGTTTTATATGAGCAAAAACGCACATTTTAACAAAAATTCTCAAATTTCAATGCAAAAAGTGTCAATGTTAATTACCCCCCCCCCCCCCCC
>Ga0268262_10000956_pt1 | contig 37284 bp, 41 predicted proteins | sample TergutNc150P3_FD_190354 | JGI IMG/M metagenome (GOLD analysis project Ga0268262, IMG submission 190354) | Nasutitermes corniger P3 segment gut microbial community from laboratory colony in Florida, USA - Nc150 P3 (SPAdes) (version 2) | ecosystem: Host-associated > Arthropoda: Insects >...
AGCGTTCTGCATTCATCAAATTGTTTATTCCATTTGCCACAATTTTAAGAGCATCTATATCCAGCCCAGAATCTGTTTCGTCTAGGAATGCCAGTGCAGGCTCTAAAATTGCCATTTGCAAAATCTCATTTCTTTTTTTCTCACCGCCGCTAAAACCCTCATTTAAACCCCGTTCCTTGTAGCGAGAGTCCATTTTCAAAAGCTGCATGGCATGGTCTATTTTTTCTTTGAACTGGCTTTCGCTGAGTTTTGGCAAATTGAGAGCCTTGTGCTTTGCATCTATAGCCGCATGCAAAAACTCTTCATTGCCAAGCCCAGCTATTTCCAGAGGGTACTGGAAGCCTATGAAGAACCCCAAATTAGCCCGCTCCGAAACAGAAAGCTCAAGCAAATTTTTTCCAAAAAATTCCACGCTGCCGCTCGTGACCTTGTAGCCTGGATGCCCAGCTATAACCTTGGAAAGCGTACTTTTGCCCGCCCCATTTGGCCCCATAATGGCGTGGATTTCTCCTTTGCCAATGGACAAGCTCAATCCTTTTAGAATCTCTGTGCCATCGGCTAAAGAAGCGTGCAAGTTTTTTATTTGGAACATTGGGGGGAATGTAGAAAAATTTTGGTGGTAAATAATATGTTAAAAAAAGTGAAAAAACTTAACATATTCTAAGAATATGTATAAAAATTTAACATATTTCTAAAATATGTTAAAAAAAACGGAAAAACTTAACATAAAATGTCTAATTTATCTGATATGCCTCAAAATTATGCTCCGAATAATAATTTGGCTCTTTTACCGCCATTTTCAGATATTGAAACAAAGGCTATTTTAAGAAAAGCCATTGTTGCAAATCGTGCCTTGGCGGACCTTAAAAACAAAGCCGACCTTTTAACTAATCAAGATATTTTGATTTCTAGCATAGTTTTGGCAGAAGCTCGCGATAGTTCGGAAATTGAAAATATTGTAACAACCGCCGATTCACTGTACAAAGCCAGTGTAACCCCAGAAACTCAGCTAGATGCTAATACCAAAGAAGTTCGCAGCTATAACCGAGCCTTGTGGCGGGGTATGAAAATGATAAGTGAGCGCCCTCTTTCTACAAATATTTTCATAAATGTTGTGCAAGAAATTAAACAAGATACAGCCGGGATTCGTGCTATTCCAGGTACTGTTCTAAAAAATCCGGTTACTGGAGAAGTTGTTTATACGCCGCCAAACGGAGAAAATGTTATCCGTGACAAATTGAAAAATTTGGAAGATTTTTTGTATTTACCTCAATACGCCGAAATTGACCCCTTGATAAAATTAGCTGTTATGCACTATCAATTTGAAGCTATACATCCATTTTCAGACGGCAATGGTCGCACGGGGCGTATTATAAATATTCTTTGGCTGGTACAGGAAAAATTGCTGAACCGCCCTATTTTATTTTTGTCAAAATATTTTCTGGGTCACAAGGAGGAATATTATAATGGTTTGAGAAAAGTCACTTCGGATGGCGAATGGGAAAAATGGATTTTGTATGTGCTGGATGCGGTGGAACAAACGGCTCGCGATACTGGCGAATTGATAGATAAAATCATAGCCGCACGCAAGGTATGCAAAGATGAATTGCAAACTTATTTTCCGAAGATATATTCATTAGATTTGGTAGAAACAATTTTTTCAGCTCCGTATTTCAGGATGGAAGATTATTTGCGGAAAAATCCGACAATCAGCCGCCAAACGGCATCAAATCATTTACACCAGCTTTGCAGCCCTTATAAGCGAACAGACAATATAACAACACAAATGCTAAAAATATGCCGCCAAGGCAGAGAGAATATATTTTTCAATAAAGCTATGTTTGAGATTTTGAGTGATAGGTAATTTTCTACCTTTAGCAAATATGAGTTCCGCAAATATGAAGTATAGCGAAGCAGTTAAAAGGCTGGAAGAAATATTGGAAAATGTTGACCGCTCCAATGTAGGCATAGATGAGCTTGCAGATTTGGTGAAAGAGGCTTCTGATTTAATAAAAACCTGCCGCAGCATACTTACAAGCACAGAACGGAATGTGCAGGAAGCTCTGGAAGATTTGGAAGGTTAGTTTATGCGAATATTCACGCTGTTGGTGCTTTTGTTCTTTGTCTCTTCTTATGCTTATTTTGGAAAGAAGAACGAGGCGCAAGAAGTTTTTGGATGGGCTATGCCTTTGCAAAGCCCTCGCACTGTAGCGTTTGAAGGTGCTGGCTCTGCATTTGAGTTTCAAGATTTTGGAGCAGCCTTGATGAACCCAGCCTTGTTGCAAGGGAGTGGCTTTGGCGCAGGCATTTCTGGGCAAAGCGGTGATTTGGCAGATTGGCAGGGAATAGCGGTGTTTTCGCATCCATTTTCAATAGGCGAGGTAAATGGAAGAATGCAGCATACCTACGGCGTTGTTGATAATGGCGATATTGAAAATCTAGATGAAAATGCCGAGCCAACAGGCTCAATTAGCAATCCTGTTGCACAGTATTATGCCATAACAGCGGCCTTTCCCTTGAAGCATTTCAAGTTTGGCATAACAGGAAGATATTTATGGCAAAGGTTATCAGAAGTTGATAATGCACAGGTGGGAATGGGGCTTGCAATGGACTGGGGATTTTTATGGAATTCAGGTTCTGCGCGTTATGGCTTTGGGTTTATTGGGCGGCATTTGGGACAGCAAATTCGTCCATTTGAAAAAGGTGGGGTTAATGGCTATGCCCTTGCTTCCGAACTTGCAGTTAGCACATTCTGGCGTTTAGATCAAAATTTCACATGGCTTTTGGAATGCTCGGCTCCACGTTATTCTCCAGCAACTGGTAAACTTGGATTGGAATACCGCTTTTCGGAATCTCTGTTTGCAAGAGCTGGTATGCAAAAAGACCTTATAGATGTTGCTCGCTTTGCTCGCTCTGTTTTTGATAAAAACGAAAAAACTCCCAGAGCAGGTTACTACCGTTTGTTTTCGGCAGGTGCTGGTTACAGGCTTTGGGATATTTTTGCCTTGGATTATTCTTACAGTATGTTAATAGAAGGGCAAGGAAGCGAGCACAGGGTTGGATTAAGCGGAGCATTTTAGCAAATGTATTCAATTTTTTACAACGAGAAAGACAACTATGTTTCAATAATAGTAGTTTCGCTTATATTCCATTTGCTGTTGTTGCCGCATTGCTGGTGGCTATATGGCTCCGTCCGGCAAAGGAAAATCCGCCCCCTATACCTTTTTTTGAAATGGTGAATGTAGCTCCACCGCCACCAGCTCCACCAAAGCCAGTTCAAAAACCTCCAGAACCTATTTCAGAAACAATACCAGAACCAGTTGTAAAACCTGAACCTGTTGTTAAACCGGAATTAAAGCCAGAGATAAAGCCTACGCCTATTGCTAAACGGGATAGCCAACCTAAAACGGAACATAAATCAGAGCCAAAACAAACTCCGGCAGAACCGGCTAAATCAAAGGAGATATCTATGGATATGCCTATGGATTTGCCTTCAGACATAAAAAGCAAAGATATGGACATGCCATTTCTGTCAGTCCTAGGCGATGTGATGATGGATCCTATACTACAAGAGTATGTCAATAGGGTTATGCGACTTATAAAACAAAATTTCAATCCACCGGCTGGAACAGAAATTTCCAAAGACACAAAATCTACCGTGGTCTTTCAAATAGCCAGAAATGGTGAAATTAGCGAGATTACTTTGAATTCATCTTCTGGAAATAAAGTATGGGATAGGCTTGCGGTAAGGGCGGTTCAAATAACAAAAGCTCCACCGTTTCCTTCTAGTCTCACATACGAAAAACTGGTTTTTAGATTTAATGCTAAGGAGGAGTAAAATAAATTTGCTAAATTTATATATGCCTTATGCAGCAAATAAATATTAAATACGTGAAAGACGGTATGATTTTGGCAGAGCCTTTGAAGAATGCTCACGGAGGCATCGTTTTGGGAAAAGGAACGGTTCTAACAGAAGCTTTTGCCAACAGGCTTTCTCGTTTGGGCTTTTTTACGGTTTGCGTAGAAGGAGACCAGGCAGAGCCAAAAGAAAATGCATCTGCGCAAGCGAATAAAATTCAAGATATACCACTAGAAAAATTATTTGAAGGAAAAATTGAAAGTGAATTTATGCAGGAAATTTATAATGCCTTGTTGAGGCACAGAGAATCAAGTGTCAGATAATAAACGGATAGAAATTTTGATAAGGAATATGGGTGAGCTACCCACCATTCCCAGCGTGTTTTCTGTAGTAAACAAAATGTTGTCTGACCCGCATACATCGGCAATTGATGTTGGGCAGGTGGTATCTAATGACCAAGTTATAGCTTCTAAAATTTTGAAACTCGCAAACAGCGCATTTTATGGATTTGCAGGCAGGGTAAACACTGTTCCCCATGCCATTGCTGTTTTGGGTTTTAATGCAACAAAAAATGTGGTGCTAACAACCGGCATTTTATCTACCTTGAATTTGAAAACTCCAATAGAAGGATTTAACCTCGCTGCTTTTTGGAAACATTCTGCTGCGGTGGGAGCAATAGCGAGGCTTGCGGCTGAGGAATTTTATGCTCAAAGAAAAGAAGAAGCCTTTGTCGCTGGGCTTTTGCACGATATTGGCAAACTTATTTTGGCTATTTGTTCCCCAGAAGATTTTGCCCGCTGCATAAACCTAGCAACAAGCACAGGTTGCTTGTTTTTAGATGCGGAAAAAGAAATTCTTGGAATTTGCCATACAGATATAGTAGCTCTGGTAAATAGGAGATGGAACCTCCCAAGAGAAATAGCGGCTGTGATGATAAATCACCATAAGAACATTAGCGTATTGAGCGAGCATACCAGAATGGTTGCCATTGTTAAGCTGGCAGATGTTTTGGCAAGAGGCTTGCAGTTTGGAAATCCTTGCGATTATTCAATGCCTATTTTGGAAGCGGGAGTTGCTTCTCTGTTGAAAGTAACCCCTAAAAAATTAGACACAATTTTAGCGGCCACCAATGGAGCTTTGCAAAGTTCTATAGATTTTATGAATGCAAGCTGAGGAGTTTTTTTTGAAGCAAATCATTATGATGGGCATTGACCCAGGTAGCTATGCAACGGGTTTTGCTTTCCTAAACTTAACAGGTAACAAGGTTGGTGTTTTGGAATATGGAGTTATTCGCCCAAAAAAAGATGCGGAACTTATTTTTAGAATAGGGCATATAGTTAATGAACTTGAAAACCTGATTATAAAATACAAACCCCTTGCTTTTTGCATGGAAAAAGCATTTTTTGCAAAAAACGCAAACAGCGCACTTATTTTGGGGCACATTCGCGGAGCGGCTATGGCTCTTGGTTTTAAATACGATTTGGTATTTTCGGAAAAAAGCCCACGCGAAATTAAAAAGGCAGTTACGGGCAATGGCGCAGCGAGCAAAGAACAGGTTGCAAATATGATGAGCAGGCTGCTCGGTGTTCAAACTCAAAACTCTGCCCTTGATGCAAGCGATGCTCTGGCTATAGCGTGGACTGGTTTAGGAAGTCCGTGAGCGGGCTGCTTGCAACTGCATTCTCTGCCTGCAAAGGCAAACCGCTTTCGTAAGCCGTTCTGCCGCTTTCCACCGCTAGCTTAAAGCATTTTGCCATAACCGCAGGGTTTGGGGCAACGGCAATGGCGGTGTTCACCAAAACGGCATCTGCACCCATTTCCATAGCTAGGCAAGCGTGAGATGGTGCGCCTATGCCTGCATCTACCACAACGGGAACCTTGCTCTGAGCGATTATTATTTTAAGCATCGCCTCTGTTTGCAAACCTCTGTTTGAGCCTATTGGGGAACCCAGCGGCATAACAGCCGCAGAGCCGCAGTCTTCCAACCTTTTGCACAAAACAGGGTCTGCCTGAATATAAGGCAAAACCACAAAGCCGTCTTTTGCAAGTTCTGCGGCAGCATTTAATGTTTCAATTGGGTCTGGGAGCAAATATTTTTGGTCGGGATGAATTTCCAATTTCACCCAATTTGTGTCAAGAGCTTCTCTTGCCATTTGCGCAGCGAACACAGCTTCTTTTGCAGTTCGCGCCCCAGAGGTATTTGGCAAAATTTGCCCTTTGAAATCTTTCAACGCACTCAAAATGGAATCTTCTTTTTGATTTTTGCCAATTCGTTTTAAAGCAACCGTGAGCATTTCGCTCTGCGATTCTTGCAAAGCAACAACCATCTCTTGCGGCGAGGCAAACTTGCCGCTTCCCAGGAAAAGCCGCGAACTGAATGTTCTGTTTGAGATTTTGAGCATTTTGGGGTAATGTAGAAATTAACTCACGCCAACACCCATTTCCAAATAGGAATGCACTCTATCTTTTCGCCTTTGAATTCTATTGTTTTTTCTTCGTCCAAACTTATGAGCAACATTTTTTTTGCCTCAAGTTTTTTACGGATTTTTAACATACTATCAAGTTCCCGTTCTTCTGTTTGCCTAGAAAGTGAATAGGCAACCTGAATAAGCGTTTTTGTTTTTGGAATATAAAAATCAACTTCTGCGCCATCTTTTGCAAAATAAAATTCGCTACCAAATCGTTTTCTTAAATTTATGGCAACAAGATTTTCCAAAAGCTTTGTTTCTGGGCTGTCTTGCATAATGGTTATTAAACCGTTATCTATAAAATAATACTTCTTTTGGCTTTCTCTCTCCGTTATTTTTGCCAAGCAATTTTTAACGCTGAAAATCAAAAAAGATTCTTCCAAAAAATTCAAATATTCTATAACTGTGCTTGCCCCTATGGGCGTTCCTATTGATTGAATTATATTTTTCATTCTGTTGAAAGATATTTCATCGTGAATGCTCTCGGATAGTTTAGACACAAGGATTTTAAGAGCAAAATCATTCCTTATTTTATATCTGGCAATTAAATCTCCATAAAACACTTTTTTATAAAGGTTTTCAAGCCATAAGCGTTTTTCCTTGAAATGCAAAAGTTCTGGAAAGCCGCCGAATTTAAAAAAATCATTAAATTTTCTGCGAATTTCATAGCGTTTGTTTGAGAATTGCCAATGCTCAGTTAATTTAACCTTGTTCGCAGCCAAATATTCCGAAAACGAAAATGGATATATGTTCTTTATTAAATACCTACCTCCAAGCGTGGTAGCCATTTCTTTTGAAAGCATTTTCGCATTGCTGCCCGTTATGAATATTTTATATTCTTTTGAATCGGCAAGCCTTCGGGAGAATTTTTCCCAGCCATCTATATTTTGTATTTCATCTAAAAATAAAACAGGAGTTTCTTTGAATAGGCTTTTATAGGCATCTAAGAGCAATTGAAAATGCGAGGCGTTGAAAGTTAAAAGTCTGTCATCCTCAAAGTTAATGTAGAGTATTTTTTTTGCGGAATATTTTTTTATGTATTGTTTTATTATCTGAAACAGGCAAAAAGTTTTTCCCGCCTGTCTGGGACCAACAAAAATGTAGTTTCCTTTTGCCTCCAGAGCAAGCTCTCGCTCGGAAAGTTCTATTTTCTGGACCGCCTCTTGGTTTTCTACCAAAATTCTCTGCAAGAGATTGATGTCTATTTTATCTTCCATACAGGATAATATAGCAAATTTTTATCTTGTATGTAGGATAGCTAAATCTTTTTACTATAAAAATGCTTATGCCCTAAATTTACTACATTAATAATATGTTCGTATATAATGATGACGATTTAATTATAGGCACTCCGAGGCAGGCTGAGTATCAGAGGTTTTTTTCTGAGGCTGGTATGCTGGCTATTGCGGAAAATAAGCGGCTTGGCATACCCAATGTTTATGTGGAAAACGATAATGTGATAAAAGAATATCCCGATGGCAGAAAAGAAATTTTGGCAAAAGCACGTCCAAAAGTGGTTTATAATGGACCGTCCGTTATAGAGTTGCCAGATGGATAGGCTAAAGAGACTCAGAATATTTGCCGGACCTAATGGCTCTGGCAAAACCACGCTTTACAATTATTTTGTGAAAACCAATGTTTTTAAAGATTATTACTTTATAAATGCAGATATAATAAATACCGATTTGAACACATTTTTAAATTTTGGCTATTTTCCAATAAAATTTTCGCAAGCAGATTTATATGAATTTTTGGATAATTCACCATTTCAGTTGAAAACAGATTTCAAGTTATCTGAAGTTTTAGAAATAAAAGATTCTATAATTTCATTGAAAAACCATAATTTGCCTGAAACAACTTATATCTCGGCTGCTTTATCCGAATTTTTGCGAAAGAAAATGATTATTGAATCAAATTCCTCTTTTGCTTTTGAAACTGTGTTTTCTCATAAATCTAAATTGGAAGAAATTAAATTTGCAAAAGAGAACAATTATAAAGTTTACTTATATTTTATAGCAACAGATGATGTTTTTGTTAATTTAGAAAGAATACAGGGGAGAATTGTCAAAGGTGGGCATTTTGTGCCTGCGGAAAAAATAAGAGATAGATATTTGCGTTCTTTGGATAATTTATATGAAGCAATGAAATTGGCAGATAAGGTTTTCTTTTTTGATAATTCGGGGCAAGAACAAATTAGAGAATATTCTGTTTTCGCAGAGAAAAAGAATAACGCTTTGCATATTTCACCAAAGACAATAATTCCGTGGTGGTTTAATGAGTATGTGCTGGGAAGGATAGCGTAGGTGAGGAAATATTTTCTACATTATAATACAATATGCCATATAATGTTCAAGATTTGCTCACCAAAATGGTGGAAATGGGTTCATCGGATTTGCATTTCACCGTTGGAGTTCCCCCCTTAATACGCTTGCACGGCGTATTGCAGCCCATTGGCGAAGAAAAACTAACTCCACAAGATACAATACGAATGTCTTATAGCCTTATGAACGATATTCAAAAAAAGTCTTTTGAACAGAGCAAAGATTGCGATTTCTCCTTTGGCATAACTAATTTAGCCAGATTTCGCGCCAATGCTTATTTGCAAAAGGGCTGCGTGGGGCTTGCACTTCGCATAATTCCAATTCGCATTAAAACCTTTGAAGAACTCGGTTTGCCAAAAATTATGGCAGATTTCACAAAACGTCCCTCGGGTTTGGTACTTGTAACTGGAGCCACGGGTAGTGGCAAATCAACAACGCTCGCCGCTATGATAGACAAAATAAACAAAGAACGGCGCGAACATATTATCACCATAGAAGACCCTATAGAATTTTTGCACACTCACCAGAACTGCATGGTAAACCAGCGCGAAGTTGGAACCGATACTTCCAGTTTTGCCCAGGCCTTGAAAATGGCGCTCCGCCAAGACCCAGATGTGGTGCTCATAGGCGAAATGCGCGATACCGAAACTATGCGCGCAGCATTAACCATATCAGAAACTGGTCATTTGGCATTTGCAACCCTTCACACAAATTCAACCGTTCAAACCATAAACCGCATAATAGATGCGTTCCCCAAAGGCGAGCAGCAAACCATAAGAACCCAGCTTTCATTTGTGCTTCAAGGCGTTGTTTGCCAAACCCTTTTGCCCAAGCTAGGCGGCGGGCGCGTTATGGCTTATGAGGTTATGAATGTTTTGCCTTCCATTCGCGCTTTGATTAGAGACGATAAGGTTCACCAAATAGAATCCATAATAGAAATAAGCCAGAAATTTGGAATGAACACCATGAATATGAGGCTGGCCGATTTGGTTCTATCCAAGCAAATAGACCGCCTGATGGCTCTGAACAAATCTTCAAATCCAGAAAATTTGGAAAAATTGCTGCTGGAAAAAGAGCTTAGGAAAGGAGGTGCCGCTTAATATATGCCGGTGTTTTTATACAAAGCCGTTTCTGCCACAGGTTCGGACTTTAACGGGCAATTGGAAGCACGCGATATTGAAGAAGCGCGCGGAATGCTAATCCGCAGGCATTTGACTATTAAAAGCCTAAAAAAAAAACCAACAGAAATAAAGCTGCCAACTATAGGTTCTGGAATAAAATCAAAGGAGATCGCTCGCTTCACTCGCCAGTTTTCTGCTATGAGCCAAGCCGGTTTGCCAATAATCCAATCACTTGCAATATTAGAAGAACAAGCTGCAAATCCAACCCTTAAAGGTGTAATACACAAAATCACGCTTTCTATCAACGGTGGTTCCTCTCTTGCAGATGCTCTTGCACTTCATCCAAAGGTGTTCGATAGGCTTTATGTTCACATGGTTGCAGCCGGCGAAGCTGGCGGCATTTTAGATGGCATTCTGCTCAGGCTTGCCGAATATCAAGAGGCAAATGAAAGGCTAAAGAGAAAGGTTAAAAAGGCCATGACATACCCTGCTATGGTGGCTATAGTGGCAATTCTTGTTGTGATAATAATGCTCACTTTTGTTATTCCGCAGTTCGTGTCCATATTCAAAGATGCTGGCATTGGGCTACCTTGGCCCACAAGGGTTGTTATGGCGGCTTCTGATTTGATAAGAGACAATGTTTTAATTTGGGTTACCGGTACTATTGCATTTGTGGTTTTGTTCAGATATCTGTTAAAACTTCCGAGATTTCGCTTAGTGTTTGATGGCTTAATGCTTAAATCTCCGCTTTTTGGAGATTTGCTCACAAAATCAACCATTGCCCGCTTTTCGCGTACGCTTGGCACGCTTTTGAATGCAGGCGTTGCAATCACAGATGCTCTGACCGTAACCGCCAAAACCGCTGGCAATTCCGCTGTGGAAAAAGCCATACTATATATACAAAGCTCAATATCTGGCGGAAAGCCAATAGCCGAGCCTATGAATGAGCCTCTGTCTTTTAAATACGATAAAAAACAATCAATATTAAACGATCTGTATGGATTTTTGCCTAAAATAAAGATTTTCCCGCCAATGGTTGTGCAAATGGCTGCAGTTGGTGAAAAAACCGGTGGGCTTGGCAATATGTTAATTAAGGTTGCGGATTTTTATGACGAAGAAGTGGATGCGGCAGTTGATACTTTGACTTCTATGATAGAGCCATTAATTATAGTGTTCCTTGGTGGGTTCATAGGTTTTATATTGGTAGCCATGTATATGCCGATGTTCAGTTTGTCGGATGCGGTGCAATAAAAGCGAGAGGTTATTTTGGATTACATTTCTCCAATAGGAGTGCTGCGCATAGAGACTTCAGAAAGAGGTTTGAGTGCTATAAGATTTTTATCGCAAGAACAAGAAGCGAGTGCTTTGGAAGCTCCTCAAAGCGAGTATGCGAGAAATTGCATGGCTTTGTGTGTTTCTGCGCTTAACAGCTATTTTGCCAAGCAATGGGGCGTGTTTAGCCAATTGCGTTCAAAAATACCATTAGATTTAAAAGGCACGGATTTTCAAAAGAAAGTTTGGGGAATAATTTATTCCCTGCCAAACACTTACCCCATTGTTGGCATACGTTATTTGGAGCTTGCATATTTGGCGGGCAAACCAAATGCAATGAGAGCCTGCGCAAGAATTTGCGGGCAAAATACCATTCCAATTATAATACCCTGCCACAGAGTAATGGCGGTAAATGGTCTTGGAGGTTATGCGGGCGGGATTTCCAAAAAATCCTGGCTTTTATGGCACGAAGGCGTAATCAAAGGCTCAAAAGCAAACTTTTATTCCAGCAACCCCCCACAAACGAGGTGAAATTTGTCAACAAATGTATGCAAAACACAACTACTGCCCTTTTGTTCAGTATATTTTATTATTTTTTTACTATAATATAGGGAGAAAACCCAAAAATAGGAAGGTAATATGTCTAAAAAAGTAGCAAGCAAAGAGAGCAAAAGCTCACTTTCGCCAGAAAAAGCAAAGGCTGTGGAAGCCGCCGTTGCGCAAATTGAAAAGAATCACGGCAAAGGTGCCATTATGACTCTTGGAAAGGAACCTGTTATAGAAATTCCCGTTATATCAACCGGTTGCATTCAGCTTGATATAGCGCTTGGAGTTGGCGGAATTCCAAGGGGGAGAATAATTGAAATTTTTGGGCCGGAATCATCTGGCAAAACAACGCTAACATTGCACTGCATAGCAGAGGCTCAAAAAGCAGGCGGGGTAGCTGCATTTATAGATGCAGAACATGCCTTTGATGCAAGCTATGCCCGCAAGCTCGGAGTAGATATAGATGCCCTGCTTGTTTCGCAGCCAGATACAGGCGAGCAAGCCCTTGATATATGCGAAACCCTTGTTCGCTCAGGTGCAATAGACCTTATAGTGGTGGATTCCGTTGCAGCCCTTGTACCACAGGCAGAAATCAACGGTGAAATGGGCGATAGCCACATGGGTCTCCAAGCGCGTCTTATGAGCCAGGCTCTTCGCAAGTTAACAGGCTTGCTGAATAAATCAAATACCGCTCTGATTTTCATAAACCAGCTTCGCATGAAAATAGGCGTTATGTTTGGAAATCCCGAAACAACAACAGGAGGCAACGCATTAAAATTCTATGCCACTCAACGCATAGATATTCGCCGCGTGAACACCATAAAAGAAGGCGAAAATTCCATTGGCAACCGCACTAGGGTAAAGGTTGTGAAAAACAAAGTTGCTCCGCCGTTCACGCAGTGCGAATTTGATATTCTTTATGGATATGGAATTTCAAAAGAAGCCTCCATACTAGACCTTGCAGTGGATTTGGAATTAATTCAAAAAAGCGGCTCTTGGTTCTCTTACAATGGCGAGAGAATTGGGCAGGGCAGGCCGAATGCTCTTCAATACTTAAAAGAGAATGCGGAAGTTTCCAAAGAAATTGAAAAGAAAATTCGCGAGCACGGAAAAGAAATAGAAGTGTTTCAAACATCATCTAGAGAAGACTCTGATAGTGAGGAGTAGAACAGATGAGGCTTGTAATTTTATTGTTATTAATCCTAAGTTTTCAATTCAATGTTGCATTTTTTGCTCAAGAATTGCCAAGTGGGAATATTTCAATAAATGGAGTGGTTCCATCTGGTTTTTACAAAGCCAGAATTCGCTATGGAAACGCGCCAGACGACTCCCTTTACATTAAATGGTCTCGTTCTTCACAAGCAGATACTTTTTGGGTACATAAGGGCAAATTCAGTGTGGAATACATAACAAAAAATGGCGTTCGCACCGCATGGTACAATAATCCCATCAGATACGAAAGGCGAATGGCAACCCATCATTTAAGAGAATACATACTGAATAGCCCCCTTAAATTCGACAATCTTGAAAGCTTGGCTAAAAACCAAAATCAGCCATTTTTAGGAAAAAATCTGCTGGAGCATTTCTCAAGGTAAGCTACTACTTCTGGGGCTTGGCTTTGGCCTTAGGTTCCTTAGGAGGGATTTTCGGTGGAGGTACAACTGGAGGAGCAGAAGTTGCAGCTTTTGCAATGGCTTTGTATTCCTCTTTAGCCGCAGCTATGGCAGCCGCTCTTTCGGCATCTTTTCTCTCTTGCTCAGTCATTTGTTTAGGTGCTTTTTCTTGGATTCTCTCAACAACAAAGGGCTCTTGTTGTTCCGATGTGGTTCGGCTGCCGATATTGTCATTTCTGCTTCTGTCCACCCACCATTTGTAGCCCATGGGTTCCAACCTAGATTTTGCAAATGCTTCCGCAGTGGATTTAAGATCAAAAAAACCAATTCTAACTCTGTAATATGTGCCAACCATGCCTTTTTCTGGGGCAGGATCCTGAACTTTTGCGCTATATGCCTTAATTCCGTTTTCTGCCAGTTTTTTAATTATTTTTTTTGCGGATGCCTCAACTGGAGAAACGGCTACCTGAATAATATATCTACCTGTGCTAGATTGCTCTATATCGCCGTCTTGTGCATAAAAGACGGTTTTGGTACGTTCTTTAGCAGGCTCTTTGGCTGCTGGAGCTTTTACTGTTTTGGCAGGTTCGCTTGGTTTTTCTGTAGCTGGTGGTGGAGCCTGTGATTCGGTTTCTGCTTCGGCTGGCGCATTGGCAGCAGGCTGCGATGGAGGCAAAGGAATGGGAATGACTTCATCTTCGCAAGCGAGGAAAAAAATTGAAAAGACAATAGCCATCAAACCAAAAACACAATTTTTCATATAAATATGCTCCATACCTTGAATATAGTAAATTTAACGCGATGAAAACCAAGCGGCTCTTCCTTTAATCTCGCTTTTCCTAAAAAATCCCTTTTCTCTGCTGTCATAGCATAGCTTTTGCTGCCCTGGTTTTTCACAGGAGAGATAAAAAAGCTCCTCTTCAATTACAAAACCTTTAATTTCTTCCAGGGAATCTGCAAAGGGTATCCTTTTAAAATGGATGCTATCTATGGCTGGGAAAATTTTTTGCAGTTGAAGTTCCAAAAGCCTCAGTTCTTGCCAAGGCAAAAAAGGCACCTCCTTTTCGGAGGCGGGGCGGCCGGAAATGCTTGCCCTGCCAACATAGGCAAAAGGAATTTCCTTTTCCTTGCTGCTTAAGGAAATGTTCGTTTTGGTTTTTTTCTCAGGGAATTGCTCTTTATACAAGGAATAAGCTTCGTCCCAAAGCATTGGATTTAAGTTTTCAAAAATTATGGTATCGCCCTTTTTGGGAATTATTAGAGAGAGCGAGTCAAAGGGAGTGGAGATTATTATTTCATCTCCGCTTTTTCCTATTTGCCTTAGCAGAATTGAATTTCCATTGCTTATTTTTACCAGCAGTAAATTTCCTTTTTTAGCTTTTTCTTTACAGAATTCAAGTTCGCACACAAAAATGTGTTTCCCCTCAAATTTCCAAACTGAAAAAACGAAAAATCTTAGGAAAAGCACAAAGGCAATGATACAGGCACAAAGGAATAATATTCTCCAAGCTCTGAACATTGAAGATTTTTTAAGGGTTTTATTTATTATTTTTTCTATATTGCCCTGCATCTGCCTAAATTTAGGAAATTTTGAAAATGGGAAATCTTGATATCGCCGTAAGCATTGCAAGTACTGCAAAAAATGCATCACTTGAACTTAGAACTTTGAGCTTTGAGCTTCGCAATAAGGCTTTGCAAAAAGTTGCGGCCTCCATTCGTGCTAATGAGGCAAAGATTATAGAAGAAAATAATAAAGATGTGGAAGCGGCAAAAAACGGCGGTTTAACCAGCTATATGATAGACCGCCTTACCCTTAATCCAAAGCTCATAGAAGATATGGCGTGCGGTGTAGAAGAAATAGCTTCTTTTGCAGACCCTCTTGGCAAAGTTCTGGAACATAGAACTTTAAAAAACGGTATAGACATCAGCCGCATTAGCGTTCCGCTTGGGGCAATTTTCTTTATTTACGAAAGCCGCCCCAATGTTACGATAGATGGCGCAGCCCTCTGCTTTAAAGCAGGCAATGCTGTTATTTTGCGTGGTGGCAAGGAATCTGTGCATTCAAGCTCTTTTTTGGCTAAATTATTTTGCGAGGCAATTGCAGAAGAAGGCATTTCAAAAAATGCGGTTCAATACATAGATAATCCAGACCGCGAATTGCTTGCCGAATTGTTAAAGCAGAATAAATATTTGGATTTGGTTATACCCAGAGGCGGAGAGGGTTTAATAAGGGCTGTGAGCGAACAGTCAAAAATTCCGGTGATAAAGCATTTCAATGGAATTTGCCATGTTTATATAGACAAAAGCGCAGATTTGGAAAAAGCTGCTAATATTTTATATAACGCAAAAGTACAACGTCCAAGCGTATGCAATGCCGCAGAAACCGCGCTTTTTCACAAGGAGTTGTCTGAACAAGCGGTAGAGAAAGTTTTGGCTTCATTAAAAGAAGCTGGCGTAAAATTTCATTACGATAAATTTGGAATAGAATATTTGGATTTGCAAATTTCAATTGGCTATGTTGATGGAGTTAAAGAGGCTTGCGAGCACATAGAGAAATATGGCAGCCATCACACAGATGCTATAGTTGCAGAAGACAAAGAGGCATTGGAATATTTTGCAAACAATGTTGATAGTTCCAGTGTTATGCTGAATGCAAGCACTCGTTTTGCAGATGGAGGCGAGTATGGGTTGGGTGCAGAAGTTGGAATTTCCACCGACAAACTGCACGCGAGAGGCCCTATGGGCGTGGAAAGCCTTTGCAGTTACAAGTGGCTGCTAAAGGGCAATGGGCATGTGAGAGGGTAGCATGCACTTGAGAAAACTGAACTACTTTGAACACGCAAAAGAACCTAATTCTTGGTCGCTTCAGGGTTTGATTTTAGATAACATCAATCTTATTGTTGGCAAAAATGCAACGGGAAAAACCAATACAATCATAAGAATAGCCTGGCTTGGGAATATGCTAGCCGGAACCATGCCGCAGTTGCTGAGTTCTGGCAATTATGATGTTGAATTTTCTGATGATAGCGATATTTATAGGTATAAGCTCTCTCTTTCGCTTCAAAAGGTGGAATATGAAGAATTGGTGATAAATGACGAAGTAAAATTAAAGCGAGAGAGCAATGGCAAAGGGGAAATTTATTCCTCTCAATTCAATACCAATATGAATTTTCAAATACAGCTTAATCATCTCGCGGCTACTTCAAAAAGAGATTCCATTCAGCATCCATTTTTGGAAAAACTTGCAAAATGGGCAGAAGGGCTTAGAATGTATGCTTTTTCAAAACTTGGCAGGGAAGCAAATCCGAGGAATGTAAATTCTGCAATAAATTTATATACCAATGGTGAACGTGAATTTGGGCAGAGTTTTAAGGAAAGCATAATGGGTTCCATGAAAGAAATAGGCTATGAGCTTACAGCACTAGGCACAACCGCGCTGGGATTAAATTCAATGCTCTATGTCAATGAAAAAAACAGCGATGCCAATATATTGCAAAATCAAATGTCTCAGGGAATGGTTAGGGCTTTGTCTCTTGTGATTCAAATAACATACAATGCCTTTAAAGATTTGCCCACCACCATACTCATTGATGATATAGGCGAAGGTTTGGATTTTGACCGCTCAAGCAGTATTATAAAATTGATATCAAGGGTTGCAGACACAGGAAAATGCCAGCTTATTATGTCCACAAACGATAGATATGTGATGAATAATATACCTTTGAAACATTGGCAGGTTATACAGAGAACAGGTGGGGAGTGCAAAACTTATAATTACCACAACAGCGAAGAGATTTTTGAAAAATTTGCATATACGGGTTTGAATAATTTTGATTTTTTGGCTATGGATTTTATTAATTCCGGTATTGATGAATGAAAAAAATCGCTGTGTTCGTAGAAGGACAAACCGAGCAGATTTTTGCCACGGAATTGATAAAGTGGATTTTTTACAGAAGAAAAATAGCCATTGAATCTTTGCAATTCACCGGAAAAATTGGCTCCAGAAAAATGGCTATAATTAAAAGTTCAAAAGCTATGCATAAAGCAGAAGAAACTGCATATTATTTTAGAATTTACGATTGCCACGGCGGCGGTGAAAATTCCACTGTGAAATCCGATATTATTGAGCAAATCGCAAGCCTTGGCAAAGAAGGTTTTTCTGGCATCATTGGCATTCGCGATGTATATCCTGCGCGAAATATAGAGCTTTTGCGAAAAATGCTGCGATATGGCATTCCTCAAACTGCCATTCCCATAAAAATAGTGCTAGCGGTTCAAGAAATAGAGGCTTGGTTTATAGCAGAGAACAAGCACTACGAAAGAATTTGCCCAATGATAACCGTTAAAGTGGCAAATACAGTAGCCGGCATTGATGTGTGCAAAGAAAGCACAGAAACTTTGCCGCACCCTGCCGAAACTTTGAACAATATTTACCATAGGGCTGGCTATGCTTATAGAAAAAGAAAGTGCCAAATAGAAAGAACGGTTGAAGCACTTGATTACGAAAATCTGTATTTTAATGTCCGTGGCCGCAATAACAGTTTAAATGAATTATTAGTTTGCCTTGAGGATATTATAGTTGAGCAATTAGAAAGCTAAAGCCTCAATAGCCTCAATTTCTTTTGGAATGCTCTCAGATAAATTTTCGCAGCCTTTTTCTGTTATCAGCAGGTCGTCTTCCAAGCGAATTCCAATATCTTCTTTGTATAGAATACCATCTATTTTCATTTCAAAATGCCCGTAAAGCCCCGGTTCGTTTGAAATGAGCATTCCAGATTTCAAGGGGCTATCCATATAGTCTCTGTTTGGTGCGCCCTCGTGCACAATATCTCCTATCAAATGGCTAATGCCGTGCGGTTTGCCTTTATAGCGACGTTTAATTTTGCCGCCTAGTTTTGCAAAACGCTCATCTAAAAGATCTTCCATAAAATGCCAAGCATCTTTGCCTAATTCTTTTATGGTTAAACCAGCCTTTACATTTTTTTCATGAAATTTTTGAGTATCTAAAACAATATTATAAAGCAGTTTTTGCAAAGGATTGAATTTTTTGCTTGCTGGAATTGTGCGCGAGATATCGCAGCACACGGTATTATAGCGGCAACCAAAATCCAAAAGAATCAAGTTTTTGCTTTCAATTGCAGAGTTTCTCTTTGCATAGTGCAGGGTACAGGCATTTTTTCCGGCAGCCACAATGCTTTGAAATGCTAGGCCATTATTTGTTTGAGAAAGCATGGCGCATTCAAGTTCGGCAGCCAATTCGCGTTCATTTTTGTATTTTGAAATTTGCGATAAAATTTTTAAAAAAGCCTCTTTTGCAATTATTTGCGCTTTTTTAGCCAGAGCAATTCTCTCTTCCTCTAAAATAACTCTTTGTGCAAGATGAATTTTAGAAATATCCCTGATTTCCAATTTATTGTGGCGTAATTTATTGTTGATGATGTTGTTTGAATAAATGTGTTTTTCTTTTAAACTCGGTATTCGTTTTTTAAACCAAGAGTTAAATTCTTCAAGAGGTAAAATGGTTTCAATGTTTGTTATTTTTTTTATGTGAGCACTTGGCAATCCAAGCCTTATTCCATTCCAAAATTCCTTTTTCTCATCTTTTTTTTCTAAGAATAAAATTTCTCTGTTTTGCTTGCTCGCATAAGGATCTAAAACCAAAATGGCACCGCTTTGGTTTATGCCTGTTAAATACAAAAATTCAGGATTTTGGCAAATTCTAGCTTCGCTTTCTTTTTCAACAGAGGCGTAAATGCACAGAGAGTCTAAATTTTTTAAATGTTTCTGCCTGCGTTTCGCATAAAACGAGGGAGCTTCGCTTCCCAGCCCTTCTGAGAGAAAAACTTGGGAATACGTTTTAAATATATTTTCCATTGAGAAAATTTAGAAAGTAGTTTAAATAGGTTGAATGGTATTATCGCTTCGTTTATCAAGAAAGGTTGAATAAAGAAAAATAGCAATATTGGCGGCAAAGAAGCTATAATGGAGAAGGCCATTAAGAGTTCTGGGCGGTTTGCAAGCTGGCCAACTGTGGATCTTATTCCAACAGGTAAGGTAGCTGTAGTTGAATTGGTAGAGAGAATCCATATAAATAAAATTTCATCCCATACAAATAGGAATATATAGACTAGGCATACTGCAAGAGAGGGTAAAATTATAGGAATAATTATTTTCAATAATGTTTTCCAAGGTGTGCAGCCGTCTATCATAGCCGATTCTTCCAAATTTGGCGGAATCGCTTTGAACATATTGAACATAAGTTGCACCGCTAAAGGCAAGAAAAACGCAGTGTTTACTAGGATGATAATTGAGAAATTATTGAACATTTGAAAACTTTTCATTTGCAGGAGATTAAATATCACAAAAATGGGAATTAAAAAAGGCAAGCTGGAAAGCACTTGCGAAGATAACATAATCCTTGCAAAGGCGGCTTTGCCAAAAAACTTGAGGCGGGCTATGGCATAGCTCGGCAGTATTGCTAAAAGGGTGCAAAGCAGGCTTACGGATAAACTTAGCAATATGGAATTTTTAAAGAATGGGCCTATAGGCATGATTTTTATTATATCTTGATAATTGTTCCATTGAAAGGTACGTTTGCCTTTTGGAACTACGCTAGTTTTAATATTAAGATTAGATTCGTTCAAAATCTCCAATTTTCCATTGCTGTAACCTACCCACTTATATCCATTTTCATTTTCGTAATAAGAGCTTATTGATGAATAATCAAGCGTTTGTTCTTGCCCTTGATCGTATTCGGTTTTGAATTTATCGTAGTTAAATATTAGGTTTCTTGTTCCATAGTTTATGGAAATTTTCTTGTTTAGCAATTTTTTTTCGCTTGGCAATATTATTTCTTCTAGCAATGCTTTTTTCTCTGGCTGCGTTTTCTTGCTTAGTGATGCTTTTTTGTTTGAGGATGTTCTTTTGCTTGGCGATATTATTATCTCTTCGGGCAATATTATTTCATTTGGCAATATTTTCTCTTCTGGCGGTGCTTCTTCATAAGCTTTGATATATAAATTTTGCCCAGACAAATCTGGCAATCCATGTTCGCCAAACATAATATTGCGGATTATTTTTCCAGATTCAAGCTGAATAACGCTAAATCCAATATCGTGCACAACTAAAATGGTATCTTGAATGCTGTTCGGTTTTGATATTTTAACTATGTTTTGAATAGAGGCACTCGGAAGCCCTGTTGCTTCTGTAATCCAGGTTATTTGCTTTGTTTCTGTGTCAAGAATTGCAATTCCTGGAAAAAAATCTCCGCGAATGCCTATTGCAACTTTGTTCTCGGTTGCAAAAATGGCAAGCCCAGAGCTTATAATTTGGCTAACCCATATATCTTGCCATGGAAAATATTTTACGCGAGATATTTCGTTTGGAAACAATTCTGCCAAGCAAAAGCGAAACAACAAGTGTCTTTCTTTTTCAGATAGATTTTTAATTTTATTCAAGCTGTATATTTGCGGATTAAGCCAGTCATCCCATTTTTTCCAGTAATCTAGAATTGAGTTGAGGATTTTGTCATTTGCTAAAATCCAGTTGAGCTGATTTATTATTTCTTCGGAATCGAAAAATTTAAACCCGACTAGAGAGGATACCGTTATACTTTTATTATCATTTGGGAGTGCCGGAGCGAAATTCAAATAATTTGCTAGTTCTGCAAAATGCGTTGGCAAAATATCACCAGAAATTAAAAACCTTGAAGGGTTAAAATTTGCATAGCTATTTTTTAAAAAATTCCAGTCATAAGGTTTTTTTTCATGTTTATCTTTTATATCTATTTCTATTAAACCTCTATTTGCGCTGAATGCCCAGAGGCTTGTTGTGTTTTGAGCATAAACAGTTGCAACTGAGTTTATATTTAAAATTTCACTGCCTTCAAAGTTGCGTATATATCCCAAATTTGTTGCAACAATCATATCATTTTCTGTTGGCATAAAAAACATGGCCTTGTCATTTCTTTTTTGAGGAAAAAACACAAATTGCTGAATGTCTTCTGAATTTAATATAGATAACCAAACTATGAAGAATATAGGCAATGCGCTAATTAACGCTAAAATCCATGCCACAACTATTTTTTCACGTTTGTAATTCTTCATATCAGTTTCCGTTTAAGTTTCTATAATAATATAAAACAGAAATTCCAACCATTAACATAAGCATTGTAGATAGCGCTGCGCCAATTCCCAAATTCCAAGACTGAAACGCTGTGCGGAATATGTATGGGATAATCATATCTGCGTTTTTGTTTGGATCTATGGTTCCGGTGCCAAACATCATCACCACAATATTGAAATTATAAATATTTATTATAAAATTTTGAATTAGCACGGCTACTAAAACCGGACGAAGTATGGGAAGAGTTATGTAGAAGAATTTATCAATTTTATCTGCTCCGTCCATAATAGCAGCTTTGTCTATATCGCTTTGAATAGAACTTAAACCTGCCAAAAATAGGAGCATTGAATATGGCCAGTAGTGCCATATAGCAGGAATAGCCACAATTAGCACGGAATATTTGTGGTCAAGCCATCTTGGTGGCATAAGTAGCCCATCTTGGTTATAGTTCCATTCCACTCCCATCCATGATGAAAGCGTGTCGATGTGCAATATATCAAACAGCAAAAAATTCGCAAGGCTGTTGTCTTGCTGAAAAACATAACCAAAAAAAATTCCAACCACATAGCTCGGTATAGACCACGAAAGCATAATCAAGAGTATAACAATTCCTCTTCCTTTAAAAGGCTCTCTTAAACAAATAGCTGCAAGCAACCCTATAACGCATACGCATAAGGTGGTTAATATGGTATATATTGTGGAATTTTTAACAGCGCTGATAAAGCCATCTTGTTCAATAGCCGCATTATAATTCTTAAAAAATACAAAAGAATGGAAAGACCATTGATCTGGAGCATTTCCTATGTCTAGTGTACTTATAATGGTATTGCACAAAACTGGCAATACTAAAAAAAACAAGAGCAGGATGCTTGTTGGCATGGCAAAGAACAGCGCTATTCTGTTGTTTCGTTGCTTCATTTTTTGTTTTCCCTTTTTTGCTTATCCTTGCCTATTGCAACTTCTATGTCGTGGTTTGCCTTTTTAAGTTCATCTTCTATTTTGCTTTGCGGCCATTGCTTTCCTTCTGAACTTGCTATTATGTTGAAAATATTGTTGAATCTTTTTGTCAAATCGGCTTCTATTGTGCTCCAAAAAGGCACGGCAGGGTAGCTCATTCCGTTTTCTACTATTTTTTGGAATATCTTGCGATTTTTATTTTCAGAAAAATAAGGTAGATTATAGGTTTCTGCCAGAGCTGGCAAAAAACCGGACATTTTTGAAAACTTGAGCTGAACATCGCTTTGTGTTGTTAAATATCTTAAAAGGGTCAAAGATTCTCTTTTTACCTTTGTTGATTTGAAAATTCCCAAATTTGAGCCGCCCAAAAAATATTTTTCAGGTTTGTCTTTTTTTGCAGTTGGCGGAATTATGCAGCCATATTCCACCATTCGCACGTTTGAGCCTTGCAAAAAATTTTGGTTTTCAAGATAAAGGGATTTTGATGTGGTTTCTCCTATAAAGGCGGTTTTGCCTTGGTCAAAATCGCTGCTCACGCCAGCCGTTGTTTTGTCTAGATTGGAATAATCGTTATAGCCGTTTTTCACAAAGTCCAAGTAAAAATAAATGCCATCTAGCGTGTTGCTGTCTAGCAAATTGCTTTTTGATAAATCTTCGCTCAAAAAAGAGCCTCCTGCGCTGAAAATCCATGAGGCAAAATTATGGACAACATTCCAATCGTTCTTTGCCGGGTAGCTCATTGGGCTTACAAGTTTGTTGTTTATTGATATATTTGCTTTTTTTATTTTTTGCAAAACATCTACAAATTTATCTCTTGAGTTTATTGTACTCGGATTTATATCTAGTTTATTTAAAACATCTTCGCGGTAATAAAAGGGGCGTACATCCAAAAACCAAGGGAGTGATGTTATGCTGTCGGAATTTTTTGGTTTCATTGTTTCTCTGGAGCCGCTTATAAATAAATTTGGATTTCCCCAGATATTGACAATGGAATCTAATGGCATAAGCGCGCCAATGTCGGTTAGCGATGCAGCCCAGGTGGAAGGAACTTGCACAACGTCTGGGCCATTGCGAGTTGCTGCCGCTAAATTTATTTTTGAGGAACCACTGCCCCAATCCAAAATGGTGACTTCAACTTTTAAGCCCGGATTTTCAACGTGAAACCCTTTTAAAATTTTATTCATATCATCTAGAGGGTTTGGGCTATTGTTAAAAATCCATAAGTGTATTATTTTTTCAGAATATTCTTTCTCTTTGCGTCCGCAAAAAAAGCATCCTAGCAAAATCAGCGTAATAACCAGCCAAAATCTGAAATGCAAGATTTTTTTCATAGCAAAAGCTTTCCATTTGAAAAGAGATGAAGTTCGTCCTCGTCTGGTTCAACGTACACCGTTTCTCCAAGTTCGTAGCGCTTGTTCATAGGTACTTCAACAGCCAATGTTTGATTTTCTCTAGAAACATAAATAATGGATTGCGAGTCTGCATATTCCTGCATTTCCACTATCATAGGGACTGCATACGGGCCTTCGGATGTAATTTTTAAATTTTCTGCCCTAATGCCTATTTTTGCCCTTGTATAATGCTCCAGAACATTTCTCAGTTTTTGCGGAACCTCTACGGTATAATTAGCATTTATGAAATTTAAAGTTAGGTGGCTGTTTTCTTCTTTTGTTTCAAATTCAATGAAATTCATTTCTGGATAACCTATAAAGCTCGCCACAGATTCATTTGCCGGTTGATTGTAAAGTTCGTAGTTTGTGCCAACTTGCTGGATTTTTCCCTTGTTTAGGCAAACTATGCGGTTGCTTAGAGTCATGGCTTCGGAAGGGCTATGCGTTGCATATATAACAGTCGTTTGCAAATTTATGCAAAAGCGTTTTATTATGGATTGTATTTTTACCTTGGCTTGAGTATCTAGTTCGGAAATGGGTTCATCTAAAATAAGAACTTGAGGGTGTTTAACAAAAGCGCGCGCGAGTGCCACAAGCTGTCTTTGCGAAGTAGGCAGCGCTGCCGGTTTTAAATCCATTACGTTTGAAATGCCCAGTAGATTACTAATTTCATTTACCCTTGTATCTATTGTATTTTTGGGAATATCCGCTAGTTTAAGCCCAAATTCGAGGTTTTTCCGTGCGGTTAAATGAGGGTAAAGAGCTTGGGAACGAAACACCATTGCTAGCTTTTCATATTTGGGAGAAAATTCGCTTAAACTTTTTCCATTGAAAAGCACAGTTCCAAAATCTGGTTCGGTTAAACCAGCTACAATTCTCAATATACGGGATTTTCCGCTATTAATAGGGCCAGTTAGCGTTATAAATTCGCCTGCTTTTATATCTAAAGATATATCATTTAGCAGAACTTCTTTATTTTGTCCCTTTCCGTAAAGCGTAATTCTGTTTAACGATATATTTACCATAGCTTTTGCCTACTGCACATTTTCTGTTTGACTAATGTTTAAATTATCTGGAACAAATAGTTTGCGAATAGGTTCAAAATACATTTCACTTTGTTCATTATCCCTGTTAAGCCTGGAATAGTTTAGAGCAATAAGCATTATTTCCAGATTGTTATTTGCCATTTTGACAAATTCACTTGTGGATACACCCTCTTCTGTTAAGTCAACGACATAAGTATCCCATTCCTCTTTTTCGGAAAGCTCGGTTGCTTTTTCTTCGCTATTTACATAGCGGATGGTGGCAAATGGCAAAAGAAAAGCCAAAGTTTCCTCTACTTGAGGCTGGTTTTCCTTGTCTTCAATCCAAACTAAAATACGGCGGGACTTGTAATCATAAACCTGTTGCGAAATGGGCTTGTCATCCTCAAGCTCTTCATAGTCCTCAAAATCTTCATCTTCTTCAAGTTTTACCATAGCTTTAAATATAGTAAATCGGCATTCACTTCCTGTTCTGTTTGCCGAACCACTGCAAATAATCTCGCTCTTCTTGGTTCAATGATTGCAGCCCGGTGCGGTTTATTTTTTCTAGAATTTCATTTAAACGCTCTTCTTTTGCGTTTTGGTTGCCCCTATATAGTTCGCCTTCCAGTGGAGCTTGCTCGGCGTGTTGCTTGAAAAATTCCCTTGAATATGTTTCTGGGCGCTTGGGCTTTGCAAAAAAAGATTCCAAGGAAATATTTTTAGACCAAAACAGCATAAACAAATAACCCGAAAGCACCCCGCCTAAATGCGCAAAATGAGCAATGCCATCTCCGCTATTTGCCATAAAAAGGTCTATGGCTATGAATATCCATATAGCATGCTTGATTTTCATGGGTACTATGAAGAACATCAAAATAATTTGCTCAGGAAACAAAAAGGCATAAGCTGCCATTATTCCAAACAATGCGCCAGATGCCCCTATAACAGGGTGGTTTCCCATTATGCCAAGGGCATAGAAGGGTATGCTGAATATGCCGGCAAATATGGCAGATAGCAGGTAAAGGGTGGTGAAATTTTTATCTCCCAAGCTTTTGCAAACTTCTGTTGCGAACATCCAAAACATAAGCATATTAAAAAGTATGTGCATGAAATTGGTATGTATGAACGCATAACTTAAAAAACGCCAAAGCTCGTGGGCTTGGCTTGGGATAAAAGCTCCATACCACAGAACGTAATCTCCCAAGCTAATCCAAGACAGCAAGTAAACGATGGCGTTTACGAGCAATATGGCTTGCATTGGGCGCGGTAAGTATTTGAATGGAGTTAAACCAAGCATTTGACATTAATGTAGAAAAATGGAGCTAAGGAGATTCGAACTCCTGACCCTCACGCTGCCAGCGTGATGCTCTACCAACTGAGCTATAACCCCTAGTGAAGGGTAAATTTAGAAAAAATTTGCAGACTTGTCAAGCAAAAAAGGGGATTTGCGAAAAATTTTCTAAATTCCCTCCTATGCAAATAACTAATTCTTCACAGCTTCACGGGGTGTTTCCCGCTCTATTTACCCCTTTGAAAAACGATGACCCCTCTTGCCTCCGCAATTCAATAGATTATGAAAAAGCCAAAAAAATGATAGACGACCTTATAGAGGCAGGTGTACACGGTTTTGTGCCAGTTGGAACAACAGGGCAGAGCGCAACACTTAGCACTAGGCAGCATTTGGATTTTATAAAATTTGTGCTGGACTATGTGGATGGAAAAGTGCCTATAATAGCGGGAGCCGGTTCCAATAGCACAAGGGAATCAGTTGAAATGATAAAAGAAATTCAAAAAATCAAAGAAGTTCCAATGCTCTGCGTAACAGGCTATTACAATAATCCTCCCCAAGAGGGAATCTATGCCCATTTCAAGGCTTTGAGCAGCGAAACAGGCGCAAAAATTATCCTCTACAATGTGCCAGGGCGCACAGCAAATTACATACACCCCAATACAATTATAAAACTTGCCGAAGATAAAAACATAATAGGCCTAAAGCAAGCCGTTGAATTTAAAATTGGCGAAAAATTTCACGAAGACACAAAGAGCATTGCGGTGCATACCAAAAACCTAGATTTTGCCCTCATTTCCGGTGAAGACAGTGCCTTTATAGATATGCTTGAAATTGGCGGAGTGGCTTTGATAAGCTCAACTGCAAATATTCCAGAAGCTGCAAAAATTTTCGTTGAGCTTTACAATTCCTTCAACAAAAAAGAATTTGAAAAATGCGACCAACTGCAAGACGAAGCAAGAGACTACGTAGAAGCCGTATTCAGCCGCAAAAACCCAATTCCACTAGGAACCTTCTTCAACAGCCCGCTGCTCCTCCCCTTAGTGAGCGTTAAAGACACAGAAAGAGGCGACGAAGCAGATGCCCGCATACAAAAACTCATAAAAGAAAAAGCCCAGAGTTTGTTGAAATACAGTGGCTAGTAGCTCAAAAATTCTGGGAATTCTGCTAATTCTGAAAATTCTGGTTCAGACAGAAGCACAGGAATTAATCTCTGAATCTGCCTGGGTTTGGTACGCAGCGGTTCAAAATAAAAAGGGCAAAACGGATTCTCTTGTATTTGCAAAACTTGCGCAAATAGAGGCGGGCAGTCCGGTGGTTCTTTCGCAAGTTCCAAGAGCAGAACGCTCTTTGCTCAGAATGGGATATTTTTCCAAAACAGGCGAGACAAAATTTTATCGCATAGCAAATAGAAACAGGCTTGTTCCGGCATTTAATTTAACAGATGCAACTGCGAATTTTGCAGAAGCCTCAATTGCTTTTGAGGCTGGCAGCAATGAATATAACGGGCTTGCAAGGGTACAACTTATGAACATTGCAGGGAGTGCCAGAGATTTTTCTTTGTCTGGGGAAAATTCAAAAAATTATCGCGGAGCAGAAATATCTTATAAAGAGCCTTTTATATTTGGTCTTAAAGGTTCTTTAAAGCTTAATGGCGAATTTGTGGAATGCGATTCAATTAGGCAGAGGAATGCAGACTTGAAATATATTCATAATCTCAGTTGGGAATGGCAATATGGAATTGGCGGAGGCTATAAAAATGACAAATTGTTTTCTTCGCTTTTGCTAAGTTATGATAGCAGAGATAAAATTCCCCTAGCTTTCAGTGGTTTGTTTGCAGAAATGTCTGCTGAATTTTCGGAGTTTGTGGCTGCGGGCTTAAACGGAGCCTATTATCAGCCTTTTTCAGAAAGCTGGACATTGCTTTTGGCGGCAAAGGGTTTTGGCATATTGCCCTCAAAGGATTATGCAAGGGAAGATTTATTTATTATAGGTGGCAAAAATGATTTTATAGGATTAACTCCGCGCAGCATAAGGACAAGGGCTTATGGAGTAACAGAGATGGATTTTCAATGGCATGGGATGGAGAAATCTGCTTTGCACATATTTGGGCAAAATGGAGTTTACAGGAATAGAGTACCTTTCAGGGGTTGGGAACATATTTTAACTTATGGCCTAGGTTGGGAGCAGGGTATTTCAAATGCGAGCCTTGCAATTTTCTATGCTCTTTCCCAAGGTATGCAACCGATGGATGGTTTGCTGAATTTGAGCCTTAGAGTTGGGTTTTGAGTTTTCTATCTTTACCAAATGAAGCTTCAAACTCCGCCACTCCCAAAAGGAACCAGAGATTTTTATCCCGCCGATATGAGGGTACAAAATCATATTTTTGATATATGGCGGAAAGCGGCTTTAAAATATGGCTACGAGGAATACGAAGGGCCTACCTTTGAGCATTTGGAGCTATATACGGGCAAAAGCGGCGAAGAAATAGTTTCTCAGCTTTACAACTTCACAGACAAAGGCGGCAGGGCACTCGCGCTCCGCCCCGAAATGACACCCACGCTCGCAAGGCTGGTTATACAAAAAGGGGCAGAGCTTAGAAAACCTTTTAAATGGTTCTCCATTCCGCGCCTGTTTCGCTATGAACGCGCTCAAAAGGGGCGGCTCCGCGAATTTTTTCAGCTCAATTTAGATATAATAGGAACGGAGAGCATTAGCGCAGAAGCAGATTTAATCTCGGCTATTTGCGCCATGCTCATAGATTTTGGCTTAACAGAAAACGATTTTGTAATTGGAATTTCAAGCCGCCGTTTGCTAGCCGCATTTTTGGAAAATTTGCAAGTGGCAGATGCAAATTTAATTTACCCTATTTTAGATAAACGCTTAAAAATGCCCGCCGAAGAGTTTGAAAAAGAATTATTGAATACGGGTTTAAATGATGAAAAAGCGAAGAAATTAAATGTTTTTATGAATTGCTCAAGCATAGAAGAGATAAAAAGCTTATTTGAATGGCAGGGATTTTCCGAACTTGAAGAATTATTTGAACTTATAAAAATTGCAGGCTTTGAAAACTCGGTTAAATTAGATTTATCCGTTGTGCGCGGGCTTGCTTATTACACAGGCATTGTATTTGAAGTTTTTGACAAAGCCAAAAACATGAGAGCAATAGCAGGCGGTGGCCGCTACGATAATTTAACAGAAACCTTGGGAGGGCAGAAAATTTCTGGGGTTGGTTTTGGAATGGGAGATGTTGTGTTAGCAGACTTGCTAAAAGAAAAAAATTTGCTGCCTCAAAGCAATGCCAATTTACCGGTATTTATAGCCTCTTTTAAAAGCGATATGAAAATTCTTTTCAAAACAGCAGGGGAGTTCCGCAAAGCGGGCATTGCCTGTTCGCATTCCTTAAATGCGGTTAAGTTCAGCAAGCAATTGGAAATGGCAAATGCAGCCGGAGCAAAATGCGTTATTTTTGCAGATGGCGAAAAAACAAAAGGTGAATTTTTTGAGTATAAAATTCTTTCAACAGGAGAACAAGGATGTCTAACTTGGGAAAAAATAAAAGAAAAATTGTGAGCTCTTATGAGGGCAGGCAAAACCACATTCCGGCTTTAAAAACCCCGGAAATTGAAAACTGGGAGTTTATGTACCCCAATTCCGCAACAGATTTGCGAATAGAGGTTCCTGAATTCACCTGCGTTTGCCCAAAAACCGGATTGCCGGATTTTGCAACGCTGGTTATAGAATACCGCCCAACAAAATATTGCCTTGAACTTAAAAGCTTTAAGGAATACCTGCTTTTTTACCGCAATGTGGGAATTTTCCACGAACACGTTGCAAACAAGGTTCTAAAAGACTGTGTTAAAGCCGTTTCCCCAAAGTGGATGAGAGTCACTGGCGTTTTCAATTCCAGAGGTGGAATACAAACAACGGTGGTGGCTAAATACGGGATATAGATTATGAAAAAAATTTTGTGCTTTGTTTTGCTGTTCTCAATGGTTTATGCTCAAGATAAAACTAAAGATGAGGAACCCATTTCCGAACCTGAAGCTTTTTTGAAAGAGATACAAGAAAATTCCTCAACCGAAGAAAATTCTGAAAACAGCAGTTTAACTCCCCAGCAAAGATTTGAAGACAATCCAAAATATAATGTGCACGAATACAACTACAAACAGCAGGTTATAGTTGGTGGAACAGTTATGTTTTGCGTGGCTTTATCTCTGATTATGAACAACAATTACAACCCAAAACGCGGAAAGTGAAAAATTAAGGCTTCCTAGAAATCAAGGCTACTACTTGTTCTGAGCCGAGATTTTTAAAGCCAAATAGGGTTAAGATTTTGCTCAAAAAGTTGTTATTCTCAAACTTTAAGGATTTTATCAAAATATCCTCTTTCTGGCAAAGCTCTATAAAATCATTCAGGGTGAATAGATGAATGTTTGGAGTGTTGTACCAGTTGTGGGGCAGAGTTTTGCTCATGGGCATACGGCCGGTAAATGCCAGGGTTTTGCGAATTTGCCAGTTTCCAAAATTTGGAAAAGTTACAACGGCTTGTTTGCCTATGCGCAGAATTTCCCGCAGAACATTGCGCGGATTTTGCGTTTCTTGCAGGGTTCTGTTGAAAATCACAAAATCAAAACTATGGTCTGCAATTTCGGAAAGCCCGTTTTTATCTAGGTCGCATTGTATAGCTGGCACGTCAAAATTCAAGCAGTGCAAAATTCCGTTAAAGGAGCGGTCAAGGCCAAAACCTGCAACATTTTTCTCGCGCCACAAGGAGTGCAGCAAATATCCATTTCCGCAACCTATATCTAAAACACTTGCCTTTTTTGGTATAAAAGAAGAAATTTTGCGTATGTCTTTTTTGCTTTCAAATGCGGAATTAATATAATGCTCATCGCGATTTTCAACCACACGTACATCAAAAAAGCGAGAGAGCAAATTGCCCAAATCTTTCACCTCTAGCAAAAAGCCATCGTGCCCAAGATTGGTGTTTATTTCCACGCTGCTAACTATTTTCTTTTGGTTCAAAAGCGCAAATGCGAGCTTTTGAGATTCCTCTTGCGGAAAAAGCCAGTCGCTGCTCAAATGAACGCATAAGAATTCCGATTTGACAAGGGATATGGCTTTTTCAAGAGAACCGTATTTTTTTTCCAGACTAAAATTATCCATTGCCCATGTTAAAATCAAATAACTATTTGCATCAAAGCGTTTAACAAATTTTTCGCTTTGTTTGTTCAAGTAGTTTTCAAGTGCAAAACCTGTGTAAAATTTCTCTGGGTCGCTTGGTAAATGCTCGGCATAGTCAAAGCGGTTTTTCATGGACTCGGCAGAGAGGTATGTTATGTGTGCCATTTTTCTCGCATTGGCAAGCCCTTTTAAGGCATCGTCTAAAACAATTTGGCGGCCAACTATTTCAAAGGCAAGAGCTTGAGCAGAAAGCTTTGTTCCGCTGGCTATAACGGCGCATCTCTCCACAAAATCTGGGTATTGAAGCGCCCATTCAAATGCCTGAAAACCTCCCATTGAGCCACCTATAACGGCAAAGATTTTTTTAACTTTCAAATGGTCTGCAAGTTTTTTTTGAGCATTCACCATATCTGTTATGGTTATGCGAGGGAATTTTGAGCCATAAGGCTTGCCTGTTCGCGGGTCTATGGAAGATGGCCCTGTGGTTCCCTTGCAACCACCCAGTACATTGCTGCTAACCACAAAAAACACATCGGTATTTATGGGTTTGCCCGGGCCTATAAGGTCGTCCCACCAGCCCAGCGATTTTGGATCATCTTCACTTTGCAATCCCGCTGCGTGTGCATCCATCGTTAGAGGGGTACAAATCCATATAACATGAGCCGCACCGGATTTAAAATCCCCATAGGTTTCGTAGCGAACGCATAGCTCCGGTAAAATTTCTCCATTTTCAAGCGGAAAGCTGCCTTGAAACACAAAATCCATTTCTTGCGCAAGCCAAGTGGTATTGTTATTTGAACTCTGATGCATTTAGAGCACAATTTAGAAATTTCATATATTACCACAATGTTAGAAGCGATAATTATCGGTTTAGTGGAAGGCATAACGGAGTTTTTGCCTATTTCCTCAACGGGGCACATGTTAATTGCCGAAAATCTTTTGGGCAAACATTATAGCGATGCCTTTAATGTTTTAATACAGGTTGGCCCCATATTGGCTGCTGCGCTTGTGTTTTGGAGGGATATAGTTGGCTTTTTTGTCAATTGGCGGCAAAAAGAAACCAAAGATTATGTTTTAAAATTGTTTGCCGCCTTTTTTCTCACAGGGCTTGGCGGAGTTATTGCAAAAAAATGCGGATTGAAATTGCCAGAAGATGTTTTGCCGGTTGCCTTTGCGGTTATAATAGGAGCCTTTGTCATTTTTGTTGTGGAATATAAAGCCAAAACAAAAACACTAAATGCAAATTTAACTTGGGCAGTTGCTATTGCGGTTGCTCTTGGCCAGCTTTCAGCGGCTATTTTCCCTGGGGCATCTCGCTCTGGTATGGCCATTATGTTTGCGATTTTCTTAGGTTTTGCGCGACCGGCAGCGGTTAAGTTTTCTTTTTTGGTTGGCATTCCAACTATGATTGCCGCAGGCGGCTTTCAACTGCTCTCCGCAATAAAAAAGGGTGAAACCGCGGATTTATTCACGCCCGAAGCCATTGTGGCTTATGCGGTGGCAACCATTTCTGCTTGGCTTTCCGTTGTTTGGCTTTTGCGTTTTGTGCAAAAAAAGAATTTTATCCCCTTTGCTTGGTATCGCTTGGTGCTTGGGTTTGCTATTCTAACTCTAGCTTATTTCCACCTTATGTGATATTCCAAGCCGGCGGCAATAAAAGCATCTGTGGTTGAGCTGCCTATTACCTCTCTGGTTACAATTGAAGTGCCACGATTTGCTAGACCTGCTTGCAAATCTATGGCATAATTCTTGAAAAAAGCAGTTCTGAGCCCAAGAGTTAAAACCACTCCGCTATAATAGTTTTCAAACTTGAATCGGTGCCTGTATGAGTCTGAGCCTTTACCTTTATAGTCATCTTTGAGAGCTATATCTTCTGTGAAAATATCAAAAAGAATGCTTGCCGAAATATGCGGTTCAATTTCAATTTGCTTAATAGGCATAAATACCTTCATAAATTCCAGCGACAGCATAAATTCATAGCGGTTAAAATCCCAATGATCAAGTTCTTCATAGATTTGGTCGCTTTCATCAATTTTTGCGCTGTGGCTTGAACGGCGAAATTCTAATTCAAGCCCAATGAAGTCGTACAATGAACCACCGATATATGCTCTTTGAATGGGCGAGGAATCCTTTATAAAAAACCATACGCTTGTAGAATCATCTACGTCCCTGTAATTTTTGATTCTTGAATTCAGCTTGTGCCTATACCATGAAGAAGGCGTTAAGGGAACCTTGGCCTGGGTATATCCCAAACCAATTCCAAACCAAACATCGTACATAGGCTGCTCTGCAAAATACTCATCTGGTTCTTTTTCTTTTGCCTCTCGCTCGGAGTCGGAAAGCCTTCTCTCCGGTTTGCCGCCAAACCAATTGCTTGTGAGTTTTCTCGCTATTTTTATGGAATCTTGTGTTAAGGGGAATATAGCGATTTGCTTGGGTTCAGAGCTAGTTTCGTCAAAGAGCAAAAACCAGGCCATGTCATTTTTTATTGTGCTAAAAATTAAATTATTATCTTTTAGCTTGCCAAGTCTCTCAATAACATGCGCATTGCGAGGGCGCAAGTCTTCTGGCTCAAGACGGGGATCTAAATTTGTGTGCAGCCATTTTGCGTATAGAGAAAGGGTAGTGTCGCGCTCCCAGTCGCCGGCTTCGTAGCAAGCGGGGTTCCCTATTTTTTCGTTTTCATAGCGAAGCGCAAAACAAAAATCCGCAGGAGAAATATATGGCCTGCCATAGCTCCAAAGCAAAAATTCTCCGTCTTTCCAAACTGTGGCAGAAGCAGTTGCCAGCCACACTAAAACACAAATTAAAGTTTTTTTAAACATTCTTGGGCCGCCTGTTTGGTAGTTTTTATGAATATATCCATATTAAAAATATTGTCTTTTATTGGTGTTTGCACATTTATAATTCCGCTTCTCAGCGGAATTTGTTTTTTGTTGTCCCAGAGGGAGAAGGTTGCAATTATTGAAAATTTCTTGAAATTCTTTTTTTGAGACATTTCAACATTGGCTTTTGTATAATCGTAAAAATTCTCTGCTTCTAAATCTCCGCCTATTGTGTATTCGTGGATTATGAAAAGATAATTTGAGTTGCCTATTTCCACTCCTTGCTCTGGGAATTTTGTTTTTATGAAAATAGTTTTATCCATTTTCAAAGTTTCCTTTGAAAAATTTTCCCTTTCTTTTTTAGTGACAGCAGAAACATTCCAGTTTTTTGAGAGTTCGCTTAGGATAATGGAATCCGTGAGAATTTCCAGTTTATCGTATATTGAGTCGTTGTGTATGTTTAGTTTTTCTGCAAACCAGCTAGAGCGAGTGAGCATAAAAGCATCATCTAGCTGCACAACGCCAACACTCTCTGTTTTGGCAGGAGAGTTTTTATAAAACTTATGCGAATTTGTGAAATTCTGCGAGCAAGACAAGAAAATCACCGATAGCATTAAACACCTAATCATCCACCCCCCATTCCTTGCGGTAGTTTTCAATTTTTTCCTTATATTCTTCTGGAGCAAATTTTAGTATATCATCTATTGAAGCTATTGCATAAGCTTCTATGCTGTATTTTTCTTTTACCTGCTGCAATGCGCTTTTGCCGTCTCCGAGTTTTTCTTTTCTATCCATTGCAACTATTAAGCCAATAACTTTTGCATTTGGTATTTGGTTCATTATATTCATTGTTTCTTCTATGGATGTTCCTGCGGTGATAACGTCTTCTATTATAACAACCTGTTTTTTTTCTGCGTAGGAGTCGCCCACCAAAACGCCGCCTTCGCCGTGGTCTTTTGCTTCTTTGCGGTTATAGGTAAAGCTAATATTTGCGCCATATTCTCTGTGCAAGGCAGCAGCGGTTGCAGCGCAGAGCGGAATGCCTTTATATGCGGGTCCAAAAAGATTGCTTGCCTTGTTTGCAAAATATTTTTGAAAAATTGCTGCATAGCAGCAAGCCAGCAATGAAAGCCCTTCGCCATTGCAAATCAAGCCCATATTTACAAAATAAGGACTCACCCTCCCGCTCTTGGTTACAAAGCTGCCAAATTGTATAGCTTTGCATTTAGCCAAAAAAGGCACAAGCTCATTTATGTTTGTTTGGATCATCGTCTCCTGCTTTATTGTCCCAAGCTTCCTTAACAGGGTCGTAGGCTTTGATTTTTGCTTCCAATTTATCGTACCAATTTGGATCGCGTTTGGTTTTGTTGAATATTATCAAATTGTACACCAATAATAAGCACAGCATCATCACCACACCTCTGGCATTCTTTCTAGAACCCAGATATAAGGCAAGCAACAACATTAGAACTGCTGCTATGCCAAAATTGTAGTGAACAGTGTAAAATTCAGTAAGGATATCTACCATCATAAAAAACTCCTATGATTTTCTATATATTAATTTAACAGTTACGGTGTAGGGGTTGGATCTTTCATTTATATTTTTGTCAAAAACATTTATGTAAAAGGGGACCATTTTGCTAACTGGGTCATCCCCTTGCAAATGGCCGGGTTTAATAGTGTCTATCAAAGCAATGCTTTTTTTTGTTACGGTGGTAGTATCTATTTTGTCGTTGCATTCGTTTTTGTTTTGGGAATTACAAGAACCATAAAAACGAGCTTTGATAGGAGTAGTTTTATTTGAAACTGTTATGGAAATAATGTCTCCTTGCTTTAATTTTAATTTGTAAAAATCGTCGGTGTCGTAGCTTGGAAAACCATCTTGGCTTGTTCCTATTTCTTTGTCTATAATGCCAGCAAAGGTAACTCCTGTGCTTATGTCACCTATTAGATCTATGTCTCCAGCAGTATCCTCTCTGTTGTTTGGTTCGGTATCCAGTATTGTATAGGTATAAAAATTAAACACAATACTGTCTTTTACATAGCCGTCTGCATTCTTTAACTTTTTGAACACTATGGAATTTAGTTTTCCATAATCAAAATAATGCGAGCGTCCGGCGGTCTTATTTGTTCCTATAAAGCACAATTCTTTGCCGGTTGTTTTTTTCTCTTTGCAAATAGTTTTTCCATATACAATTTCTCCATGATCTATAACTATGTTTGAATTTAGTTCTAATTTATCTAAATCAACCAAATCAGACTTGAACTTAACCACAAGGGTATCAAAAGGTGATATGGAGCCAGAATTGTTGTTTGCCAATTCTGGTAGCGAGCCATTGTCTGAACCACAGGCCGAGAGTATAGCTGCAAAGGCTATAGAAGCGAGAATTTTTGTCTTGTTCATAGGCTTAAATATAGAAATTGTCGAACAAGAATTTCAAAAATTCCGCAAATTCTGCACAAAAATGCAAACATTTGTTTGCAAAATTCACTTTTCAGGATTTTTTTCCCTTTTTTTTACGTCTAATATGTAACGGACAAAAACGGAGATAAAAAATGACCGAGACCAAAACCAACCGCAATCACAAGGATAGCGTTTTCACGCTGCTGTTCAGCGAAAAAAGCAACCTGCTGGAGCTATACAGCGCAATCAGCGGAAAAAGCTATCCTGAAAGCACGAAGATAGAGATAGTGACACTATCGGATGTGCTTTACATGAATCAGCTAAACGACATAGCCTTCGTGCTGGAAGACAGGCTTATAGTCCTCCTTGAGCACCAGTCGTCCATCAACAACAATATGCCGCTTAGGATGCTTCATTATTTGTCGGCGGAATATGATATGATAATTGACAGGAAAAGCCTTTACAAGCAGGGAAGGGCTATGATACCAGCCCCAGAATTCATAGTTCTATATAATGGCGATAAGAAATTTCCCGATTATAAAGAACTGAAATTATCCGATTCCTATAAGTTTAAAACTCCAGATTTATATTTGGAGCTAGTAGTGAAGGTGTATAACATAAACAAAGGCCGGAATGCTGATATGGTAGTTAAAAGCCCGGTGTTAAGCGGTTATGAGGAGTTTATAGCGGAGATAAAGGAGAACCTGAAATCCATGGGGCTTGGCGAAGCTGAACCGTCCCGGAAAAAGTGTATATTTAGTTAAGCCACAGATTTGTTGTTTTGCATAAATATAGAATCTTTTTCCTCTGGTGTCAAGTATCCATTGAAAGAATGTTTTCTAAACCTATTATAATAAACTTCTATATACTGAAATATATCTTT
>Ga0268262_10000957_pt1 | contig 37261 bp, 31 predicted proteins | sample TergutNc150P3_FD_190354 | JGI IMG/M metagenome (GOLD analysis project Ga0268262, IMG submission 190354) | Nasutitermes corniger P3 segment gut microbial community from laboratory colony in Florida, USA - Nc150 P3 (SPAdes) (version 2) | ecosystem: Host-associated > Arthropoda: Insects >...
CAGCAATTTTACATTTACCCGTCAGGCTCATCGTATTGGACTATAAAGCCGATAAATTCTTCCCATGTCTGGAATAAGAACCGGCTGAATATGAACCGCAAGCCGGCAAAAAACTCGTCAAGGCGCCGGATGGAACCTCTCGCCTTTTGATACCCTTCATCCAGCAGCAGAAGTATCCCGTGCATCTGAAACGCCAGCAAGTTAAGCAGTACAAAGATTTCACAGGCGTATTGCTGTCCATGCCCAAAGTTATGCTCAAGATGGTACCCGTGATGTTTTAACACATTATTGTGTTCATTCTCTATTTTCCACCTCGCTCGTGCGCACTCCGTCATTTCCTGTATGTTCTTATCGTCTACCTCAATATCCGTTATCCAACTGTTTCGATACGTCGCTTTCCCTTTCTCAAGGTTCCATATCTCCAATGAGAAAATATTCACCAATAGCGTCGGCTTCTGCTCCCGTATCTCTACCCCGTTATACCAAAGATACCGGTACTCAAGATGTTCCCGGCCATTCCATTTCATGGCCGTTTTCCCCGCCATGCATCCTGAATCTATCGAATCGAAAAGCCACCGATGTGAATCCGTCTTGCACGTGAAGATAAAATGCATCCCTTTTCCCATTATTTCCGTACACACAGGGTAATTTGAGTATAAATCGTCGCCCAAAAATACAGGATTAAGCCATCTATGCCTTTCCGCATTGCCTTTAAGCCATCGTTTAGCCGCTTCCCGCTCGCAATCCTGCTTCTCCTTTCCGTCTTCGTTCCGGATAAACTCAGGTACAAGGGGCAATACCGTCTGAAACCCAGGCTTCACCAGCGCTGCCGCTATCATGTCATGGTAATACATTGTCTGTCCGCCTTTCATCTGCTGCTGCAAACAATGCCCGCATTTTATATTCTCCGATTGATAAAACCATACTCCGTCAAGCGTTATAAGCCGGTATCTTCCGCCCATTACCAGGTATTGATCCAGCCCTTTATGCCTCTGCGCCGTTTCAAGCCCTTGTTCGAAAACCTGCGCAAACGTTTGGCTCTCTATATCATCCAAAAGCCGCGTTATCTGGTTGCTGCTCGGTATCTTGTTCACCCCCAGAATGGTTTGTACATTGCTTCGTTCGTTCTTCTTTTTCAGCCGTTCCTGGTATTCCAGCATTGACGGGTGCTGAAAGAAAAATACCCCATACGCGCCTTTTATCGCGTCAGCATACTCGTACTGCTTGTCGTACCCTTCCCGTCTCTGATCAGTTATACCTGTACCTATGGCGTCAAATGCTTCCAAATGCGCCTTGAGTAATCCTATTCCCATACTTTATTTTCGGTATCTGGCTTAAATGTAAAATTGCTGGAGGCATATGATATAATTTCCCTTTCACCGGAAGGGGTTGAAAAACCGGCCTTCTCCGCGGAAGGTGAGCCAGGTGCCGATGGCAAAAAGCAGGGCGCTTAAAATGAGGACGAGCTTGTCGCGGCGGCTGAAAGGTTTTGAGGAGTACCAGGTGCGGTGGGGATTTTTGCCGAAGCCTCGTAATTCCATGGCGCGGCTTATCACGTCAATGCGATCCAGCGATGAGAAGATTAAGGGCAAAAGGATCGGGACGGTTCTTTTCAGCCTTTTGTACCATGATGCTTTTTTGGAAAGTTCAAGGCCGCGGGCCTGCTGTGCCTGGGTGATTGTTTCAAAGTCCCTTTGAATGTCGGGAATGTAGCGCAGCGTCAGGCTCACTGCGTAAGCGGCGGTGTAGGGGACGCCAATGAGGTTCAGTGATGAGGCAAATTCGCTTGGATGTGTGGTAACGATAAGGAGTACAGCAGGGAAAATAATCGTAACGTACTTTAAAAATATATTGAATTCGTAAAAAAGCTGCTCCGCAGTAACGGTAAAACGCCCGGCTCCCTCGGCAATGATATTTCTGGTTTGGTAAATCTTGACACCTTCTTCGGGTGAAAAAATATAAATCGCTATCAGGTTCAGGGCAAGGAACAAAGCCATCATTTTAACGATAAAGGCGACATCGGACAGATGAATTTTTGAAATGGTAAAAAAAACAATTCCCATTGCCGCCATCACAAGAAGCATGGGAGTATGAAAACTGAGCATCACCAGAATTGACCATAAAAGAAAAACAATCAATTTTGTAGCACCACAAAGGGAATGAATGGGGGAGCTTTCTTCAATATAGGACAACATTCTGCGGCTTGTCATGTTTCGCTCTTTTTTCTCCTGTTTTTCCTGTCGTAGGCAATAAGGCGTCCCACAAAGCCCCTGGGATCGGGGAGGCCGGCTTTAAGGGCAAGATCGTAAAGGCTCGTCCGCTTAAGGCTTGCCCTTTCGATAATGCCATCGTCGGTGAGTACCTGAAACGGTTCCTGGTCGGCAACGCAAATGCCGTCGGAGAGGACGACCGCCCTGGAAGTATACTCAAGCATTAGGTGCATGTCGTGAGTAATCAGGAGAAGGGAAATTTGAAGGGTACTGTTTAGGTCGAGGAGAAATTCCATGAATTCGGTGTAATGCCGGTAATCCTGCCCCGCCGTGGGTTCGTCAAGGATCATGAAAGAAGGCCGTGGCGCCAGAATTGCCGCGATGGTAAGACGCTTTTTTTGGCCGTAGCTCAAGGCGTTAACAGGCCAGTTTCTGAAAGGGTAAAGGCCGCAAACTTCAAGCGCCTCGTGTACCCTCGCTTTGACATCAGCTTCCGGGAGGCCCCTTGTCCTGAGGGCGAAGGCGGTTTCGTCATAAACCATGGGAAACGAGATCATCTGATTTGGGTTTTGCATCACATAGCCGATTTTTTCAGCCCTCTCCATTATCGAAAGATCCGCCAAATTTTGTCCGTTATAGCTTATGCTCCCGGAGTCCGGCTTCACAAAACCGCAAATACATTTTGCCATAGTCGATTTTCCCGATCCGTTTCTGCCCACAAGGGCAACACATTCACCGGGAGCCACAGAAAAGGAAACCCCCTTTAACGCTTCTGTTTCCTGCCCAAAATAACGAAAACGTAAATACCTAACTTCAAGCCCCGCTCGTTCTTTTTTATTCCCTATTCCCCATTCCCCATTCCCCATTCCCTTTTCTTTATTTATTATTTGATTTCTCTCCCATTCCCTAAGAGGCTCAAAATCCAATTCCATCGTTTCAAGGTTTTCAGGCGACATACTGGAATTTACAGTAATTCCTGAATATGCAAGGGCACTGAGGTACAGAGGTTCGCGTATGCCGGTTTCTTTCAATAGACCAGAAGCCAATAGCTCAGCCGGCTTTTTATCTGCCTTGATACGGCCGTTTTCAATTAACACAATCCGATCCACAGGCCGGTGGAGCGCGTCTTCCAGCCGGTGCTCAATTATCAAAATTGTCTTGCCCGTTTTTTTGTGAAGCTCATCGATAAGCTCTATCGCGTCTTTCCCTGTGGCGGGATCAAGGTTTGCCAGCGGTTCATCGAAGAGCAGCACGTCAACGTTATCGACCAGTACTCCGGCTATTGAAACCCGCTGCTTCTGGCCGCCGGAAAGATCCTGAGGGCTTTTGCCAAGATGCGCCGTCATGTCTACCAAAATGGAAACTTCGGTCACGCGGTGATGCATTTCTTCCGTTGATGCGCAGTCGTTTTCCAGGGCAAAGGCAATGTCCTCAGCTGCGCTCAGGCCAACAAATTGGCCGTCTGTGTCTTGCAGAACCGTACCTGCTATTTTGGAAATGTCAAAGATGTTCAAGCCGCGAATATCAGAACCCAGGAGCGAAAGAACGCCTGAGCTTTCGCCTTTGAAGGCATGCGGAATTATTCCGTTTATGCAATGGATTAATGTAGATTTACCCGAACCTGAAGGGCCAAGGATGAGGATTTTCTCTCCCCGGTTTACCTTCAGGTTAATGTCGAACAATGTGGGTTCGGTTTGAGTCCTGTACTTAAAAGAAAACTGTTCAAATGAAAGAGCGACATTTTCTTCAAGAGTAGAATTCATTGACTAACCGATGATACTTTCCGCTATGCGGAAGCTTTACTCTGCTTTTAAACTGCCGGCCTTTGTTCTTGTTCTTGAGTAGCCAAAAGCCAGAATGGTTCCAAGGATGAGTACCACTCCGATGTTTAACGCGCCTGCGATTAATCCCTGAAGGTAAACTTTATCGGACGGTTCCTTATAAATGAGTATGTCAAGAGTCGGGGCGATGGCAACCCATGCCAATAAATTAGCCACAATCTGAACGCCGTTAAAAATGAGTACCTGCATAATATCGAATTCGCCTTCTTCAATTTTATAGAGCTTCCAGAAGGCACCGATTGCGAAGCCGTACAATGCGTCCGCGATTACCCATGTCCACCAAACCCCGCCCCAGGTCAGATCTGTCAGTGTGTGGCCGATAAAACCAATTAAAAGTCCGGCGATTGGCCCAAATATCGCGGCAAAGATGGATAACACCGCTATACCCAGGTTAAGGTTGGTATTTGGAACCCCCGAAGGAAGAGCCACAAAACGCATCAGCACAAACATTAAAGCCGAGCCAATACCTATAGCTACCACAGTCTTTACGGAAGTAGGCATTTTTATTGATGTACTGTATTCAGTTAGCAAATTAACCATCTCCGTATTTCCTTTCTCTCTTGCTTTTTGAAGTGATGTTTGGCCAGCGCCAGATACCATCTTTATATCAGCTCCTTTAGAAAGAAGAAATTTTGCAGCTTCTATATTGTTATAAACTGCCGCCAAAAGCAACGGGAACATACCAGAGTCCCGATAATTAACACTAATTCCTCTATCAACGAACAATTGTAATACTTCAGAGCTGCCATTTTTCAGTTCTGCCGCATCAATAATCTGATGCGGTTCTACGTTGCATCCTTTTGACATTAGGTACTTAATTACCTCAGTATTTTTGCCCAGAAATGCATAATCAATTACTGGATGGTCTATAGAGCATTTCGCATTAATATCTATCCCTTTTTGTTCAATAAAATACTTTACATCCTCTACAGTTCCTTCTTTTGCAGCATCAAAAATGTCTTTATATTTTGACATTGTGTTACCTCCTAAATGCATAGTTGCGTACATTGCCCGCCGACATTTATTAACATCCTATACAGGTTGTTTTGCAATTTCTCAATGCATAATGTGTAAGTCAATAAGATCTCCTCGGTGTACTGCTACCGTTAATTAATTCACCTTCGTCCACATTATAATAAGCCTTTTTCCTTGAGGCAACGTTTTATAATTGTAGTTTCCTTAAAAAATGATGAAATAATATCATCTTTACGATAGTATATTAAAGTACTTGGGAAGTCACGTCAATAGCACGTACAAACCAGTATCTAATCTTCTGTTCGCGGGCGCTGTTAAGAACTGAAGGTAGGGAAATAAGAAATTTTCTTTAATTTCTCAGCCCTTGAATCAAAGAAATATTGAACTCACATCGCAGAATTTACCAATTAAACCCCATACTCCGCGTTCTTTGCGTCTCTGCGTGAAATTTTTTTGGAAGGTATACGCTGACCTTGCTACTCGCTATTATAGTCAATAAGGGTTGTTACGGGCGTAGGACTAAGCACTTTTTCAAAACCAAGGAAGGGGAGGCCGACCACGCCGAAGATCTCGGGAACTTCGGCCCCACCGGCATTGAGAAGCGCCCTTGCGGCGTTTAAAGTCCCTCCGGTGGCTATAAGGTCGTCGGTCAGGAGTATGCGTTTGCCCACCGGGACATCTTCCTTGTGGACTTCTATCTCGGCCTGGGCATATTCAAGGTGGTATTTTTTTGAAAGGGTTATGCCCGGGAGCTTGCCTTTTTTTCGGATAGGAATTAGGGGGATGCCCATACGGACAGCAAAGGGTGCCGCAAAAAGAAAGCCTCGGGCTTCAATGGCGGCTATGGCGTCTATATTTTTGTCCCTGTAAATATCCACCATTGCTTCAATGCAATACTGAAAAGCTTCCGGCTGGGCAAGGACGCTTGTAATGTCATAAAACAATATCCCCTTTTTGGGAAAATCAGGAACTTTCCTGATAAATTTGTCTAGGTAAAGATTTTTATCCATTTGCCCTCCGGCTGCTAAAAAGACCCATTAATAAGTCTTATTGATCACATTCCGTGCCCAATTTTTTATGTCCGGTGAAGTACCGGTAAGAAGCTCCGGGTTCAAGGCCGCTTCGCAATCTTTAACCAGACCGGCCAGGTAGTTCGCTGTTTTTTTTGTACCAGGTGAAAAAACTCCGCAAGTCCTTCCTGCAAGGTTTATATGTTTTAAAAGATCGGTTATATACGCAAAGGATTTGGGGGCAGGGATTTCACAACCCAGAAAAAACGCGTCTGCCGGAAGTATATCGTTCCCCGCGAATTCAGAAGCGGTTTTTGCCAATACCTTGTTGCCCTTCAGCGTTTCGGCGATACCCGCAGCCATTTTTTCAGTTGCAGGAGTGCCATCTGTTAAAATTAACACGCTCTTTTTACTTTTCACACTTAAAGTCTAGTGGCAAGTATTAAATTTGTCAATGAATCTTCAAATCCCTTTAGATGCTGAACTTGCTTATCTCGCTTAGAAGAATATCAATGTTCTCCTTGTTTTTCCGGCAAATGTCGCTGGTACGGGTTACCGCGTTGTTTATGTTCCCTATGTCCGATGCGATCTCGTTAATCGCGCCTGTTAATTCACCTGTAAGGCTTTCAAGCTGTTTGCTTTCTTCCGCCACTTCCTGGCTGGTATTCTGAATCTCCGATGAATTGTGGCGGACGTTTTTAGTAATTTCGTTTGAGTTTGCCATTGCCGCAAAGACTTCCTTGTTGCCGGCATCCTGCTGTTCCATTGAATTTCTGATTTCCTTGCTCTGGGCAGAAACGCCTTCAAAACCCTGTTCTATATCGGCAAATTGTTTCAGGCTTGCCAGGGTCGAAGCGTTTATTTTGGAAAGGGAATTCCCGATGTTCTTCAGAACCGTTGATACAGTTTTAGCCTGCGCGGTTGACGATTCCGCGAGTTTGCGAATTTCATCGGCTACAACCGCAAAACCTCTTCCTGCTTCTCCGGCATGGGCAGCTTCAATGGCGGCGTTCATGGCAAGCAGGTTAGTCTGGCTCGCTATTTCCTGGATGACCTTGTTTATTTCCAAAAGATGCTCGGACTCTTTCGATACATTCTGGATGTCCATCGACACTTTTTGCAGCGAGGAATTTCCTTCTGACGAGGCTGTGCGCAGCTGTACTATGGCATCTTCGTTTTTGGCAAGGTTAGCTGTAATTGAACTAATGTTGGCAATCATCTCTTCAATCGAAGCGGAAGAACGGGAAATACTTTCCGCCTGGTTTTCTATATTATCATCCAGGGTTTTTATGCTGGAGATTATCTGGCCCATTGCCTTGTAGGATTTGTCAATGTATTCAGCCTGGGTTTCTGATTTTTCCTTCATGTTCAGAGTGTTTGAGTTAATCTTGCTTATTGCGCCAACAGAGTCATTCATTACGTTTTGCATTTCAATACCGATTGTCGAAAGATCGTTTGCCCTTTCGCCGATGGCTCTTACAAGGCCTTTTATGCTGTCCTGGGTCTGGCCTAATGTACGCATCATGTTGGCAATTTCATCGCTGCCTTTTACGTCAATATTCTGGGTCAGGTCGCCCTTTGCCAGTACTTCAAATACAAGGGAAGCTTTTTTGATGGGTTTTATTATCCAGCGGGAGAGGGCAAAAATTATCACTATAATTAATAAAATCATTACGATGATAACGGCTACCGTGGTTACCATATTGTTCTTTTGAACCAAATCCGCCGCTTCGAATTTTTCCGCGTTGGGAACCAGCACCGCAAGCCCTATGCCTGAACCGTGTACTGAAGCGTTAAGGGTATAGTTAATACCTTCCAATTCAAGATTAGCATTGCTGTATGTCTGGCCGGGTTTGAGCTGCGAAAGCTGGGCGAGCCAGCTATTCGCCGGATACGGGACTATGTTGGAACCGCTTGCGCCGGTCAGGGCAAAGGTTGCGTTGTTTATTGTAGAAAAACCCGCGATTAAAGCGGAGCGGGTAGGCAGCTCAAAACCGTGGATCATTTCCTGCAAGGTTGATAAAGATACATCTACTGTGGCTACGCCGACAATCCGTTTTTCGGGGCTGTAGATGGGAATGCACACCGATACCATGAGGACATTGACAGAAGTATCCACGTAAAGCTCGCTCCAGTAGTACCGCTGATCCCTTGGCGTCCCTGGGTTCCACCCCTTGGGAAGGGCAATGCGGTACCATCCTTCCTCGTAGGTATTTACATCCCAGGCCCATTCGTCGCCGGCCCATACCACGTTGTTTTCGGACGGAAGGCCGGAGGGGCCTATAACCTTGCTTGCAAAGAAGTGGAAATCGTATATGTCGGAATAAAAAGCGTAGGGTTCATAAAAAGCCCCGCCGCCCAGGAGGGAGGTCTCCCTGGCAAAAGCCGTGTGGTACTCTGCCTCTATTCTTCTTGCCAGTTCCTGACGGCTCAGCGAGTTTCTTAGGGCGTAATAAAGCTCTCCCAAATTCTGGGAGATGCCTGAACTCGCCTGAATCGAATCCAGGAACGAATTAAATCGATTGAAACATTCACCCGCAAGGGATTCGTTGTAGCTTTCGGAAAAGCCCCTGGCAATTTTCTGCAACTTTAAACTGTTAAAAATAAAAAAACCAAAACCAATAAACGACGCTAAAGAGAGAATCATAATAAGGATAAATATTTTGTAGCGTATGCTGCCCATGCCGCTGCTTTTGGCTTTCGCGCCCTTAGTTTCACCGGACAGGGAAGACGGGGTTATTTTAATGGTTACTGCTTTTGGGCCGTAAATCGCAGTATCCGGCTTTATATCAGACCGTAATTTAGAACTATTTGGGCTATGCTTCATAAATACTCCCTTATTATTTTTCTCATTCTAAATCACCTTATTATAGTATAAAATGTATGGTATGGACAGGGTTAAAATAAGATCATGGATATTGGAAATAAACCGGTTCAGGCAGGCAAAGCACCATAGTATTTCCACCTGGCATCTTGTGTCTTTTCTGCTTTTCATTGCGCTGCCGGTTCTGGTGATCCTTACATTATTTGCCTTTCTTTTAAGGTACCAAACAATTACAAATACAAAAAACCAGAGGGAATTAACCCTAAAGCAGCGCGCTTCCGGTATCAACGTTGAATTGCAAAATATGTCCATCATTGCCTCGTCGCTGATTCACAATACCACAATGCGGGATCGGTCCATGGTTTTAGTAACCGGGGAGACTGCGGAACAGCGTTATCTTGCATTTTCGGAGATTGACAGGATTTTTCAGACCCATTCCATCCTGTCGCGGCAGCTTGTCGGTTTTTTCATGATCCTTGAGGGCGAAAATGTTCCTGTTGTTTCGCGTAACTTTGCGGGAATAAACCTTTCGGAAAGTGAAATCAATGCCTTTATCGAAATAGCGGATGCCAACAGGGGTATAATAGCAATTCCCGATGTCCTGAATTTCAGTTACGGCCAGCAGTCGTCCTGGCATATCGCCTCACTGGTAGTTTCACCCCAACCAGGAGGCCATCCCACCGGTATCCGTTCCCTGATTGTTTCGTTTGTGTTAAATCCTCTCGTCGATTTTGTCAGGCAAAACAGTACCGCAGGGGTATCCAATCAGAATGCATCCGATTATTTCGTAGCCGGCAAAAGCGGTATAATACTTGCTTCAAACGATACAACCATTATAGGCGAAAATATCAGTGCCGTTCCTGAACGTTACGGGAAATCTAGAATAATCATTGAAGTGCCTGTGGAAATTTCCGGCTGGACATTGGCGGAAGCGATTAATGTACGTTCCCTTACAAGGCCGTTTGATATTATTCTCTATGTCCTGTATTTGGCGTTGATCATAATTATACTGTTTTTTATCAGATACAATACATTTTTCTTTGCCCGGATCCTCAATCCCCTTAAACATATAATCGCAAAAATGGAATTGGTGGGAAACGGCGATTTTTCGGTACGGGCTGAAAGCGGAAGCTTTGTCGAGCTTAACAAGATGAACGAATCCTTTAATTACATGGTTGAAAAGATCAGCATACTGACCGAGGCGATAAAGGAAGAACAGCGGGAACGCACACGGATCGAAATTGAAGCCCTACGCTATCAGTTGAATCCGCATTTTCTCTGCAATGCCCTTAACGCAATACGCATGATGGCGATCATAACAAAAAACGACTCTATCAGGAAAATGAGCGCCGCCCTGATGATGATCACCGAAGATACGCTTGCAAGGGAGGATACGGTATACTCCCTGGAACACGAGCTTCATATATTGGACAATTACGTGTATGTCATGCAGGTTCGTTACGGCAATACTTTTGAATTGATTAAGGATGTGGATAATTCCCTCCTGGACTTTGGAGTACCCTCCATGATCCTCCAGCCGCTGGTGGAAAACTCCATACTTCACGGTTTCCACGGCTTGCCCAGGCCGGGAACCATTGTAGTTTCAGCAGCTTTGCAAAAGGACGCGCTGATCATTTCCGTCAGGGATAACGGAAACGGTATAAGTGCGGAAAACCTGGAGGATATTTTTAACGATGCCGGTAAGGGCAGGCACAGGGGCCTGAGCCGTATCGGCCTTTACAACGTGCGCAGGCGAATAATGCTTTCCTATGGCAGTGCCTACGACCTTGATGTTGCGAGCTTTCCCGGCGAAGGAACTGTGGTAATGATGAAACTACCGGTGCAGCAAACCGAGCGCCACGACAGCCGTATTAAGGAAGGGCTTCAGTATGATAGACATGCTGATAGTTGACGATGAGCCTCTGGTGCTATTAACGATAAAATCGTTGTGCCGCTGGGAAGATTTCGGCATCCACATCGCCGGGGAGGCGGTCAACGGCAGCTCTGCGCTGGATTTTATCAGAGCCAACCCCGCCATCGACATTGTGGTAGTGGATGTGGATATGCCGGTAATGAACGGAATAGAATTTGCCGAGGCGTTACAAAAGGAGAATTTCAGCCCTGCGCTAATATTCCTCAGCTCTTACAGCAATTTTGAATATGTGCGAAGTGCCTTTAAATCGGGCGCCTGCGAATACCTGCTGAAATCGGAGCTGGATGAACGCACGCTGCTTGATATTATCAGGCGGCTTCCGGAAAACCGCAATCCGAAACAGGAAACAGAAGCGCACGAAAGCCCGTCCGAAGACAGGCGCAGGCTCTTTTTTAACGCAGTTCTTGACAATACAGGCGGGGATATCCACGCCCTTTTCAATGAGTCGTCTTTTGCCGTAAATTGGCCATTTTGCTTTCTCATTCTCCGCCCAGGCGATCTACTGTTGGTACATCAGCGTTATGAAAACCGGCTCTACGATTTTCAGAAAACCGTAACGGATTTATTGAAACGGCAAGTCCATCACAATACGGGCGATTGCGGCTCTATTTCATATGATCAGTATTACATCTTTATGAAAAGCATGGAGGATTTGGATGTCGCCTTTGAGATGTTTTACAGGGCAGCGTGGACATACCTGGACACAGGCTTTGAAAAGAAATCCGGCGGCCCCGCAGTGGGGCCGGATGATTTTAAGGAGCAGTTTTCCCGTTGCCTGGCCGGCTTCCTGCCGCCAAGCAGGCTGGTCATCCGTACGCGCCGCTATATCCGTGAGCATTACGGCGATCCGGATCTCAACCTGACGGATATTGCAGCCTACAATGGGGTCAGCAAGAACCACCTGAGTTTTGAATTTGGGCGGGAAACAGGGGAGACCGTATTCGATTTCATTACCCATACAAGGATCAGGGAAGCGGAAAAATTGATTCTGGAGACTAATTTGAAGATGTATCAAATCGCGGAGAAGACCGGTTACCAGAATGTAGAAACTTTTACCCGTGCTTTTAAGCGAATAACAGGCAAAAGCCCAAGCCGTTTTGTTTCCTGAAATTTAGTCAAAAAATCGTAGTTAAAATCATGTACAACTCTCCGCTTAAGGCGTTAACATTGGGCAAATATGTTTATATGGAGGATTTGTATGAAAAAAATCATTGCGTTTTCCCTGGTTCTTTTGATGGCCTGCGGATTAGTCTTCGCCACAGGCTCAAGAGATTCAGGCAAGATCATCCTGAAAATGGGCGACTGCCATCCGGATCGGAACGGCGGTGTAGGCTCGGTTCTTGAGCGGATCAACAAAGAATTCAAGGATTCCCATCCCAATGTAGAATTCGCAGTTGAAAGCTACCAGGATCAACCCTGGCAGGAAAAAGCGAGGATCTACGCCACAGCAAACCAGCTGCCTGATGTGTTTAAATGGTGGTCGTTCCCCAACATGATGGTTCCGTTTATCAACGCAGGCCAAATCGAAAAACTCAACAAGAGCGATTTTGCAAGTTTCGGGTACTTGCCCGGCGCCCTGGAAAGCTGCGAGATTAACGGTACTCTATACGGAGTCCCGGCATCCGGCGATATGTGGGTGCTTTACGTGAATAAGGCTTTATTTCAAAAAGCCGGTGTCGATATGCCTAAAAGCTGGGAAGATATTGTTGCTTCTGTCCCCAAATTCAAAGCCCAGAATATTACCCCGCTGGTTACCGATGGCCTTGAAGGGTGGCCTCTCAGTATTATGTATGATGGCATTGCCCAGAAGATCAACGGCGATTTTAACCGCAACTACGATGCCATTGACCGCAAGAACGGTGTAAAGTTCACCGATCCCGATTTTGTGCAGGCAGCCAGGTATATGCAGGATCTGGTCAAGGCCGGAGTCTTTAACACCAACCTGACCACGTCCGATTACGGCGATGCCCAAAACCAGTTTGTCCAGGAGAGGGCGGCTATGTATATGATGGGCTCATGGGAAATGGGCATGGCCACTAATACCGGTTTCCCCCAAAGCTTCCGCAACAACCTTGACGTGATCAAATTCCCGGTAATTCAGGGCGGGAAAGGCGGAGCAGATGACCATCTGGTATGGTTTGGCGGCAATTTTGTTGTCTCCGCGAAATCAGGGAACAAGGCCCTGGCTCTTGAGTACATAAAATTCCTGGCGGAAAAATTCGGCGGCTATTGCTGGGAAATGGGCGCAGGATTCCCTGCCCAGAGAGTAACCCCCAAGGCGAGCGACTCCGATGTAAGCAAGAAGCTGCTCCAGTTCACCTCGAGCGCCACTAAAATTAGCGGTAAGGCTACCGGCCTTGACTACGGGAAAACCAACGCTTTTAAGGAAGAGCACCAGGAGCTAATACGCCAGCTCTGTGCCCTGATTATTACACCGGAACTTTTCTGCCAAAGGCTTGACGCCGCGGCGGATCTGGATTCAAAGCAGTAGTACACAATGCCCCGGCCGGAAGGCCGGGGTTTTCGGGGAATTGCTGTGAAGAGTTATTTTAGTGACAAAAAAACCATTGCCGCTCTGGTTCTGCCCGGACTTGTAATCATGCTTTTTGCCATCGCCATTCCCCTTGTAATCAGCATTGGCTTAAGTTTTGTAAAATGGACCGGTTTTGGGCCCATGAAATTTATTGGCTTTGAAAATTATTCCCGCCTGATGAAAGACGGCCTTTTCTGGAGATCCCTGTACAACGTGTTTTTGTTGATCCTGGTTACCGTTTTTATACAAAATGTATATGCCTTTTTTATTGCTTCCCTTTTATCAAAACTTTCCGCAAAAAATTCCCAAATGTTACGAACCCTATTTTTTATTCCGGCCACTATGAGCCTGGTAGTGGTAACAAAATTATGGGTTAGCGTCTTTCATCCTTCATATGGGATGTTGAATAAAATTATTGGAATGCTGAGTTCCGGCAGATTCGAATTGCCGTGGCTTGCCAATACCAAAACCGCCATCTGGGCGGTAATCTGGATTATGATCTGGCAGGGGTTTGGCTGGGCAATTCTGTTTTTATACGGCGGCCTGATGACGGTTCCAAAGGAACTGGAAGAAGCAGCTCTGGTGGACGGTGCCAGTAAATTGCAGTTGCAGTGGCATGTTGTTTTGCCCAACATGATGCCCGTTATTCAATCAGTTATTATCATTGACGTTATATCTTCCCTTAAGCAAATGGAAATGATCTACCTTTCTACCGAAGGCGGCCCGGGGGGTACTACACAGTTCCTCGCCGTGTACCTGTACCTCAGGGCTTTTAAGTACGGCGAATACGGTTACGGCAACGCGATTTCCGTGCTGTTTGTATTGATAGCGATTTTAATGACAGTGCTTATCCAGCGGGGATTCAAAAAATCCCTGGAAGTGTTTTAGGGAAAAGCAAATGAACCAGGACGATATTCTGCGCGTTAATAAACATCACCGCATTCTCCGCACTGTCAGTAAAACCCTGATTTTTACCTTTTTGGGAATAATTGTTATAGCGCAGATTTTTCCGTTTGTTTGGCTTTTTTCCTATTCGATAAAAAAATCGTCGGAGCTTTTCGGTCCTGAGCTTCTGTCTTTTCCCAAAGAACCTCAATGGACAAATTACTACAGGGCTTTTACCCAGGGCAGAATCCCTGTTTACCTGGCCAATACGCTTATGATAGTTATTCCGTCCGTAGTCCTGGGGACGATCCTGCCTTTCTGCCTGGCCTACGCCTGTACCCGCATGGAATGGAAACTGAAAAAGCTGGCCTGGTCCATCGTGATTGTCGGTATGACTATTCCCATCCATACAACCCTGCTGCCGAATTTTCTCTGGTACAGGATTTTTCATTTAATTGATACGCATCTAGCGTTGATCATATCCTACATGGCTTTTACCATGTCATTTAACGCTATTGTTTTTTCCGGGTTTTTGGTAACTATTCCGAAATCCATGGAAGAGTCTGCGTTTATTGAAGGCGCGGGGTATTTTTCCATTCTGAGAAATATCATCGCGCCCATTTCGGTGAACGGGTTTATCACCGTTGGGATCATGACCTTCCTTAGCCATTGGAATGATTTTCTCATGGCCAATACTTACCTCGCTACAGAGTCCAAACGGACGCTTCCCTTTTCGATAATCCGTTTTGCCGGCCAATATGCCTCGGATTACGCAGTTCAATTCGCGGTAATGATGCTGGTTTCCCTTCCGCCGTTGATCCTGTATTTCGCGTTCAGTAAGTGGATGCTGACAGGCGTTACCGCCGGCGCAGTAAAAGAATAAACGAGGATATTATGTACACTGAATTTTTATCATTCCCGGAAAATTTTGCCTGGGGCGCGGCTACTGCTTCCTATCAGATTGAAGGCGCGGCAAACGAAGACGGCAGGGGGAAAAGCATTTGGGATATTTTCTCCCATGTAAAAGGGAATACCGCCGACGGCGAATCCGGCGATATGGCCTGCGATCATTACCACCGCTACAGGGAAGACGCGGAACTGATGCGCAGCCTGGGAGTAAAAAACTACCGCTGTTCCATCGCCTGGCCCAGGATCTTTCCCGCCGGGTCGGGAGAGGTGAATCAGAAAGGGCTGGATTTTTACGATCGCCTTTTTGACACTTGTTTTGAAAACGGAATAACTCCCTGGGTTACGCTTTTTCATTGGGATCTTCCGCAGGCGCTTCAGGAAAAGGGCGGTTTTGCCAACCGGGACTGCATCGATCGCTTCTGCGATTATGCGGATAAGGTAACTGCGCATTTCGGCAGTAAAATAAAAAACTGGATGACCTTTAACGAACCCTGGGTGTACGCTTTCTGCGGCCACCTTTACGCCGCCCATGCCCCCGGCCTGAAAGATCTGCCGACTGCCCTGTCCGTTGCGCATAACGTCCTTTTGGCTCACGGTAAGTCAATGCCTGTCATAAGAAAAAATGTTCCTGGCGCGAAAGCCGGTATAGTCAACAATCTGGCGTGGATAGAAAGCGCGACAAATAAACAGGAAGATATCGAAGCTGCAAAGCGCTGGGATTTGGCCTTTAACCGCTGGTATATGGATCCGCTTTTTGGAAGGGGGTACCCGGAAGAAATGCTTTCCTGGTATGGAAAAAATATGCCGGAAATAAAAGACGGCGACTTTGAGCTCATGGCGGCCCCCATGGATTTTTTAGGCATCAATTACTATACCCGCCGCATTGTTGCGTATGCACCGGAAGACAGCCACATAAAAGCGAAGCAGGTTTATCGTCCACATATTAAGCGGGCGGAATTTGAAGAATGGGAAATATACCCGGAGGGGCTTTATAGACTGCTATTGGATATAAAGGATCAGTATGGCAATATTCCGGTATACATCACAGAGAGCGGTACTTCCCTTTTGGACAGCGTTTCCGCCGATGGCTGCGTCCATGACCCGGAACGCGTGGAATATTTCCGCCGTCATTTTGCCGCCGCCTGGCAGGCCATTCATGAAGGCTGCGATTTGCGTGGTTATTTTGTCTGGAGCATTTATGACAACCTGGAATGGGGTTTTGGATTTACCAAACGGTTTGGTTTTGTTTATATAGACCGGGAGAATAATCTGAAACGCATTATCAAGGATTCAGGGCATTTCATCGCTTCTGTGTATGATAAAAACGGATTTGTGATTGACTGATTCTTTACCCTTTCCCCTTGTCATACGGCTGACCCACAGCGCGAGGGGAATAATCCTTGCCGCTGAAGATCACCAGGGTTAAAAGGGTAATGAGGTACGGCAAAAGGCTGAAAAATTCCGATGGCAGGGTGCGGAGGCTTGGGATGTTGATGATGTTAACTGCCAGGGCTGAAGAGAAGCCGAACAGAAACGAAGAGCCCAGGATGCCGATGGGCAGCCAGCGCCCGAAAGAAACTGCCGCAAGGGCAATGAAGCCTTTGCCGTTAATTGTTGTTACTGTGTATTGGATGTCCTGGGTAAGCACGATGCAGGCGCCGGCAAGGCCGGCAAGAGCGCCGGAGATGAGGACGGCGATGTAGCGAATCCGCAAAACATTTACCCCTGCAGACGCAAGGGCCTGGGGATGTTCACCGGCGGCACGCAGCCGCAAACCCCAGGGCCGTTTGTAAAGAAAAAAAGCTGATAGAAGTAAAATGACAACAGCAATCCAGGCGGTGGGGTAGATGCCCCTGATCGCTTTCATTCCAATACGGTAGTTGTGGGTTCTGTCCGCCTGAAAAAGCAACTGGCAGAAAAACAAGGTCAAGCCGTTTGAAAGCAGGTTTATCCCGGTGCCGGAAATTATCTGGTCGGCCCTCAGGGTGATCGACACGAAGGCATGAATAAGCGAAAAAAGGCAGCCAAGGACAGCAGCAAGAAAAAAAGCCAATGGTATCGAAAAAGAGATAGTGCTTTCTAAAAGAACGTGTGTTGTGGCGGCGGCCATCGCGCCTATGCCCATTAAACCTTCAAGTGCAATATTGACAACGCCAGCCCGTTCGCAGATCATACCACCTGCCGCCGCGATAAAAATGGGGGCGGCCATCATCAGGGTGGAAGGGAGCATACTCCATAGAGTTTTTATAACTTCAATCATCGCCGCTCCTTTTGTTATCTTGCAGAATCTGGGCCTTGCGGGCTTTTTCTTTCATCTGCCATTCAATCAGGAGCTTCACACCGGCGCGAAGCGAGATGAAGACGACGATGAGGCCCATGATGATAACGGTAATTTCTTTAGGTATCTGACGGGACTGCATTAAAGGCTGGGCGGATCTGAGCATACCGAAAAGAAGCCCTGCCAATGCGGTCCCCCAGGCGCCGCTGTTGCCGACAAGAGCGACGGCGATGCCGTCAAAACCGTAGCCGTCCTGCACCGCGAGAACCCTGCCGTAAGAAAAGCTCCCCAGGCTTACGATCGCGCCGGCGAGGCCGGCAAAAGCGCCGGAAATTGCCATCGCCGTTGTTATGTTGGCGTTGACGCTGATGCCGCCGTAAAGAGCCGCGTCCCTGTTAAAACCTGTGGCCCTAAGCGAATAGCCCAGCCGGGTTTTTTCCATAACGATCCAGAAAAAGAACAGTGCGGCTATGGTCAGGAAAAGCCCGTTGTTCAGCCTTGAGTTGTTGGTAATAGTTTCCATGACACTGTTTGTGATCCTTGCAGTTTCGGGAAAATCCAGAGTCCTGTAAGTATTGGTTCCCGGAATCCGCATTGTTAAGTACCTTGAAAGGTAAAGGACAATGTAATTCATCATGATAGTGGCGACCACTTCGGAAACCTGAAATCTTGCCTTGAGATAGCCTACCACACCACCGCAAATCGCGCCCGCGAGGATTGCCGCTATTACAGCCGCGACAGAATGTAAGACAGGTACTTGCGGAAAATAAAGCGCGACAAACTGCGCTGCGGTCAGACCTGCGATGTACTGGCCTTCCGCGCCGATGTTAAAAAGCCCGGTTCTGGCAGCAAAAGCCATTGAGAGGCCGCAGAGAGTAAGCGGCATGGATGACACAAGCCATTCGCCTATGTAACGCGGGTTCCATACCCAGGCACCCGTTCTCGCATTCACTGAAAAGCCTGTAACATTCTGAAAAATGGCGGAATACATTCCGGATGGGTTTCTTCCTACAGCGATAATGATCAGGGTTCCCACAAGAAAGCCGAGTAGCACAACAACCACCGAGACAAGGCCGTTTGAGCTTGTAAAAATTTCCAGGACTAGCGACAGCCGGTTTTCTTTTTTTTCAGCCACGGGCTATCCCTCCCATCATCGCGCCAATCTGCCGTTCATCCGCGATGGAAGAATCCACGATCCCCACCACCTGTCCTTTGGAAACCGCGGCGATGCGGTCGCAAAGGCCCAGGATCTCGTCAAGTTCAAAAGAAACGAGCAGCACCGCTTTTCCCTTGTCGCGTTCTTTAATGATCCGGCTGTGTATATATTCAATCGCGCCTACATCCAGCCCCCGTGTCGGCTGCGAGACAATCAATAAATCAGGCGAAAGATCTATTTCCCGCGCGATAACTACCTTCTGCTGGTTTCCGCCGGACATTGATCTTGCCGGCGTCGCTGGCCCGCTTCCCGCACGAATATCAAAATCGCCAATTAAAGATTCGGCGTGTTTAAGGATCACATTGAAGTTGAGAAAACCGATGCGATTTGTAAAAGGCAGAAGGCGGTAGCTTTTTAGGATGAGGTTTTCGTCCAGGCGGAAATCCAGCACCAGGCCGTGCTTGTGGCGGTCTTCCGGAACAAAGCCGATGCCGCTTTCGTTGCGGCTTCTGATCGTCTCCGTTGATATGTCCTTTCCCTTAAGAAAAATCTTTCCCGCCTTAACCGGCAATAGCCCCGCGATTGCCGCGACAAGCTCAGACTGGCCATTGCCGTCTATCCCCGCAACGCCCACCACTTCGCCTGCACGCACATCCAGCGAAAGATCCCTGACCATGGGAATCCCTCGGGAACCAAGCACCGTAAGATTCCGGATGCTCAGAACCGTGTCGCCGGGTTTGGCCGGTTCCTTGTCGATCCTGAAATTCACCGCACGGCCCACCATTTTTTCCGCCAGGTCTTCCTCGTTTGCCTCTTCAACCTTGACCGTGTCGATGTACTTGCCCCTCCGTAAAACCGTGCAGCGATCCGCGGCGGCTTTAATTTCCTTTAATTTATGGGTTATAAAAACTATCGTTTTTCCTTCGGCCTTAAGGCGGCGGAAAATGGAAAGGAGCTCGTCAATTTCCTGCGGGGTAAGGACCGCGGTTGGCTCGTCAAAGATCAGGATGTCTGCGTCCCGGTACAGTATTTTTAGAATCTCTACCCGCTGCTGCATTCCTACGGTGATGTTTTCAATTTTGGCTTTTGGATCAACGGCAAGGCCGTAAGTCGCGGATATTTCGGCGACCCGTTTTTCCGCTGTCTTGAGATCAAGGTTTCCAAAACGATTGGACGGCTCAAGCCCAAGAACGATATTCTCCGCGACGGTAAAATTGTGAACAAGCTTAAAGTGCTGATGAACCATTCCAATTTTCAGGGCAGTGGCGTCATTGGGGTTACGGATATGAATCTCTTTCCCGCGTATCCTGATGGTACCGCCGTCAGGCTCGTACAGGCCAAAGAGTATCATCATCAGGGTAGATTTACCCGCGCCGTTTTCACCTAACAGGGCGTGAATTTCCCCCTTGTCTACCCGGAAATAAATTCTGTCATTCGCGACTATACCCGGAAAAACTTTCGTAATACCCAGCATCTCAATGGCTGGCTCTGGCATACACAGCTCCTACCAATATTATACAGCAATAGATAGGAAAAGAAAGGTAGCTGTTATAGAAAGCTCCTACTAAGAAAATTCAAGAGGAAAGATTGGGATCATCAAGGGATTTTCGGCATAACCAAAACAGGCAGCCTTAGAAATGGAAAATGCATCCAGAATCAGATATTCACAGGTACACCCATTGTGGCAGCATGGGATGCCATCCAACAGCGGCAGGTCATAGAATGACCGTTTGTTAAAATCACCTTTTTTTCGGATAAAATAATTTATGTGCAAGTTACGTAAGTTGGCTTACAAAAAAAGAATAAATGTATATTTTTTTTGAACCATCTACGATGCTTATTTCGAAAGTACTGTTTAGTAATAACTCACTTATGCATATATAAATCTCCAAAATAAGATATTTTCAGAAAACGTCTTAATAAAATAGGTAATTTTGAGAATTCGATTACTTGAGTTAGAGATTTTTGAAACTCTGCGTAAGGTGGAAATAATTCGTCCTATTGACAATGTTGGGTAGAAAACTATAAAATACTTATAAGAATAATGGAATGTATAATATGGCACAAAAAATTGAAAGCGACAAACTTTTAGTAAGAGAAGTTTTTGATATATGGTTTCGTATTCCAGAATATCAACGTCCTTATGTTTGGGATAATGACCAAGTAACTGAATTGCTTGACGATGTTATGCAGGCAGCTGCTTCAAATCAGGAAGGACAGTATTTTTTAGGCTCAATGGTCTTACAGAAAAAAAACAAAACAGAAAATGAAACATCTTATGTTGAATATGATTTATTAGACGGACAACAAAGATTAACGACATTATTTTTGATCATGGCTGTTGTTCGCGATTTAACAAATGATAAAGTCCGTATAGACACATGCCAAAGATCTATTTTTCAAATGGCAAACCATGATGACAATATTCCAGAACGTCTACGAATTGTATTTGATATTAGAGAACAAGTGAAAGATTTTATTAATGAATTTGTAAAAGAACAAAATGGTACTTCAAAAGAAGCGGAATTAAAATTAAAAATAAACAATAATGAAGAAGATGTTTCAATTCGGAATATGGCAAAGGCAATTTTAACCATTCGGGAATATTTTTCCAGTAACAATATTGATGATTTTTTCCGTTTTCTTCGTTCAAATGTGTTGATGATTTATGTTGCATCAGAAGACTTGGATGACGCTTTTAGGTTATTTACTGTAATGAATAATAGAGGCGTCAAGCTTCGTAATAGTGATATTATTAAAGCAGATAACTTAGGTCAAATTAATGAAACTCACAAACGACTTGAATGGGCAAAAAAATGGGAGGAAACAGAAAGTTATTTTGGAGAAGACTTTGATGCGTTTTTATCACATTTACGTTCTATTTTAGTTAAGCAAAAAGCTGTAGCTAGTCTATTGAAAGAATTTGAAAATAATATTTACAACCCACAAAGTTTTGACAGAAACACAAAAAAATATTCAAAGCTTCCTCCATTGCTAAAAAAAGGTGAAGATACTTTTAAATTGATAGATCAATATAAAAAGCATTACGAACAACTTTTTGATAATGATAATAATAGTTTATATGGAAATTTTGAACTCTATAATTATTTACATTTAATGTTAAAAGGGTTCGAAGCAGATTTCTGGATAGCTCCGCTATTAAAGTATTATGATAAATTTAAGACCGTCAATTTGCTGGATTTTGTGAAAGCGCTTGACAATAAATTTGCTAACGATTGGATAATTGGTTTAACTCCAACGGATAGAATCCAAAATATGAATGCAATAATTCAAACAATAGATGATGCAACACATCCTCCTAATGTTTTGTCCAATCAATCCCTGAATATTGATAACTCAGATTTAATCCAGATATTGGAAGGTAATATTTACGGAAAAAGAGCAGCAAGATATATTTTACTCAAACTTGATTTGTTATACCATGGCCATACACAAAAATTTGATCTTCCAGAAACAATTAGCATTGAACATATTCTTCCACAGACTCCAAAAGAGGATAGCAAGTGGAGAATAGATTTTAATGACATGGATAGAGAATACTGGACGAATAAAATAGGTAATTTAGTATTAATCTCTAGGCGTAAGAACGCATCGCAAGGAAATAAAGATTATTCAGAAAAAAAAGAAAAATATTTTAAAAACAATGTAGAACTTTTTAGTAATTCAATAAGAATTTATAATCAATATTTAGCTTGGACTTTATCCGATTTAAAAAATAATCATAATGAAGTACTGTCGAAAATAAAAGAAGGATTCGGTTTACTATAAAATATTAGAATAAGATAATGTGCAACCAGCATATAACAGGACTGTATGCGCTTTGCCACATTACGGTCACATACATCTGGAACGATATAGATATTACAAGTAAAATTTAGGATTTTATTCGTTTAAGCAGTGCGCTTCTTTTTATACGGGACTTAAGGTCAATGTCCCAATTTTTCGTTCAGGAATTGCTTTGGGTTGTTCTTCCTGTTCAAGTTCATATAGATCCGCTAGCATTTCTTCCAGTTCTTTTAGAGTTTTCCCCTGTGTCCAATGATTCGGATAATCGTTTAAAAAACCCAAAAACCACCCGTCATTTTCCTTCCAATAAGTATATTGTAATTCCATATAGAACCTCCCTAGCTATAAAAATAGAAGAATTAACCACGGCTACAGCATATGCGTTAACTTAACGTTAACTTAAGAAATAGATCAATCCAAAAAGACCCCTCACGGAGGCGCATCGAACCTTCGGTTCGCGTACACAAAGAACACGGGGTTTTTGACTTAATTTGTAAATTCCAAATGTACCCTTCAATATTTTTGTGATTAAAAAGCCGAGAAATAGATAAATTTTTCATTTTCCTCTGTGTCCTTTGTGAGCTTCGTGCCTTTGTGAGAAATATTGAAAATTAAGTTAACGCATATGACGGCTACAGAACCACAGGTAGCACCACGGAGTTCTTAGGATTTTTCCTCCATAAAACTCCGTGGTAAAATTTATGAGCTGGTTTAATTATCCATCGCCATAAGGTTCTGGGGGAAACCGGGAAGCTTTTTTGCATCGGCGTAGGTGGCCGCGATCTTTATCTGGCCGGAAATAATCTGCTGCTTGATGTTTTCAAGTTCACTCTTTATGCCGGCAGTCAACGCGACATTGGTATCAGAGTATCCCACCCCGTCAGCCCGCAGATCAAAGACAATTACCTCGCCTCTGAATGTTTTGTTCTGAACCGCTTTGAGGGCGTAAATCAGGCTGGTTTCCACCCGCTTGATCATGGAAGTTAAAACAGCGGAATCGCTGGTGTTGTAAAGCCCTTCCTCAAATTGATCTGAATCGACCCCGATAGCCCATACATTTTTCCCTTCCAGTCGGTACTCTTTCGCCTGGGCGATAGTGCCGTTGCCGGTTCCACCTGCTGCGGAATAGATGGCATAAACCCCGTTGTCATACCAGGTTTTTGCCATGGTCTTGGCGTAATCCGGCCTTCCCCAGTCGTTTGCGTAGTAATCAACAATCTGGGCGTTTGGGGATATCGAAAGGAGGCCCTGTACATAGCCTACTTCAAATTTGGTGATGGTCGCGCCGGGTACACCGCCGATAAAGCCAAACTTGGGACTGGCTCCGTCCGCTTTTGCTTTAAGCGCCGTGGCAACCCCTACAAGGTACGAGCCTTCATGTTCGGCATACACTGCCTGCATTACGTTGGGAAGGTTGACCCAATCAACATCAACAATTAAATAATGCTGATTAGGATTTTGTTTTGCCACTGTTTCCAGTGCGTCGGCAAAGGTAAAGCCGGTCGTAACGATGAGGTCAAAAGCTTCATCGGTAGCCTGGCGGATATTTGGAATGTACATATCCTGCGTTTGGGCGGTAACAACGTCGTAAAGCTTGCCCCGCCTGGACTGGCTCTGCCAGGTATCGCCGTAATACTCAAGAATTCCCCTCCACGCCGCCGCGTTGAAGGATTTGTCGTCAACGCCAGTTGCGTCGGTAAGCAGCCTGACGGTAATGCCCGCAGATGCTGCATCGCCTTGCGCGGCAGATGAAGCTTTCTTATTGCACGCGCCAAATAAAACGGAAGTGATAAGGATTCCGCCCAAAATCAGATAAAATGCACTTTTTTTCATTAATACGCTCCTTTATCAGAAATATACAGTCCAGATTAATTAAGGTCAAGGAGACGGGAGATGCCAAATGGAATTTTTTCAGTCTGGCATTATATGACAGGGTAGGCTGCTATACTTTTCGCAAAAGGGGGAAAAATGAAATTTGATGAAACCATTCCAATACGATGGGATTACCAGGACTTGGCATATGGGGCCGATGAAAACCAAAATTTTGACATTATGCTTCCAAAAGAAAAAAAAGCGCACGCGATTGTCTATATTCACGGAGGCGCTTATCTAACCGGCAATAAATTGCAGTATCCGTCGTTCCTGCTGGATTACGCGAAAAACAATATATTCGCCACAATAGATTATCGTTTGGTAAAACCTGATAACAATGTTCAAATGGCGGATATAATTTCCGATGTTAACGATGCGCTGACGAAAATAACCGAAGTATCAGGTTCACATAATGTAACTGTAAAGGATTTCATGCTGGTGGGACATTCCGCAGGGGGGCATATAGGGCTGTTATACGGATACAGGAATTATCAGGAAAACGCCAAAATAAAAATCGCGGCGTGCGTAAGCCTGGCGGGGCCTACGGATTTCTCCGATGATCTCGGATGGTCGTCAATGGCAATGTGGGGTGAAAACCTTGAATCAAGGTTATTATTCCTTTCACAGGTTGGCTCAAGATTGACAGGCCATACAATAGAGCTTAAACAAAAAAACTGGACAAGGCAAAAAAATTACTCAGATTTTGGAAAATCTATAATGGATATTTCTCCGATAACGTATATCAAAAATAAAACCAGTAAAGCTCCTCCGACTTTACTGGTTCATGCGCGGGGCGATGATCAAGTCCCTTACAGTAATGCTTTAAAGCTAAAAACTACATTGGATTTTACTAGCGTGCCTCACAAGTTAATTACAGCCACCGGTGACGGAAACAGCCATATGCTGGGCGGGGAAGTTTACACAAGCACCGGGCCTATATTTTTTGAAAACCAAAAATGGGTTGCCGAAGCGAAGAAGTGGATGGAGGCGTATTTGTAATTTCATGAATTTCCAAACCCTATCGTTTTTTCATTTTTAAGGTTGTTCTGGTTTTCATCTTTGCAATACTGCGCCAAAATGTCTGTCGAAGGCCTGCTTCCGGTTATTATCGTGTCTACCTCGGCTTTGCGGGCGATGTTTTCAATCTGGCCGCCGGATAAATCGAAGCGGGAAGCCAGAGCCTCGGCATCGGTCTCGGCAAGGGACGACATCATGCTCTGCCAGATGGACTGCCGGGCGGCAAGGCTTGGCCTTGAGAACTCAATTTTGTACAGAAAGCGCCTTTCAAAGGCCTTGTCCATGTTTTGGGTCAGGTTGGTGGTGGCTATCAGAATGCCCGACAGGTTTTCCATTTCCTGTAAGATTATGTTCTGGATGGTATTTTCAGTTTGATCTACCGCATGGTTTCTTGAGCTGTCAAACTCTTTCCGCTTTCCTATTACCGCGTCCGCTTCGTTTAGCAGAAGGATCGGAACGATTTCCGAATTCTCAACCGCATACCTGTAAGTGTTGAAAACTTCCTTTATCTTTTTTTCGCTTTCGCCAAACCAGCAGCTCTTTGTATTGGCTATATCCACCATCATTATATTGCGCCCCGTTTCGCGGGCGATCTGATAGGCGGACTCAGTTTTTCCGGTTCCCGGCGAGCCGGAAAAAAGGCAGGCGAAACCTTTCCTCATCCCGTTGCCTGAAAGCCTGTCCTGTACTTTGCTGTAGTTTTCTTCTTTCAAGAGGGAGACGAGTTTTTGTATCTCTCCGGATTCTTTTTCGTTGAAAAACATTTTTTTGCACTGGATCGCGTCATGGCGAATGATATTCTTTAGGTAATTTTTTCCTGTAACGCCTAGCTCTGAAAGCAGTTCCTTCTTTGCCGTATCCGACAGTTTCCAGGATTCGTTATTCACAAAGCCGTTGTTATTTGTGAATTCAATGTATTTAGAAGAAACTAACGTATGAGTTCCATCGGAAAGATCCTTTTTAACGGAGCTGGCTTCGCTTCTGTTATCGAACAGGAATTCAAGATCATGGAAACCGATATTATCATCGTTATCGCTGCTGAACAGGACGCAGAAGAGAATTAACAGCACTAAATAGTCTTCACGGAGCTTGTAACTCATTATCTTTTTACAGAAGGGCAGATGCATATTTATGTGGATAAGATCCAGCAACTCTGCTCTTAGGGCATTGAAAGTAAGTTCATTATTGCTCCTGTCTGAAAAAAGATCTTCAAGAGCCGTAAAGAATTCAAAGATGGAAAGGTTGTCTTTCTTTTCCGGCCTGAACTCATCGAATTTCCGCAGTGAATCCCGTACATCCCGTGGAATCCTGAAACTAATACTATCTTCATCTCTGCGGCAGCGAATCAGCTTTTTCTTTTCAAGCTCCTCACATTCGTTAATGTGTTTTATTATCCTGATCTTGCTGCATTTTATGGACTCGGCGATCTCGCTTACCATGATTTGATTTTCGTCGCTGCGTTCCATAAAGTGGGAAAACAACACTGCCTGTATGGGGTTTATGTCCAGTTTTTTTGTAACATAATCGAGATACGACTTCCCCTTTTGCAGGCACTTATTAATGCCGTGTTTTCTGGAGATTTCGACAATTTTTTCCAGTTTGTCTAAAATATCCATATTGTTCGATATTCCCTGTTCTATTGACGCGGAAACCGAACCCGAAAAAAGAAGCCTGGCTTTGTCTATAAAAAAGTTAATATTCATGCTGATAATTTAACAGGTCGATCTGTCAGGGAGTGCTAGATCAATAAAAAAAACAGGAAAAATTAAACCGATTTTTTTCATTTTTTTACCAGCTTCCGCATTTCTATTATATGCCCCTTCCATTCATTAACCAATTTTTTCGGAGATTTTGGGATAGCGTTACAACCGCATGATAATACCCAGCGTAAAACTTTACCGTATTGTGTACTGGTGAATTCGATAGTAAAACAACCATCTTTTTCTGTAATTTTTTGATCTGCCGCCCATTGACGTTCTTCTACGAAGGAAATTGATTCGTTATAAAAATCAACTACAAAACGTTGTTTCTCCTGCCCGATAAAAACGCCAAAATAACTGTTGCCTGAAAAATCTTCATATCTATAATTCTTTGGTAAAGAAAAAACATCTTTTGTGAGTTGCGCGTTTTTCATTTTTGAAAGTGAATAAATACGAGTTGCCTTGCGTTCTTCGGCAAAACCGTACAAATACCACACACCTGAATCAAATAACAGTTGATAAGGGTGAACAATTCTTTCATAATAATCATCATCCCAGGCTCCCTTATAATCGAAAGTTATAACGCGGTTTCCTTTTAGTCCGGTAACGATATTATCCCAAATATCAGGCTTAACTTTTGCCGAGGCGATTGGCGGGACCGAAATCCGGTTTTCCAGCCAGTCGTTGTTGCCTTCCGTAGTAATGGGCGTGGTAATGCTTTCCAGAAACTGGCGGGAAGCGTCATAAAGGGGAGTACCCTTGTACAGCGAGAAAATGCTTCTTGCCATGCAAAGCGCAAGCAAATCTTCGGCGCTTGTAAAGCTTGCCGGTAAACGGTAAGTCTTTTCGGTAAAATACCACCCGCGATTTAAAGGGCTATAATCAATCGGCGCGAGAAGTTGATCTCGCATAAAATCAATATCGCGACCGATGGTAGAAATACTGACTTCACAAAGCCGCGCCAAATCGTCCGAATTGGGATACTTTCCCGAAGCGATTTCCTTTTCGATCCTGTAAAGCCTGGGCAATCCCGTTTTTGGCATGGCTTTTCTTGCCGGTTTCTTTTCTGTTTTCATACCTTCATTATATCACATTGGTCTGTCAGGAAATGCCAGAGGAAAGAAAAATAATATTTTTTGCTCTGGCATCCCATGATAGACCTATATGGTATCTTTTTACACCAATTTAACTCAAGGAGAGAAAATGGAAGGGATCAGAAATTTTTTTGATGGCAATAAAAAGTCTGTTTTTTTATTATTGGGTTTGATTATATCAATCTATTCTATTTCTGAATTATCGGTAGAAAGTATATTGGGAGTACTAAAAATAATCATGTACTCTGTAATCAGTTTTACAGTATTTTGCGTCGGACATTTCATTATAAAGGCAGAAAAAGAGATTCTATCGGACAAAAAGAATGCGAAAGAAAAGGGTACTGAAGAAAGCAATAATAAAAGCCTTATTCTGTTTAATACGATCAAATCCAAGAATATGTATTACAATGAGCGGGAAAACGAATCGATCCGGAAATTGATTTCACTTTTATCTGAAGAAAACTACCGCGAAATTCAAAAAAGGCTTGATGAAAGAAAAATGAGGAATGGCTTTACCTGCCTGTTCATCGGCGGGCCGGGAACCGGAAAAACCGAGACTGCCTATCAAATTGCCCGCCTGACCGGACGCAACATAATGGCGGTGGATATAGCTGAAACAAAAAGCATGTGGTTTGGCGAGAGCGAAAGGAAAATAAAAGAAACATTTGACACTTATCGGGAGGCTGTGAATAATTCTAAAATTACCCCGATTCTGTTGTTCAATGAAGCAGACGGAGTAATCAGCAAGCGGCTGGAACTTAATTCTTCAAGCCGGGCTATCGATCGGGCAGAAAATGGCATTCAGAATATTATTTTACAGGAAATTGAAAACCTTACAGGAATTCTGATCGCCACAACCAATTTAGCGCAAAACATGGACAAGGCCTTTGAGCGCCGCTTTCTGTACAGAATAAATTTTGACATGCCCTGCGAACAGGGACGTAAAAGCATCTGGAACACCCTGCTGCCTGAATTGCCGGTGGAATTGGTCACGGATCTGTCCGGCAAATTTGATCTTTCAGGCGGTCAGATTGAAAACATAGCCCGTAAGATCAATATTGACACGATATTAACCGGCTGCGTTACAAAGGATACCATGATGCAGTATTGCGAAGATGAAATCCAGAGCAGCTTTATTACCCCTAAAAGGATAGGGTTTGAAGCGGAAGCATTTTTGAGTGCCTGAATCTTGCCGAAAAAGTGTTTGCCCTGTTGGGCTGCAATAAAGTGATCTGTCAGGAATTGCCAGAGGAAAAAATTGCAAATTCCAACCTAACTATTCAGGTTTATTTTGATCAGGAGGTCATTAACAGGCTTTTATGAAAATTTTAGGGAAGGGAAAGGACGCTGTTTTCGCTTGCGGGAATGGTGAGCCGGCTTGGCCAATCGGAGCATTAAACACATTGATCTAACAACGCCAAAGATGCGACATAGGTAGGCAGTCGCAACGGCTCTGGGCTAATGGCCAGGGGCTGCCTTAATCCGGTAGAACATTATCACTTACGATTTGGATGATGTGCACAAAATGCGCAGGATCGGATTTTAAAACTTTAACTGCGATCACTTTAACCTTTATTTGGTGTTTCGATTTTAATAGAGCGCTTAAAACCTCCGACCAGGTATTTCCCTTCCCTTTTTTGATTTGCTTTCCAAGAGAGGAAATATAAATGGCTAAAGAATATTTTTGTAAGTACTGCGGCGATACTCATGCCGCTCTTTCATTTCTGATAAGCGGTGTTTGTTCAAAAAGCCCGAACAAGCGTCATCAGCTTTATACAGGGAGCATGAGAGGGCGCCAGGGTATGGACAAAAAATACAGATTTCATGGAAGGAATCGATGGTACTATTGCAAGTATTGCGGGCATCCTCATATTACGATTTTCTTATTGACAATTATGCCCTGTGCCAAAAGCCCGACTGGATATCACCAGCCGTATGAAGGAGAAGATAAGCCTGTCTATACCTGCGAGTATTGCGCCAGTACTTCCCGGTCAATCGAGGGCCTTACACGGGGTTCCTGTTCCAAAAGCCCGAACAAGCATCATCAGCCTGCGATATAATTTTTGAACCGTACCCATATTCCATTATAATCACTGTACCTGCCTTCTATATCCGAAACGGTTACTTGAGCGTTTTCCTTTATATATTTGCCTTTTACTACTTCAACAAAAGGCGTCCAGAAAAACAAGCAACGCGCATGGGTCGATGTTAATGTAAAATTCTCATTGTCGTAGATTATGCTTCCTTTTCCATAACGCCAATTGTTATAAAAACTTACATAGGTGTTCCCCTTTATTTTAATTTTGAAAGCATCCTGGACAAGCGTTCCAACATATGCCCATTTTCCATCAAGTCCTGTTTTTTCGTTCATACAAATCCCCTTCTGTAGTTTAGTCTCATTGCGGAGGATTAGCTTTATTTGTAACAGGTTGGTCTGTCAGGAGTTGCTAGAGATGAAAAAATAATAATTATTTTTGGTTGCACATGGTTCCTACATTCAATTCATCGCTTGGATAAAGCAGTTGATAAAAAAAGGAAAATAAGATATTCTAATCAAAGTTCAAGGAGTTATCGATTTGAGTAACATTCGCTACTGGACTTTTATACATAGCCCCGGACAAGATGCGAGTGTAGAAGACAGTTTGGAGTATGTAGATTATGCTTTAGAATTAAAATGTGCTTTAATGCAGTATGAATATGGAGAAGGGTTTCAAGGTTCTGCAATGGTTACACATACTTGGCGGCTGATATATGAACTAAAAGAAGGAGATTATTTATTTCTGAGGAGCAAGTATAAAATACATGCTGTTGGTAAAATAATCAGACCCAGAAAGAAACCAGATGTCATTCTTAATATGAAAAGAATTTTTGATGTCGATAAAGATCATGGTAAATACCGATCTGACAAATCAAAGGCTTGTATTCATTTTGATGATAACCAAGTTTTTTACGAAGACTTTTCAGATGGTCCAGGGGAATGGGGACAACGGGTTGATGTAGAATCATGGATGTACGTCAATGACGGTGTTGAATTGCCGGCTTCAAATTCGTATTTAGATAGCGCTACTCGTTATGTGCTAAGGGAACTAAAACCCGAAGCAGGTAAAAAAATATTTAAGCGCCTAAAAGGAGAGTTTATGGGTAAAGAAGCAGAATTACTTGAAACAAACAAGAATTTAATATTGACAGGCGCTCCCGGTACCGGCAAAACATATCTGGCCAAGGAATTGGCTAGAAAATTAATTTTCGTGAAAAAAGAGGAAAGCGAGCTTTCTGAAGAAGAAAAAAAATTGTTTGAATGTCGTTGTGGGTTTGTTCAATTTCATCCATCGTATGACTATACCGACTTTGTAGAAGGGTTACGCCCAACCAAACCTGATAAAAACGGAAACATCGGATTTGAACTTAGAGACGGCATATTTAAGGAGTTTTGTAAAAGAGCATTAGAAGCGGATAACGCTGATAAAAATTTTGTCTTTATCATAGATGAGATCAATCGCGGCGAAATATCAAAAATATTTGGAGAGCTTTTTTTCTCTGTTGATCCTGATTATCGCGGGAAGAAAAACTGGGTGAGAACACAATACCAAAATATGATAACAGATGAGAATGATCAATTCTTTAAAGGTTTTTATATCCCCGAAAATGTCTATATAATTGGTACAATGAACGATATTGACCGCAGTGTGGAAAGCATCGATTTTGCCATGAGGCGTCGGTTTACCTGGGTAGAAATAACTGCCGATAAAAGTGCGGAGAACATGAATCTTTCACAAGAAAGTAAAGACCGCATGAAGGCTTTGAACGATGGAATTGCTAAAACAGACGGTTTAGGTTCCGCGTTCCAAATTGGCGGATCGTATTTTTTACTGAAAGAAAACGGAGAATTAATTAGGGATGAACAGGGTAATCCTAAAGATCCTAATTATAAAGAGCTATGGGATTTTCGTCTTGAGCCATTGATTAGAGAATATCTGCGAGGTCAAGAAAAGGCTGTGGAAAATCTTGAATCACTAAAAAAGGCTTATTACAACAAATCATATGAGAACAACAGATAATAACTACGATAAGGATGAAAGGCGGCGCGGCCAGGATGTTAATGACCTGGTTGAAACAGAAAACGAAACATTTAATATTCCAGACTTACAACTGATCGCAAATCAAAAAATTAAAGATATGGAGTTAGAGAAGCACAAGAATTTACTAATATTTCCTCCCAATGATTCTGTCTATGGCGATAAAATCGGCGAGGAGACAATATTCTCATTGAAAGGCAATATACTAAAAACAAACAATATTATGGGATTTGTTGGAGTTAATGATACAAGACTTACCATTACTTCCAGGTTTGTAAAAAAAGATGATGAAAACGACTATTTCCTTCATTATATGCTGCAACGAGTGTTATCCTTAAATATAACGCGTCTGGATCAATCAAAGAAAAATGAATCGATTTGGAATTTCTTGCCTTATTTATTTCCGTATTATCTAAAAAGAGCGCTTTCTCAGGGAATATATAAAAGTTACCAGACAGTAAACTATAATAATTCTAATGTTAAGGGTGTTATCGATATAAAGCGCCATCTCAAGTTTAATATTCCCTTTTCAGGTAAAATAGCATATTCAAGCAGAGAATATAACGTGGATAATGAAATTACAGAGCTAATACGTCACACAATAGAAGAAATAAGTTCCAATCGTTTAGTAAACCAAGTTTTAAAAAATGATAAAGATACAATAGATGCGGTTCATCAAATCATATCGTCAACAAATGCCTTTAATAAAAATGATCGTAGCAAAATTATTGCAAAAAACCACAGGGCTGTAAAACATCCGTATTTTTTCAAGTATAAGGAATTGCAGAGGCTATGCAAAATGATCTTAAACCACGATAAATTGTCGTTTGGACATGAGAAGGACAGAATTTATGGTTTAATATTTGATGGCGCTTGGCTTTGGGAAGAATACCTCAACAAATTGCTGCACGATAAGTTCATTCATCCTAAAAGCAAAATCAGAAAAGATGGAGACCATCTGTTTCAAGACGAAAACGACAAACCAATACAGGAAATATACCCTGATTTTATAAGTATAAGTGAACCTAAAATAATAGCGGATGCCAAATATAAATTTCTGAATAAAAGTGGATATGATAAAGACTATGGGAGGGACGATTATTTTCAGATGCTCGCATATATGTTACGGTATACTTCGAACTTGGGGCTTTTGCTTTTCCCATACAAAGAAACTTATGTTGAAAAAGAACCAAGGGAAAAAGTACTAACAATGAAAGGTAGACATACACCATCAAAAACATTAACTAAATTGGGACTTACCATTCCTCAAAATGCGGCTGATTTCAATAAATTTATTGAGGACATAAAAAAGTCCGAAGATGATATAAAAAATTATATAGAACAGCTGGCTGTCTCAAGCTAAGCTTTCCTAAATCTTATCGAAAAGTATTTTCCTCGTTGGACTATTTTAGCAATAAATAAACAAGAAGCCGGCTATACCGACCCTTTTTGTTTAATCGGTTTTTTTATCCGGAGTGAATGCCCAATATCTGTAACGATCCTTACAAAAGACAACTTGAAGTGAACGAACCATTTGTTCCGGGGTTTCTTTGAAAGCTTGCTTTGAAGCAGCATCCAAAGCGATGTATTTTTCAGATTTTTGCTTTTCCATAATGAACTCATTAAAAAAAAGATTTAAGCAGACCTCTTCTGCTTCCTCAATTAATAACATATTGATCTGTCATGGAATGATAGACAAAAAATAATTTATCTTTTTTTATTTCTTTGTATTGCAATTGATTATAAATCGTGAAAAAAACAGAATTGTTGACTTTCCAAGTCTTAGATTGACACCAACCCCAACCTATAATAAACTATCCAAAAAGGACATACCCATGCTTGATGAAAAAATTTTGACGATGAAAGACGAGATTGTCGCGAGCGTTCAGGTGGCTTTAAAGATAAAAAGCGTGGGAGAAGATAAAAAAGACGGCATGCCTTTCGGCGAGGGTATACAGAAAGCCCTCGAGCAATGCCTTGAGCTTTCAGAGACATTGGGCTTTAAAACTGTAAACCTGGATAACATGATAGGCTATGCCGAGTATGGCGAGGGAGATGAGATGGTCGCTGTGCTCGGGCATCTTGACGTAGTCCCGGAAGGCGGCGGTTGGACTTACCCTCCCTACGCCGCTGAAATCCACGACGGGAAAATCTACGGAAGGGGCGCTACCGACGACAAGGGACCGACCATCGGCGCGCTTTACGCACTCAAGGCAATCAAGGATTTGCGGCTGCCGCTAAAACGAAGGGTGCAGATCATGTTTGGCCTTAACGAAGAAACAGGCAGCAAGTGCATTGCGCATTACGTTGCCAAAGGCGGTGAAATACCGGTAGCGGGATTTACACCGGACGCTGAATACCCGATTATTAACGGCGAGAAAGGCATTGTAACATGCAAATACCGCCGGGCATTTACTCAGGCAAAAAAGCTACGTTTAAAGTCTATATCTGGCGGGATAGCAGTAAACGTGGTTCCGGATTACGCGGAGGCTCTGCTTATTATTCCTGAATCACGCGCTGAAGAGATAAATGTAAAAGCGAAAAACTCTGACCGAATTTCTACGAAAAAAATTTCCGATGAAAGAAATGAAAACACTGTGGTGATAAAAGCGTCCGGCGTTTCCGCGCATGGCAGCACTCCGGAAAAAGGCGTGAACGCAATTTCAATCCTGCTTGAGTTCCTGCACAGCCTGAATTTCTCAGGCGACCTTGGGGGGTTTCTCGATTTTACGCATAACTGTATCGCTCTTGATGTTAATGGGGAGAAATTGGGAATTTATTCCGAGGATGAGATCTCCGGAAAATTTGTTTTTAATTTGGGCGTCATAAACGGAGATGAAAATGGAATCTCCATAGAGATAAATATGAGGTATCCTGTAACCCATACATATGAAGAGTTTATCGATATTTTCAAGACAAAAATGAATTCAGGCAAAATGGAAGAAGTTTATTTGCATCATAAAAAAAGCCTTTATGTTTCTCCTGAAACTCCCTTTATAAAAAAACTGCAAAAGGTGTACGAGGAAAAAACCGGCGATAAAGCCGATTTGCTTTCAATCGGCGGCGGCACCTACGCGAAGTCGCTTGATAACGTAGTTGCCTTCGGCCCAATCTTCAGAGGGCAGCCCATGGTCGAACACAAACCGGACGAGTATATCAAAATAGACGATTTAATCAAAAACGTGCAAATTATGGCGGCTGCCATTTATGAGCTAGCTAATTAATAAGACCGGAAGAAAAGGAGTATAAGTATGAACACAAATTCGAAAGGTAATTGTTATCTTTGTGGTGCCACAGTTGGCAAGACAGCGATAAAAAATCATCTTATTAAGCATTATGGGGAAAATAGTGACGGACAAGAGTGTTATCTTCTGAAAGCCGAAGGAGCGTTCAACAAAGGGTATTGGTTGTACTTTGATGTCCCTTTGGTAGAAACCCTGTCGTGTATCGACAGCTTTCTTCGGAAAATATGGCTGGAATGTTGCGGGCACATGAGCGCATTTTTCATCACCGAACGCATTGAGGTGGGTATGAATCAAAAATTGATGTCCTTTAATGCCGGAACCAAGCTTTCTCATCATTACGATTTCGGGAGTACTACGGAAACGGACATTATTTTTATAAAAGTTGTCAGACGAAAACCACAAAAAAAAGCCGTCCGCCTCCTGGCACGTAATGTTCCTCCGGTTTTTAGTTGCGCAGACTGCGGGGAGCCGGCGGACTATGTCAACACGGAATTTATATATCAATCTGATAATCCTTATTATTGCGAAAAATGTAGTGAAGATTATGACCTTGACATGATGCTTCCGGTGTCTAACTCACCACGTATGGGTGAATGCGGTTACACAGGCGAGGATGATGATACGTATACGTTTAAACCCATCTCTAAATCCTAAATTATTCCGATCTAACATTTCTTTTATAGTTTTGTTATTGGAAAAACCACATATTGCTGCCCATTTTCACTAGGGCACATAAAATCATGGACTGCACCTGCCAATTTTATATCATTTTCCTTCAAATAATTAATCCCATATGAAAACGCTTCATCAATTCCATTTTCAACTTTTACAAATAAAAATTCATATGAAGGAATAGTCCATTTTGCCCATCCTATAGGAGCTTCAGCGTCGTCATTGACCTCAGCGCCTGCAAGATATAATCCATTTTTAAAATTGTCCCATGGATTAAATTTCCTTGAAAAATCACTCATCGCGCCCCAAAAACCGACGGGAATGCCCTTGTCATCTTTTTTTACTAAAGGTTCAATTTCTTTGAAATGACTATTGGCATTTTCCCACAGTTTTTGAATGAACCCTTCTCCATCTTTAGTTGATCCTTCCTTGCCGATTACGCTGAATGTTTCTTTGACACTTTCTTTAATTTCCATGTTTTCCTCCAAAAAATATTATAATCCTTAATAAATAAAAATACGAACATTTTTGATCATTTTTCTTACAATAAACTTGCATAAAGCCACGGTTGCATTTATTGGACATATATGAGATAATTGCTTTTCAATATCTATATGTATATCAGGAGGAGATAATGAAAAGAACGCTTAAATTTGCCTGCGTGATGCTGTTTGCAGTAGCGCTGGTTCTGGCTTTTGGCGGCTGCCAGAAAAAGGCCAGCGACGATGTAATCAAAATTGGGGTTTTTGAGCCCCTTACCGGCGCAAACGCCGCCGGCGGCGCATTGGAAGTCGAAGGCATCAGGCTGGCCAACCAGTTGAACCCCACCATAACGGTTGGAGGAAAGACCTACAAAGTAGAACTGGTAATTGCCGACAACAGATCCGATAAGGTTGAAGCGGCAAACGCCATGCAGCGGCTTGTCGACCGGGACAAGGTGATTATAGTCCTCGGCTCATGGGGTTCTTCACTGTCCATGTCCGGCGGCGAAGTAAGCAGGGGCAAAATTCCCGCTATCGGGCTTTCCTGCACCAACCCGCTTGTAACAGCCGGGAATGACTGGTACTTCAGGGTCTGCTTTATCGATCCTTTCCAGGGTACTGTAATGGCCAGTTATGCCTTTAACGATCTTAAAGCCAGAACAGCCGTTATCGTTCAGGAAATTTCAAACGATTATTCGGTAGGGTTGGCGAAGTTCTTCGTTGACACCTTTGTCCAGCTTAC
>Ga0268262_10000958_pt1 | contig 37197 bp, 33 predicted proteins | sample TergutNc150P3_FD_190354 | JGI IMG/M metagenome (GOLD analysis project Ga0268262, IMG submission 190354) | Nasutitermes corniger P3 segment gut microbial community from laboratory colony in Florida, USA - Nc150 P3 (SPAdes) (version 2) | ecosystem: Host-associated > Arthropoda: Insects >...
GCGATAATCAAGGCTTTTGACATTGCTGCTCTTTCCATGGCCTCGGCTGTCTATCGCATACACTGTGTGATGCTGGGAGAGCTGCAAAATCAATACATCAAAAATAGTGTGGTCTTCTCCATTTCCATGCAGCAGGACAATGGGATTCCCGCTTCCGCGTTTTTCGTAAAATAATTCAATTCCATTGACCTTTATGTACATTTAACTATTTTGCCGCTCCCCAAAGTGCCGTGTTGTAGTCCTTGGGCATTGCCTCCCTCCAGTTCAAGCAATGCCACCTTTCTCCAAAGCCCTCCGCCATACCCGATCAGCTTGCCCCCCGCGCCTATGACGCGGTGGCAGGGGATGATGATTGAGATTGGGTTCGCGCCATTTGCCATTCCAACGGCCCTAGACAACTTGACATCGCCCAAACTTTTAGCGACTTGCCCATAAGTCGTTGTGACACCGTAGGGGATTTTTGCTAAACAGCTCCACACGCGCATCTGAAAGGGTGTACCGCAAAGAGCAATGGGGACTGAGAATGTTTTTAGCGCACCAGAAAAGTAACTTCCCAATTCAAGCCTCAGCAATTCCACGCTACCGGCTTGCACAGAGTTCATCGTGTCCAAATATGACTCCGATGACCGCTCAAACCCAAGCCTTGTCAATATCCCCTCGTCATTGAATACTGCCTCCATTTCGCCGAGGGGGGTCGGGAGCATGGCCCTACACAGTGACGGCATTGGGCGGCTCAATTGGACACCTGCGCGACTAGGCCCAATTCGCCCCTCTTTTCGTGGATTGCTGCGATAATCCTTTGGATGTGTTCGTCCACTGTACCCCCTACGATTTCTACTATCAACCTGAGGCCCTCAGCAACCTCGCCCCTGTCCACGCCCGCCGCAAAGGCAGGCGTTTTCAACTTTTTGTGTACGCTCTTTGGCAAAAGGCCCTCTGTGCGCTCTGGTCTGACAAGGGCGCACGCTATGACAAACCCTGCGATTTCGTCCGAGGCCACCAAGGCCTTGGCCAATAGCGTGTCCCTCAAATTTTTTGCGCTAGGACAGTGCGCCGCTATGGCCCTAGAAATATCAAGTTCGCCCCTATCACTCAGCCATTGTATGATCTTGTTGGGGTGTTCACTGGGCCAGCGATCATAGTCCGCATCGTGCAATAGGCCAACTAGGCCATACAATTCCTCATCTTGGCCATAGCGTCGCGCAAAATCACGCATCACCGCCTCCACGGCGAGCGCGTGTATCCTCAGCCTATCTGAGTCGGTCCAGTTCTTTACAAGCTCCCAAGCTTCATCCCTTGATATCATCATTCCTCCAAAGAAAGCCATGCCAAGTCGTAATCAAAAGGGACGTTTGCAAAACCCAAATCATTGACCATAATCCTTTATCCAATCATGAATGGCCAATCAAGGAAATCAGCGCGGGTAATTCGCTATTCAGAAATTTTTGGACAATTTGGTGCATGATCCCGCATCGTTACTATGTATGAATATTATTCATTATCGCACTGGCGGTTCAACAACATCGCCAGTGCCAATATCTGCGGCTTCCACTTTGGGCTGTGCTGGAATTTTCATCGGGCCTTGTGTTGAACTTGATTCAGTGCGAATCCAGTTTCCTAGAGCATCAAACGACCCTGACCACGGCTGCCCGACCCCGACTCCGTGCTGAATCTTAGCACCGGCTACTTCCACCGCGACGACTCCCGCATTTTCGAGCGACAGAGAAAAAGCCCCTTTCACCCTCAGCTTCCATGGCTCGGACATTCGCAAAACTTGGACATGCTCTTGCCCATCCTCGGCAAGTATGCGCGTTTCGCATGTGTCCGTCGCCCTTAAGCTGATCAGCACTCCATCAGAAGTGATAGGCGGCTCTGGGAACACCTCGCCCAAAACTGGGTACTTTTGGTCGCTCTCTGGTTTGCGCCAAATAGCGTGATCCGCGCTCTGCGTCTGTGGGCCATTGTCGGCAGCCCTACTTATGTCTTTAGCGGGTATAAGCAGCCACCCCAGCATAGCGACTACCCCGATAGTCATTGCCACCATGATGGCCCTTTCGCTGCGAGGGTTTATTGGATGGGTCTTTGCCTCAAATAAATCATTGAGGGAGGATTCTAGGCCAATGTACCTTTCAAAATCAATGCCCAGCCTTTTGGCCATCTGCATAGCGAGGGCATATTCCTCACTATAGTTCTCGCTGGTCCATTCGCCCGCCTCCACGGCCTTGATGCTATCCACGGATACGTTAAGCTCGGCAGCGATCTTTTCCCGCCCCAGTCCCATTGCGCGGCGCTTGTCCTGAATCTCATTTTGCAGCCTAGTGACATTGGGTGGATTCATTTTGAAAGACCGCCTTCATATTCAGATGTGTATGGCCGCTCATTCATGGCTTCCAGCCTACCGGAATTTCCTTCAGCACTTTCTCCATTGTATTGCGCCTATCATCCCTGTTCAACTTTCTGTCGTCCATCCTGCCCCTGTGGGCCATCGTGTCGGATAGCGCGGCCTGCAGGTGGTCTGGCGTGGCAAAACCTTGGCCCCCCAACCAGGCCTCGGCCTTGGCCAAGGCGAGCCATTGACTGACGGCCCTTGTGGAGCAGAACCCACCGTCTTTTCGTATCCGGGCGACTATCCTTTCCATGTAATCCAACACAGCGTCAGAAACCACTATGTTGCGGATCATTTCTTTCGCCCTTGCCCAGCCCTCAAGCGGCATGGCCGCACTCAGCTTTTCCAAAGCCAAAGCCCCCGCCTCCCCCAACAATATCCTTCGCTCGGCTTCGGGTGGAGGATAGCCGAGGTGCAGCACCGCCGCAAAGCGGTCTATCTGGCTTTCAGGCAGCGGGAACGTACCCGCCTGGTCTGCGGGATTCTGCGTCGCTATAACAAAAAATGGCTCTGGCAGAGGATAGGTGTCCCTGTCCAGCGTGACTTGGCCCTCGACCATGACTTCGAGAAGTGCGCTCTGCGTTTTTGGGCCTATGCGGTTCAGCTCGTCCAACAGTATGACATTTGCAAAAACTGGACCCGGTTGAAAGCGAAACGTCTGGCTGGACGCATCCCACAAATGGATGCCCAATAAATCCGATGGCAGCAAATCGTTTGTACCCTGGATTCGTTGGAAGCGGCCCCCTATCGCTCGGGCCAAGGCCCTAGCCAAGGTGGTCTTCCCAACCCCTGGCAAGTCCTCCAATAGCAGATGGCCTCCGCTGAGAAGCACCGCCAGTGCCCTCCTCACTTGGGCATCTTTCCCCAAGACGACCTTTGTCAGGGCGTCGAGGGCGGACAGTGCGCACTCTCGCAGGTCTGTGGATTCGGGCGGCAGGTCAGTCATTCTATAAGGATATGCCGTAATTCCTCAATGTATGAAGATAGTTTTTTGTGGCCAGCCCCAAATTTTTGGCCGCAACCAAGGGGCCGTTGCTCACTTCCAAAAAGGCCTCCTCCAGAAACCGCCTTTATGCGCTATGGTTTATACCAGCTTCGAGTTACAAGGTACAAGAAAAAATCTTGCACCGTGCTGATTGCGCATAGCATTAATTGCAACAGCAATTGAAAACGGTATCAATCCCTATCATCCCTGCCGTTGGCAAACTGCATCTGGTGCAATCTTGCGTACTCGCCATTCTTGGCAAGCAAATCTGCGTGGCGGCCCGATTCTACAATCTGCCCATGCTTTAGTACGTATATCTTTGTCGCATTTTGGACAGTCGAAAGCCTGTGGGCGATGACCAAGGTAGTCCTATTCTGCATGAGGGCCTCCAGTGCCTCCTGGACGGCCCGCTCGCTCTCTGTGTCCAGCGCACTGGTGGCCTCGTCTAAGATCAAGATTGGGGGGTCCTGCAGCAGAGCCCTCGCTATGGCTATTCTCTGGCGCTGCCCGCCACTGAGGCTAGAGCCGGCCTCTGCCAAGCGTGTATCGTACCCACGCGGCAGCTGCATTATGAAATCATGTGCCTGGGCATTCTTGGCCGCCTCCACTACAACTTCCCTGCCAAAGTGTTTCCCGTATGCTATGTTGTCGTGGACAGAATCCATAAATAGCATGGTCTCTTGCGTGACTATGCCTATCCTCAGTCTCAGGTCGCCCGGATCAAAGTCCCTCAGATCGCGCCCATCCATGGTCACCCTGCCCTCGGTGGGGTCAAAGAACCTTGGCACCAAGTTCACGAGAGTGGTTTTGCCGCCCCCCGAGCCTCCGACTAGGGCTATGGTCTCGCCCCTCTTGATTTCAAAATTTATCCCATTCAGGACGGGACCACCGGACTCATATTCAAAATGGACGTTCTCGAAGCGCAAATTTTGGGGCTGATCTGGCACTGGCACTGGGCTTGCGGGGGCCGACATGTGCGGTGCGCGGTCCAGCATGAAATATATTCGGTCCAGACTGGCCCTGGCGACCTGTATCTCGTTGTTCACCTTGGTTATGCGCCTGACAGGCGCGTAAAGGGCGAAAACCGCCACTAGGTAGGTCATGAAGTCGCTCGTGGCGAGCCTACCGGCCTGGATGTCAGCCGATGCCCAAAAAATCAGCCCCGCAAGTATGAAGCCGCCCGCCATTTCCATGATAGGGTGGCTCATGGCCGCCGCGCGGGCTGATCGGAGGCCGATTTTGAACAATTCGGCGTTTTGCCCTTCAAACCTCTTTGCTTCGTAGCCCTCTCTGGCAAAGCCCTTCACTACCCTTATATTGCTAAAGACTTCCTTTAACCTTTGCAGCAATGCGGAGATGGCTTCCTGGTTTCTGTGGTTTATCCTCCTGATCCTCTGGCTGAGGCTTTTAAGAGGCATTATCACCAACGGGGCAGCCAGAAGCAACATAACGCTGCGCTGCCAGTCCAGATATAGGACAAACGCTATGCCGGCAACCGCCGTTATTGATTCTCTGACCAATTCTGCAAACTGGTTGGAAGCGATGCCTTGGATCGCCCACACATCGCTTATGCAGCGGGTCAATAATTCGCCCACTGGATACTGCTGAAAAAATGCTGGCTCCTGCTTCAGCAGGTGGCCAAATAGCCTTTCCCTCAGCCTTTGGGTAGCGCGGATGCCGCTTCTGGCCATCAACATGGTAGAAGAGTAAGAGCAAAGCCCCTTGATGGCAAAAATGACCATCACCAGCACTGGCACAAAGGCGGACGTCCGAAGGGCCGAACCTTCTGGGAGATAGGCTATCAGCCAAGCCTTGGCCGCCGTAAATGTGGGCAGCGCGTCTGGGACGACCCCCGCTGCGCTGGTGCCTTGGGGAGCAAACGCCTCGAACACCCATTTCAGGCAGCCGATCAAAATGGTCTGAAGCAGCCCGGCAAACGCAGCAAGCGCAGACCCGGCGATGATGAGTCCCAAGTTTGGGCGCAAGTGGTCTAGGAAGAAGCGGAACAGGCTTTTCATTTTAGGCGCAACAAAATAGTATAGCAGTTCAATTTTTCGTAGCTATATAGCAGTTCAACCTATTGTAGGTTGAACTGTTATGCATTGTGGACGACTCCAATGAACGCAATTTGGCATTAGGCGCATGGCGGCCAAGCCCGCTACTTTTTACTCCACCGAAATCACCACAAAGGTTTTCCCTTCCTTGCCTTTGTGCTGGAACAGGATGGTACCTTTCGGCGCGGAAGCAGCTAGCTCAGACAGGGCTTCGATTTTTGGTATCCCGTTGCGCTCCATCTCTGCCTTGGCCTCAACGGGCATCATTTTTTCTAAGCCTCTGATGAAAGTTAGTGGGACCTTAATTTCAAAACTGTCGTCTTCAGTTTTTACTTTGACAACGAGAAGGCGGACCCATGGCGCATCGCTCTGTCCTGGTTTTGGCTGGGGGCGCAGCCCCAGCCTCCATAGTGCGAGGGCGCATTGCTCGCCAAACTTGGGGTTCCCGACCGACTCCTCGAGTACCTTGTACCCATTTGGGATCTTGTTTTCGGCCAAGGCCAGTGCCGCCAGAATCCTAGTGTCCACATCCGGGTCTTTTAGTGCACTCTTTAGGCTAGCAACGGCTTTTGGATCCTTAGGCTGCATCTTCCAGCAATGTATCCTATCCCCCTTTGCCACTTGGGAGAAAGTCCGCTGGTCGGGATGGTTCTTTAGGAACTCGGTAAAGGCTGCTGCCGCCTCGTCCCATTTTTGGTCCTCAAATAGAGATTTGGCGTACCAAAACCTAGCTTCAAACAGCCTTGGGCTGTCAGGGCTCTTGGCGATGTATTGTGAATAGAGCGCGGCAGCCTCGGCATAACGGCCTCGCAGGCGCAGTGCTCGGGCGGATGCAAGCATGGCACCAGAAGTTTGTGGTTGCGCTACACTGCCAGCCCTGCTCGCTTGTGCGCTGATTTCTTGCGCCATTCTTCCAATTTCTTGGCCAAGGTTTTCCTTCCTGCGCTTTGATTCCTCGCCAAGTGGGTCAATTTTGTCAGCGTCGCGCTTTGGCGGGTCTTTTTTATTTTCTTCCTGCTCTTGTAAAAGTGAGCTGGGAAATGGCTCCCCTACACCTTGGCAGAAACCGTGCGCAAAAGATGACACAAAAATGATGCAGAGATATGCGATCGCGAAGTGCCTCATGAGTCAATCTCCTTCAATTTGTGTTGAAGCATATTGGTTTTGTGTTCCAGTTCCATTATTTGGGCCAGCACTAGCAATTCATTGTTTCGCTCGACAGAAATGCATGCATCGTTGGCGGAGACTTCCGTGAGCCAGTTCTGAATATTCCTGCCTGCTTCAAACAGTTCGGGATCATCCAGGCCGTCAAAGGGCAGGGAACTCCCGAGCGCGTATAGCCTTCTGGCCCTCTCTATTTCACCACCCCTGTCTTCAAGGTCGGGGGCGCAATATTTGGCTTTAGACTGAACTTGCTTTAGCAAATCAAGTGAATCCATGAAAAAATCTGACCAAAGCTTTGCCTGTACCCGCTTTTGGTATTGGGTCACCAATTCCACCCCCCTTGCCTGCATGCGGTGGGCCTCTCTGACGCGAGCGAAAACATAGGCGGCGGGCAATATCGCAAAGGCCGCCGCCGCAGCGGCTACCAGCCATCCAGCGGCATGGCGCCTGAAACCTTTTGGCCGCATCAACGTCGAGGCCAAATCATCTGCGTGGGCATGCATGGCCAAGTGGACTTCCAACAACTCGGCCAAGGTAGCTTGGAGGGCTGGGTCACTGGGCCATTTTTGTGGGTCTTCTAAAAAATCAAACGCCACAGAATCATCAATTGAGACTGGCACTATTTTTTTCGCGGGCGGCGCAAAAGCGTCGCCACCCCCATTCAGGTAGTTCCCCGTAGAATCAGGGACATCATCTGTTCCTAGGCTGGGTTTTTTTGAGTCCGTGAGGTTATTGTTCATGGCGCAGTTCCTGTTGATCCTGTTGGCACTAGCGATTTTCGCAGTTTGACGAGGCTCTGGAAAATGGTCGCTTTTACAGTTCCCTCGGCGCATCCAAGGTCTTCGGCTATGTTTCTGACCGGGCGCTCTTGGATGTAGTAAGCCTCCACCACGTCCCTTTGCCTTTTTGTCAACTCATCTAGGGCGGCCTTGAGCAATTCCAACTTGCGCTGTTGGTCTATCTGCTCCCAAGGCGAAGGCTGGTGCATGTCGGGAATATCAAGGGCATCGGGGGCCGGCAGCTCCCTACCTCTTTTACGCAGATGGTCGATGGCCGTATTAGCCGCCAGAGTGAAAAGCCAAGGCGCGACTGGGCGACCCTTTTCAAATCGATGGTTCTGCGACAGGCACTTCATGAATACTTCCTGTGTAAGTTCTTGCACCACGTGTCTTTCGCCGTGAAGTTTTTTGTGCAGGAATGAAAAAATTGGCCTCTCGAAACGCTCCATCAAGTGGGCAAGAGCCTCTTCGTGTCCATCTTGGAGCTTGTCCATCCAAAATTCAGGGCTTGCGGCGGCCGCTTCTGCGCTCATTTTTTTATTTTGGCCGGGGCCAAAAGATTGGCATCCTTCGGCAGGACGATGATATTGTTTAGGTTTATCAGCTTAAGGGCGTCGGCCAGCTGATCCTTGTTGAATTGGCACCTAATGCCCATTCTATTGTTTTCTTGGACTGTGTCCGGCGGCTTGGATCCTTCCCCGCCAAGCGTGGAGGCCATCGCAATAAGGCGCTGCATCCAAGGCTTTAGCTGTGCGATGGCATCTTCTGCCCCAGTGACGACTAAGTCGAACTCGACTGTTTGCCCCCCTTTCTCTGGCGGCGAGATGGACCAAGCTACCCCCTTTATGCCAGCCGGCACCACTTTGGCAAGCTCTTGCATCATGTCGGTGGGTAGCAGCTCGGGCTGGACGAACCCTTGGAGGGTGCCTGCACGGGAGACCCACTCGGATGCGCGGGAAACAGGGCTATTGTCACCAAAACTGCGCCTTTTTGCTAGCTCTTGAAGGACAGCCATCTCTCCAATCCAAAGCCTACCTTCATTGTCCGAGAAGACCCTCAAATGAAAGTTGTTGATATCAAAAACGACAAACAAGGGATACTCGCGGCCCCCCATTTTTAGGCTGCCCGCCGGAGGGAAAGTTTCTATAACCATTCTCTCAATTGCCTTTGTGTTCCTGAATCCGGCGATTTGGAAGAACACTGTTTGTGCTAGGCTGGCAAGGTCATCGGCTGACGCCGAAGCAATTTTTGCGCCGGGGCGGTTCATCAGATACACCGAGACTCTTCCCGTCTCCAACGCTGGGTCAATTTTTGCCTTGTCCAAAAATAGCTCGAGTGCCTGGTCAAACTGCGGAAACTTAGTGATGGCCTCGCGGACGGCCGGGGATTCCAGTGCCAAGGCCAAGCCGCATGATACGCCAAGCGCGGACGCTTCCGGGGCAGAAATTACCCAGTCTTGGGCCTTGGGACGCATGTCCCTGCAACCTATGTAAACAGAAATTGCGCCTAGCGCGATGATTGATAAGAAATGTCGCATAGCACCACCTTGTCACTATTAGGATACGCCCAACCTTTGGATCGGTTTATTCACAAAATGAGCTACTTGCAAAACTTGGTCATTTTTAGAATGTTATACCAAGTTGCGTTCAGATGAACGCAACTTGGTATAAAGGCGGCGGGAACCGCCGCCCGCAAGTTTTTGAAAATGATGGGTTTCCCAGCTTTTTCAAAAACTTTGGCGTACAGCGTTCAACGCCAGTTGAACGCAACTTGGTATTAGGCTCTTTGACGCAACGAATTTTCCGGGGGCAGTTCGTAAGCAGGGCTGGTCTGAATAACAATCCAAAGGCGCAGCTTGAACTAGGGGCAGAGGCCCTACGGCCTGCTTCGTTTTGCGCTGGTGTAAAAGGCACCCAAAGCGGACGTAAAAAAAATGCGAGGATAATTTGGCAAAAGGCTTGTTTGGCAGAGCATCAGGGTACTTTGGATTCCGTTACCATCCCCAGCACCTGCTTTGCCGCCCTCATTTCTGCATTCTTTTTTGTCGGCCCTTTTGCTGTCGCCATATATTTGCCGGCCTTCACGCTGCAAACGAAAAGGGGGGCATGATCGGACCCCGTTTTTTCAACCATATCGTACAAAGGCGGCTCCCAGCCCAGCGCGACAACTTTCTCCTGAAGGGCGGTCTTTGGGTCATCCTGCTCCCAATCGTTGATGCCCGCAGTGCGGATGGCCTCACCAAAGCGCATCTCTATGATGGAAAGAGCCTGAGCCAACCCATCTTTCCCGGCTTCTTCGGAATCCAACACAACGGCTGCCAAAAGGGCCTCCATGGCATCCGCCAACTCTTTTGGGGATATTTTTTGTTTCTTTGAAGTCCTTGGGCCTGGCTCCAAGACTATTTTCAAATCCGTAGCCCAGTCGCGCAGCGACATAGTGGAAACGATTTTGCCTCGCAGCCTCGTCAGCGAACCCTCTTCCCATTCCAAGTGGGCACTGTAGGCTAAGCGGGTGGTGCAGAAGTTCAAGACCGAGTCCCCAAAAAATTCCAGCCTCTGGTTGTCGAGCGGCAACCCGGCGGAAGGCGGCGAAAGTGCCTGCTTCAGCAAATCCCTATTGCGGAATTGGTAGCCGAGGCCCGCTTCGATCTTGGTATAGTCGGGACATGTCAAAGTCAATTGCATCCCAATAATTGTAGCCCTTCTAGCCAAAAAGCAAAATTGGAACGGCCGAACAGCGACTAGAAACCGACCTCACCCCCTAGTTAACTTCCGATACTTAATTCTATGCGGGTCAAAGGGCTTCAGGCCAAGCACATCTTTTCTGTACTGCTCATATTCTGTGTAGTTGCCATCGAAAAACTCCACCCTTGAATCGCCCTCGAATGCCAATATATGAGTGGCCAAGCGATCCAAGAACCATCTGTCATGGCTTACGATCACCGCGCTACCAGCAAAGCCCTCTATGGCCTCTTCCAGCGCACGCATGGTGTTTACGTCTAAGTCATTCGTGGGTTCGTCAAAGAACAATAGGTTGCATTCGCTCTTTAGCGTCAGCGCAAGGTTGAGGCGGTTCTGCTGGCCGCCGCTCAATTCTTTTACCTTTTTTTGTTGGTCTTCGCCCCTAAAGCCAAAGCGGCTCAACCAAGCCCTGATGTTTATCTCGCGCCCACCAAGGTTGATGACTTCATACCCGCCGCTCACTATTTCAAACACGCTTTTTTCGATATTAAGGCCCGACCTAAGTTGGTCAATATAGGCCATCTTTACCGTTTCGCCGATTTTGATTTTGCCGCCATCGGCCTTTTCCTGGCCCGTTACAAGGCGCAGCAAGGTGGTCTTGCCCGCACCGTTGGCACCAATTACGCCCAAGATGCCAGCCCTTGGCACTTGGAAAGACAATTTTTCAAATAGCGACTTGTCACCAAATGCCTTCGATACTCCCTCGAACTCTACAACAATGTCGCCCATTCGGGGACCGTTGGGGATATATATTTCCAGCTCTGTTTCTCTTTCCTTTGCATCGGCGTTGGCCAGTTTTTCATAGTTGGCTATCCTGGACTTGCTCTTTGTATGCTGGCCCTTGGGGGACATGCGTATCCAATCAAGCTCTCTCTCCAGCGTCTTCTGGCGCTTGTCGTCCTGCTTTTCTTCCAGAGCCAGCCTATTTTTCTTTTGCTCAAGCCAACTGGAGTAATTGCCCCTCCAAGGGATGCCCTCACCACGGTCCAGCTCCAGAATCCACTCGGCCACATGGTCCAAAAAATACCTGTCGTGCGTTACGGCAATGACGGTTCCTTTGTAGTCCTGTAGGTGCTTTTCCAGCCATGCAACCGTCTCTGCGTCAAGGTGGTTGGTTGGCTCGTCCAGCAGCAGAATGTCTGGCTTTTGTATCAGCAGCCTGCAAAGTGCAACACGCCTGCGCTCGCCACCCGACAGCACCTTGATGAGCGTGTCTGGGTCAGGGCAGCGCAGTGCCTCCATAGCTTGGTCTAGGCGCGAATCCAAGTCCCAGCAATCGGCGGTATCTATTTTTTCTTGCAATTCGCCCTGTTTGGCCAACAGCGCGTCATAGTCTGCGTCTGGTTCGGCGAATTTTTCGCTTACCTCGTTATATTCGTGCAGCCAAGCCGCTTGCTCCGAGGCACCTTCTTCGACTATTTCCCGCACAGTCTTCGATTCGTCAAGTATGGGATCTTGCTCCAAAAGACCCGTGGAATAGCCCTTGCTCAGTACCGCCTCTCCATTGAAGTTCTTATCTACGCCCGCCATTATCCTGAGTACGGTTGACTTGCCGCTACCATTAAGGCCCAGCACACCTATCTTTGCGCCATGGTAATAGCCTAGGCTGATGTCCTTGATGACCGGCTTGTTGTTGTAGATTTTTGAAACGCGCATCATTGAGTAGATGATTGTAGGTTCTTCAGTTTTTGCCATTTGCCCCCCAAGTGCTGATAGCGAGTATGCCTTAATTATTATACGAAATGCACCACTGGCGGCAATTTGCGCCTTATTCTGCACGCCTAATTTTTTCGTCTTTCTCCGCTGCCGCAAGCAGTTTTTTCAGTATCTTGGGCAGGCGGTTCACGGCGGCCTGGCTCTCCATCCACTCCCTGTGCGGCCTAGCTAGATAGCCGCTTAGATGGCTGCCTTCGGGGACATCCTTTGCAATCATTGAATTTCCGCTGATGACGCTGCGCGAGCCTATGTGGATGTGTCCCGCAGTGCCTACTTTGCCTGCAAGCGTCACATAGTCTCCAAGCGTAGTCGAGCCAGAGATGCCCGTCTGACTGACGATGAGGCAGTGCTTGCCGATATGCACGTTGTGGGCTATCTGGCATAGGTTGTCAATTTTTGTACCCGCGCCAATTTTTGTCGGGCCAAGAGCTCCCCTATCAACTGTAGTGCAGGAGCCTATCTCCACATCGTCCCCCACTTCCACCCAACCTATTTGTGGCACTTTCTCGTGGCGGCCATCGTGGAATACATACCCATAGCCATCGGCACCCAAGACGCTATTGGCGTGTATCCGCACTCTGTCGCCTAAGATGGTTTTTCGGTACAGAACTACTCCAGGGAACAATTCGCAGTCATCCCCTATGCGACAGTCCTCAGCAATGTGTACCCCTGGATGAATGATTGCCCTGTCCCCCAAAACGGCGCGGGCCCCTATCGTTGCGCTTGTTGCAATGGAACAGTCCGCACCCAAAACAGCCGATGGCTGGATGGCCGAACTGGAAAAGATGGGCTTTGGCTCGGGATGAAGTCTTTGCGTGCATTGCGCAAACGCCAAATATGGATCTTTCACCTCCAGTACAGGCTTTCCTTCTAGGTTGCGGCCAAGCGCGGCTAGGATCAGCCCCGCCTTGCTCTCTAGGGCCTTTGAAGCATATTTGGGGTTCGACAGAAAACTGATGGACGTCTGTACGGCCCTGTCCAATGGAAGTACTTCGCTAAACGCCCTTTCCGGCGGACAGTTGATCAAAATGCCGCCAAGCCAATCTGCAAGCTCCTGTGCGGTGATTTCTGTTTGAGACATTTTCGCCTACCTGTGATGATGTCCTGCCTATGGCCAGCGATTTTTGGTTGGTGCGGCCATGTCAGTGAATAATAACTATTTTAGAACAAAGAAAGACAAGAGGGCCAATCGGTCGGTCTAACTCTGAAACGCCAAATTAGTGAAAAAATAGACAATTCCATGCGGACGTAAGAGAATGAACAATAGACAATGGCGATGCAGCCCTCTTTTGCAAAAGGAAAGCTATGCACCCAATACTCTTTAGAATCGGCTCATTTGAAATCGGCACGTACGGCCTAATGATGGCCATTGGCTTCTTGGCGGCGCTCTGGCTTGCCAAGCAGCAAGCTAAGCGTGACGGGATGGCCTCAGAGGCCATAGTTGACCTAAGCATCACCCTTCTTATTGCGGGCGTGGTGGGTTCAAAACTGCTGCTTATCATTGTGGATCTGTTCAAGGGAGAGCCAATTGAAAGTGTCTTCAGCCTTGGCATGCTGAGGGCGGGGGGTGCGATACATGGTGGAATTCTTTTGGCCGCCGTCGCTTTCTACTGGAAAATCAGGCGACAAAAGCTGCCCTTCGCAAAGACCTTAGATGCCATTACTTATGCCGTTCCCATTGGCCAAGCCATTGGTCGCATAGGCTGCATAGCGGCTGGCTGCTGCTATGGAGCCTACTGCGAACTACCTTGGGCCATAACCTTCCATAACCACGAGGCAGCCCGATTTGGCACACCGCTGGACATATCACTGCACCCCGTCCAATTATATTTTTGCCTTTCCAATTTGGCTATTTTTGTAGTCCTAGCAATTTTTTTGCGGCACAGGAAGTTTTTTGGACAAACCTCAGCACTGTACTTCATGCTCGAGGGTGCCTTTCGCCTCGTCCTTGAAACATGGCGCGGCGATCTAGATCGCGGTGTTTGGTTAAATAGCACGTGGCTCTCCACCGGGCGCATCACGGGCATCCTTTTTGTAATCATAGGCGTAGCTATCTGGTACTTTACCAACAAGGCAGCCAAGAACAGGGGCTAGTGCGGGCACTGGACCCGAATTGGATATTGTTCCCGCCTGAACCACCTTCATCGGGAACAGTACTCAAACATCATTGCTTAGATTAAAGCAAATAAGGTTCTGCAACTAGCTCATTTGCTAAACTGTCCAGTATGGCTATTAGGATTGAAATCACGCAAAACAATGGACGACTAGACCGCTTCCTAACGCAGCTGTGTCCCGAAATTCCAAGGAGCAGGTGGGAATTTTGGATCAAATTAGGGCGCGTGCTAGTAAATGGAGCCACCGCGACAAAAAATGGGCAGGCACTGAAGGCGGGCGACTTGCTCGAAACCGAATTACCCGACCTGCCGCCCCCCGCAGCCCACCTGACGGCGGAGCAAATTGGCTTGCCCACATTGTATGAAGACGAATTTTTGTGGATCATCAACAAACCGGCGGGTCTCGTTGTCCACCCAGGGCCTGGCCACCCATCTGGGACTGTATTGAATGCACTCCTATCAAAAATCGGCACCTCGCCGCAGAAAGCCTGTGGGGAAATGGAGGACAACGAGGAAGAGCCAAAGGGCTGGCCGGGCCTTGTCCATCGCTTGGACCGGTTCACGTCTGGCTGTCTCGCCATGGCCAAGGACGAGGAGACGAAATCTTATCTGCAGGCCCAGTTCAAAGCTAGGACCGTAGAAAAAACTTATATTGCCATCGCTCGCCAGTGCCGCAGGCTGCCCGAATTGGGGAGCCTCATGGTTGACGCGCCGTTGGCCAGGCACCGCTCAGATCGCACAAAAATGGTCATCAACTCAAAGGGCAAGGAGGCCAAGACGAGAGTAAGGGTCTTGGCCAGGGCCAGTGGCCTAGCACTGGTATCCTGCGACATCCTCACTGGCAGGACGCACCAGATCCGCGTCCACCTAGCCAGCCTAGGCGCACCGCTCTTGGGCGACCCTCTCTATGGCGGGGCCACAGCGTGGAAAAGCAGCGACAGCAAGGTACTGGAATGTCCCCACCCAACCCTACACTCGTGGAAATTGGCACTCGACCACCCCAATGGGGAAAGGATAAGGGCAACGGCAGAAATCCCGGAAGCGTTTGGGTGCCTGCTAGCTGCATTGGGGCTGGAAGCAAAGGAAATTCTGGACGGCGCGATATAGAGCCTTTTACAAAGCCCTCCCAGTATCCATAGAACCATCAATTTCGAGTTCCAAGTTACAAATTACAAGAAAAAAACGTTGCACTGTACCGGTTTGCGCATGGCATTAATTGCAACAGCAATCGAAAACCTTATAAATCACGAAGCCTGCACTACGTACCCAACCGGCGCATTTGGATTGTCGTTCAACGGCCAGAAAGGTTTTTGGGGGAGTGCAAGTCCCTCTGTAGTTGACTGAAAAGCCCTACAACATTCTGTCTTTTTTACCCCCGCCATCGGCCTCCATTGCGAAATCCATAGAACGTGCAATACTTAAAGTCATGGGGACCTGGTTAGTTGACGCGCTACGCACGGGAATAGGAAGACCAATGGCTAATGCGGGTTCCAGCAAGACAATTGAGTTTAGGGTTATCGCCTCTATTGCCGCTATTGCAGCCCTCATCATTATTGTTGGAGGTACTGTAGGTGCCTCGTTTATGAGAAGAAACATACGCGGCACGATAGAGGCGAATATTAAGTCATCCCTTGGCGCCGCCGACCAGTACGTCACAAAAGAGATCGAGCTGCAAAAACGGGGGGCGGCCATAGTTGCAAAAAAAATTGACCTTTTCTTCCAGACCGGGATGCAGCAAGGGGTTCTAGGGCGCATATTACTGGAACACCCTGAATACATTGGCCTTGCAATTTTTGACGGCAACGGCCTAATGGATTCGTCCGGTGATTGCAGCCCGTCGCCCAACCTGCCCAAAAAATCTTTTCTGCGCACAGCCCTAGCCGGCAGACAGGCCATCTCAACCACAATGTACACGCCAGAAGGCGCACTCGTAATGTATGTATGCACGCCGATAAGTAAGGGGCTTGCCTTGGTCGCAGCCCTGCCCGGCACTCACTTTAGCTACGCAGTGTCAAACTTTAAGTTCTATCAGACAGGGCATCTAATCATTACAGATGCGGACGGGTACGTTATTTCGGACAGAGATTCTAAACTGGTGCAAAAGCGTTTTAATTACATAGAAATGGCAAAAACAAACAGTGAGTACAAAAAATTCAGCGAGATCGTGATGCGCGGAATTGATGGCAAAGATGGGATTGACTACATTGATCTCAACGGTCAGCCGCAAATATGCGCCTACATGGCCACTTCCAGCCCCACGGAAGACTGGTTCATCGGGATAATCGCGCCATTGTCTGAAAGCGCTTTGGGGGGCGTCCCCAAGGGCCTGCTGCTGCTCGCCTTTACGATGCTAGCTCTGAGCATTATCGCCGCCTTTCCTGCCGCCGCCTACCTAAAGCGCCCATTTGAAGAGTTGGATACCCAGACATCAGTATTGAAGGCTGTTTTTGACTGTTCGCCCAACCTTATTTTCTGCCTCGATATGGACTTGAAGTACATCAAGATCAACAAAGCGATGGTCGACATTTTTAACATTTCTGAAGAAGACGCCGTTGGCAAAAAAGATTCGGACATCCTTCGCCTACCCTATGAGGCCTTGATGGAAATGGAAAGAATAAACAAGAAAATCCTTTTGGAAAGAGAAATCTGTACGGTGGAAGAAATCGTGCCAGATTTTTGGGGGAGATCATACTACCTTGAAACCGTCAAATCCCCATTGATGAAAAATGGAGAGATGATTGGCATCCTTGGCATAGCGCATGACATAACTGAGCGGAAGGCAATCGAAGAGGAGCTTGTGGCCGCCTCACACGCAAAATCAATGTTCCTCGCAAGGATGAGCCACGAACTGCGGACCCCACTCAACGTCATCATCGGCTTGACAGACCTGATGCTGGAAGAGGAAGAGCTACACAGCACCGTAAAGCAGAACCTCGCCACCATCGGCAACGCCGGAGACACACTGCTGTGCCTTGTCAATGACATTTTGGACATTTCAAAAATTGACTCTGGCAAGCTCGAGCTAATCCCCGTGGAATACCAGACCACCAGCATGATCAATGACACAATCGTGCTTCTCAAAACCTACATTGGCGAAAAGCCCATAGACTTTAGACTGCACATCAGCAAAGACCTGCCGACTACGCTATTTGGCGATGAACTGCGTGTAAAGCAGATTTTGAACAACTTGCTGAGCAACGCGATAAAGTACACGCAGAAAGGCATGGTGGAGCTTTCCGTTGAAACAGAGCGCAGCGGCGATGACGTGTGGGTGGACATAACGGTCAAGGACACAGGGATTGGGATACACAAAGACGACATGCCAAACCTTTTCAGCGAATACTATAAGGCGGATACCAAGTTAAATCGCAAAATCGAGGGGACCGGCCTTGGCCTGTCAATCACCAAAAAACTTGTGGAAATGATGGACGGTCAAATAACCGCTGAAAGCGAATACGGCAAAGGCAGCGCGTTCCATTTCCGCATACGCCAAGGCTTTGTGGGCAACGAGACAATTGGCTCAATGGCGGTAGAAAATTTGAACAACCTCAACTATAGAGACACAAAGCGGCTGATGTCGCGCAAGCTCGTGCGGGCTAACCTTGAACACGCCAGGGTGCTGGTCGTGGACGACATGCAAACCAACCTCGTTGTCACCGTAGGGCTGATGCAAAAATACAAAATGAAGGTGGACTGCGTCACCAGCGGGCAAGCGTCCATAGACCGCATAAGCGAGCAGTCCCCAATTTACGATGCGATATTCATGGACCACATGATGCCTGGCATGGATGGCATAGAGGCCGCAAAGGCAATCAGGAGCCTTGGGACCCCCTACGCCAAGAACATCCCCATCATAGCCCTTACGGCAAACGCTGTGCTTGGCTCAGAGGCGATGTTCTATGCAAATGGCTTTCAGGATTTTTTGTCCAAGCCAGTTGACATCATGCGCCTGGACGCAGTGCTGAACAAATGGCTATCCAGCAGTCCAAACCCAGACAGCCAAGCGGCCCCGAAGCAAACAAGCAGCCCGGCAGATCCATCTTTGCCTACAGGCGGCATCGCAATTGATGCTCCTAGTGCCGCTTTGGACACTCACGGCATCCCAGCCGATACTCCCAGCGTTGCCTTGGACGCTTCCGTCATTATGGCCGATGCTCCCGATGTTGCCCTGAACGCTTCCTGCATTGACGTTGATATTCCTGGCATTGACAATGAAAAGGTGAACTACCTCTACGACGGCGACATGGAAATCTTTCTACCCGTCCTGCGCTCATACGCAGCACACTCCTTGGACTACCTAGAAAAGCTACGCAATGCGACAGAAGAAACACTGTCCGAATGTACGATAATCGCGCATGGCATCAAAGGGGCCAGCGCAAATATATGCGCAGAGACAATAAGGGCGACTGCGGCAGAGATGGAGGCCAATGCGAGGAAAGGCGATTTCGCAAAGTTCATGGCACTGAAGGGACCCTTTTTGGAAGACGCGGCCAAGCTTATAGACAGCATCAACGCTTGGCTGGAAAACTATGACAAAAACAACGAAAAGCCCCTTCTGGACACCCCCAACTTTGATGTCCTCAAAGAGCTGCGCCACAGCTGCGAAACATACGACATGTCCGGGATAGACAGCGCGATGGACATCCTCGAAAGCTCGAACTACAAAAATGGCGGCGACTTGGTGACGTGGCTAAGGGAAAAAATTGACACAATGGAAGTGGAAGAGGTCGTGGCCCGACTGTCTAAAGAAGACCCATTTTCTGGCTAGGGGTATGGGTAAGCCGCCACCCTAGTGGCACCGATTAGCGCAAGAAGGATTCTTCAAGAACCTCACTCGTCCGTTAGGCCCAGCATCCTGGCGAAAGGCACCATGAGCCAGCCTTGGACGATGGCCGAGAGTAGGCAGACAAAAAACGCAACGCTGAATACATTTTCCGAGTAAGGCAGCCCTGCATACAGCACTATCGTGGCAAAGACTATTGAAGATGCACCCCTGAAGCCCGCCCAAGACACTAAGGCCATCTCTTTTTTTGTGCGGTGAAAGGGTTTCATTAGCGCGTACATAACAGCGGGCCGCGCAACCAGCGTCAAGAACAGCGCAAACAAAAGCCCACTGCCCGCCACTGCCTTCAAACTTGAAGGGACGCAGAGGATGCCTAAAACAATAAAGAGCAATATTTGCATGATCATGGAGAATGAATTGAACAGCCTAGACAGGAAGCCCTTGTACACCAATCGGCTGTTGCCAAGTATGATCCCTCCGATATAAACCGCCAAGAAGCCATTGCCATGAAATTGCTCGGCGGTGCCATATATTAGGAAAGCTGTCCCGCACAGCAGTACACTATAAAGTCCGTCTATGCTCAAATTAAATTTATTCAACAATAATTGCCCAAATTTGGCAATAATGACCCCGGATAGTACGCCAACCACAATCTGTACGACAACGAGCAGTAATATATTTTGGTGGCCTCCGGTGGCAAGCGCAAGAAACATTACCGTCAGCATATACGCAAAAGGGTCGTTGGAGCCGCTCTCTATTTCCAATATAGAACCCAAATTGTTTTTTAGATGGCAGTTTTTCGAGTGCAGTATGGAAAAGACAGAAGCTGCGTCCGTAGAGGAAATGACCGCCCCCAGCAGCATCGCCTGGTAAAATTCAAAGCCTATCACATAGTATGCAAAAGCTCCGCACAAGCCTGCCGTCAACAAGGTACCTAGCGACGACAACAGTGAAGAAATCGCCAATACGGGCCTAGCCTTAGAAAAATCAGTCTGAAAACCGCCATTAAAAATAATCAGCAGCAATGCAAATCTGCATATATTATCAACCGTTATGGTGCTTTCAAACCTGAACCACTTCCCTATCAGCACACCTATTGCTATGAAGCCCACCAGCACGGAAACCCCTAGCCTGTCTGTCGTCTTGCAGGACAATGCACTGATGATCAATATGACCCCAGAAAGCAGTACGACGTCCATGATGGTCTTCCTTGCCCGTTACCCAATGGCTGACGAATCTAGCGTGTTATTGACGATCTCCATTATTAGCCTTGATTCAGTGTTGGCGATGCCAAGGCAGTGCTTGATGTGGGCCATGTCGTTTGACGTGATTGACGACTGTATCATCTCAATGATGGTGTTTAAGGGTGCGCGGATTTCGCGTCCCATCCTAGAAAGGAGTACTCCTTTGGTCAATAGCTCCTTGATGGTCTCCTCTTCCGCCTCCTCTTTTTGGTCCGCGCTGTATGCATCCTGCGCCATCAGTGCCTGTATGGAATTGTTCAGTGCCAATAGTTCTTGTTTGCCTTCCACGACTGCCAAGTGCATCTCGATGCGGCGGAGTAACAGGGGGCCAACGAAAGGCTTGTGGATATAGTCAACGGCCCCCAGGTTCAGGCCCTCTATCTCGCTTTCCGCATCGTCCATTGCTGAAAGGAATATCACGGGTATGTCCTTGTACGCTTCGTGTTCTCTCAGCTTCTTCATCGCCTCGTACCCATTCGTCCCTGGCATTTCCACGTCCAAGAGTATCAAATCCGGAAAGACGTGCAGAAGCAGCTCGAACATCTTTTCAGCCGAAGGCACCGGAAAAACGTCGTACAAGTCTTTCAGTGACTTTTTGCAGGCGGTCAAGTTGGCCGGGTTGTCGTCAACCAAGATGATTTTTTTCTTTGCCATGGCAGCCAGATGCAAATCCCCAGGATCACCCGGGGCAATTATAGTTTAGGGGGCAAGGCGAATAGCGCAGCACTTTGCGTATCCACCTAGAAAGGCGCAAAGGTTTGCTATCCAGCCTACTCAAACAAGTATAGCAAGCCCAAGGAGTGGGGGCTAGGGGTTATACCAAGTTGCGTTCATCTGAACGCAACTTGGTATAAGGCGGCGGGAACCGACGCTCGCAGAATGAAGATGAAATATGCAACCAGCCGAAAAGTTGGGAGAAGCCGACACTTCCGCAAAGCCAAACAGGGCTGCCTTGGTATCCGATGCCAATCGGATACCAAGATATTTTTGAAACAACTGGGTTTCCCAGTTTTTCAAAAACTTTGGCGTACAGCGTTCAATGCCAATTGAACGCGAATTGGTATTATGGGTTAGAGATAAGAATTGTAACAAAACGCAACCCTGAAACCCAGAATCCGCATCGCCGGCACAAACTGCACGGACCCTTTGGCCACCACAGGCGCCCTCCCCCCAGGCATGTTCTCAACCACATCAGCCGACGCCTTCGCCATCCAAGGCACCCCCGAAACCACAAGCGAATACAGCTACACAGTCTCCCGCGACGGCCAGACAACCCCAGTCGCAATCACAGTCGTGCCAGCCCCGCCAAAGGATCCAAGCCTCTGACCCCCTCCATCACCATCTATTTAAATTTCCGTAGTAGCCAGCATCCCCTCCCATTGCCAGCCCTGCAGGAGCCGATTTCGCCTGACTGCCATCGCGATGGTCGCATTTCTTTGAGTTTGCCAAATCCCCTGGAATTTCTCTTTACATCCAAATCAAGGCATTTCATACTGAAAGTGTCGATGCCATCGGCACAACTCTTTGAGTTTGAACACATACCTCATACCTAATACCTAATTTTGCCAAAAGGAGAAGCTATGGCTTGGGTCTACAGAATCGAAGAAACCCACGGGAACCACCACAAGTATGTAGTGGGCTACTACTCCCCAACAGGCGAATGGCACTCCATAGGCACCCACACCAACGAAATGGTCGCAAAGAAATGGGTGCACTACCTCAACGGCGGCAGCACCATAGAAATCGTGTCAATCGAAAAAGATTAGAAGCCCCCCGAAGCGGAAGCGGGCCGCATTGAAGCCATCTCCCAACCATCCCCCCGCCCATCGAAGCCACCCCCATACATCCGCCCCTCCATAGGGCAGTGAGCGAAGCGAGTACCCAGGGGTCTGGGGAATACTCTCCAAAAGCCCGAATGGGCTAGGAGGCGCGGCGGAATGAAGCAGACCTCGAAGAGGGCTGCGGATTTGGAGTACGCGCCGAAAGGCCACTCGCGCACGCGAGGTCGCCCATCGAAGCCCTCTCCCCCTAAACCTCGCGCCCATCGAAGAAGCCGCGTGAGCGGCGGGGGTCTGGGGGGCGACCGGGGCGGCGCGAGAACGGTGCCGCACCATGGGAAAGTGCCTATGGCGGGATTGCCAGCCAACTTGCCATCAAGGGCCAACGAAGGATGTCTCGCGTATCCAAGCGCCAGCGCAGGATACCGAGAAATTGTGAGCGACGACGGTAAGGAAGCCCCCCAGTTGAGCATCCGGGTGAACTCCATGACCCGGCATGAAACGAAGCAAATTGTCATGATGCTCATACCGAGTACGAAAGATAGAATCAGGAGCCGGAAACAGATTGAGCACCCATGCTGAACGGAGTCTTGCACATAAAAATAACCGAGTTTTGCAAGTAGCTCAACTGTCAATTTGGTAAAACCCTATCTATTTCCAATAGAAGGACTGCCATGCCAAGCACACTCAGACAGACATTGCTCGCAACATCCAAACCCCAGGCCCAGCCAGCCAAGCCCGCAGGGAATCCCAGAAAGAAACGCCGGTGCCGAAGCCGAACAATCATTGACCAGTGCAGGAATCTCCTGCCTAAATACAATGGCAGAAATCTGGCCAACCCAAATGGCCCAAGTCCTGCCAGCGGCAGTGTCCGATGTCCTGCTGGCCCCTAAAACTGAAAATGAGCATTGCCCAAGCCCACTCAGAACGACGTTATTAAGCACTGACTTGTCAAAATAGCCTTCCCCGCCATACTCGGCAGAACCTAGCCCCAACCCACCCCATTAATCTCTCATCACCAAAACCAACCCCGAAATTAAAGGGAATTACTTACTTAACTATGGCTAGAGTGTTTCGTGCTTGGTTTTGCGGTTTTTCTGCAATTTTTGACTTGTGGGAATAGTCAAGTAAGTAATTCCCAAATTAAATATATAGTTTCCGGCTCAATTGACTTTTGAACCCACCACTCCGCCCAGCGGGCTACTGGCGGAGGCATAGACGCGCTTCGGCATGCGGCCCGACTCAAAGGCCAAGCGCCCTGCCTTGACAGCCAGATACATGGCCTCGGCCATCAAGGCGGGCTGGCCAGCCTCGGCTACGGCTGTGTTGAGAAGCACTGCATCCGCGCCAAATTCCATCGCTATCGCAGCATCGCTTGCCGTACCCACCCCAGCATCTACTATCATCGGCAGTTTGTAGCTTTCGCATATTTCCTTGATGATCATTAAAACGTAGGGGTTCTGAACCCCAAGCCCCGACCCTATTGCGCTGCCCAGTGGCATTATGGCGTGGACACCGACATCGCAAAGTTTTTTGGCTAGGATGGGGTCCGAGTTAATGTAGGGCATAACGATGAAGCCTTCTTTTATTAATTCGGCGCAGGCCAGCAGAGTTTCTTCGCCGTCGGGGTATAGGCTTTTTTGGTCGCCCAACACCTCGACTTTTATCCAAGGGTTGTCGAGGGCCTCCCTGGCCAACCTGGCCACGCGCAGGGTCTCCTCTCTAGTGAAGCACCCAGCAGTGTTGGGTAGCAGGTGGATTTCCTTCGGAACCCAGTTCAGGATGTTGTCCTCCCCGCTTGCGCCAAGATCAAAGCGCCTCACGGCAAGCGTGACCATCTCGGACTTAGCGGCTAGGTAGGCCGCCTTCATCGTCACAAAATCCTTGTACTTGCCTGTGCCAAGGACAAGGCGGTTTTCAAAGCACTTTCCTGCAATGACTAGTGGGGCGGTCATGTTTCACCTCTTAATTAACAATTGAGTCTCATGCAAAACTATGAATTTTTTGGACTGTGAGGCTCCCAAGCAAGGCGAACGACTGAGAACGATTCGCAGACGAGGTTGGCCTGAATGATGATCCAAACATGTCGATTGGACAAGCGGCGAGGTCATTCGCCGCTTACCCTTGGGGGCAACAGTCCTCAGTCTGTTGCGTTTCGCTCCGTGGCAGGGAAAAGCCTTCCGAATGTCGCTAAGGATTCGTTCAGCACGGACTCGCACGAGTCCGCATTTCGCTGCTTACCAGACCCCTGCCACGCTTCATGCTGCCTCTTCGATGGACACTATTTTGGCGGGTGGGCGACTCCGATGGGCGCAAGGATGGGTTATAGGAGGCTCATGCATCATTCCAGCCCCAGCCCTTGCTGCGATGGCTGCACAGGTTTTTCGGTTGGGGAGGCCGCAGCTTCTTGGCCGGCGGCTGAATCAGCGTCCTCTTCTTCGTCCAGCGCCTGCGCGGCTGCGTCTATTTTTGCTATCGCAACAACTTTGTCCTGATCGCTGACCAAGTTGAGCAGGCGAACGCCTTGGGCGGCCCTGCCCGTCTTTCTCACTTCGTCAATGGCGAACCTGATGACCATGCCTTCTTGGCTTATGAGTAGGCAGCCTTCACCCGGCTTGACCAAAACAGAGCCTGCAACTAAGCCGTTGCGGACTCCAGCGCGGATGTTTATCACGCCCGTGCCTCCCCTGCTTTGCAGGCGGTAGTCTTGCAACAGGCTCCTCTTGCCGTAGCCTTTTTCGGTGACGGTCAGCAACATACCATATTCGGCGGTGGTCTCATCGGCCTCTTGGCCCTCTGGCAAGTCGGGCAGGGGGTCTATCACTTCCATGTCAACTATCTTGTCGCCAGTACCCAGCTTCATGCCGCGCACCCCCGTCGCCGTGCGCCCCATTGCGCGGACACCCTCTTCGGGGAAGCGGATGGCCTTGCCGTGGGCACTGACCAAGACGCACTGCTGCTGGCCCGTTGATGTCGCCACGGCCACAAGGCTATTGTCAGAGTCAATGTTGAGGGCGATGATGCCATTAGACCTGATGTTTGAGTACGCGGCGAGGCTGGTCTTTTTGATCGTGCCGTCGGCAGTTGCAAAGACCAGGTTGTGGTGTTCGGGGAACTCCCTCAACGCCATTAGGGTGACGACACGCTCGGAATCCTTTAGGCTGACCAAATTCTTTATGTGCTTGCCGCGGTTGGCCGCCCCAGACTCTGGTATGTCATAGACCTTGATGGCATAGACGTACCCTCTGTCCGTAAAGACCATCAGGGTGTCGTGTGCTTTAGTGAGGAACAGCTGCTCCACAAAGTCCTCATCCTTTGTCTTCATGCCCAGCTTACCCTTGCCGCCGCGCTTCTGGCGTCGGTAGGCAGACAGCTCGGTGCGCTTGATGTAGCCAGCTTTGGAGAGTGTCACCACCATCGGGTCATCGGGGACCACGTCTTCCATTTTTATCTCGCCACTGATCCCGATGATTTCTGTCCTTCTGGCATTGCCAAACTGTTCCGCCATATTTTGGATCTCTCCGCGAATGACGGACATCAGTAGAGCATCATCACTGAGTATGGCCTTAAGGCGAGCGATTTCTGCCTCTACTGCGGCCAGCTCTTCCAAAATCTTTTCCCGCTCCAACCCAGTGAGGCGCTGCAGGCGCATGTCCAAGATGGCCGCTGCCTGTCTGTCGCTAAGGCCGAACTTGGACGTAAGGCCCGATTTGGCATCTTCAGGCGTCTTTGAGGCGCGAATCAGCTTTATCACGGCATCTAAGTTGTCGAGGGCGATCTTTAGGCCCAACAGTATGTGGTGGCGCTCCTCTGCCTTTCGCAATTGGAACATGGTCCGCCGGGTGACCACCTCGCGGCGGAAGCCGAGGAACTCGGACAGTATCTCTTTTAGCGTACAAATCTTAGGCTGCCCATTCACAATGCAGAGCATGGTTATTGAAAAGCTGTTTTGTAACTGCGTCTGCTGGAAGAGCTGGTTCAGCACTATGTCAGATGGCTCATTTTTTTTCAGCTCCACCACAAGACGCATACCCTCGCGGTCGCTTTCATCCCTGAGGTCTGAGATGCCCTCCAGCTTTTTTTCGCCCACTAGGTCGGCGATCTTTTCGGTCAAGCTCGCCTTATTCACTTGGTATGGCAACTCGGTGAACACAAGCTGCTCGACTTCGCCCTTGTTTTTTACCCTGACTGTTTCTATGTGGGACTTGGCACGCACGACGCACCTTCCGCGGCCCGTCCGGTAGGCATCCATGACCCCTTCGGTGCCAAGCATCAGACCACCGCCAGGGAAGTCTGGCCCATTTATGTGGGCCATCAGGCCGGAAAGTTCGATGCCAGGGTTGTCAATTAGTGCAACCAATGCGCCGCAGCACTCTTTGAGATTGTGCGGGGGGATGGAAGTCGCCATCCCGACGGCTATGCCTTGGCTACCGTTGATCAACAAATTGGGTACCCGGACGGGCAGGGCAAGTGGCTCTAATAGGCTGTCGTCGTAGTTGGGGCCAAAGTCAACTGTGTCCTGCTCAATGTCTTCCATCATGGCGGAACCTATGCGGCTCAGACGCGCCTCTGTGTAGCGCATGGCTGCAGGGCTGTCGCCATCTACAGAGCCAAAGTTCCCTTGTCCATCAACAAGGACGTGGCGCATGGAGAATGGCTGCGCCATCCTCACCATGGTGTCGTAAATCGCTGCGTCGCCATGCGGATGGTATTTACCCATCACCTCGCCGACCGTGCGGGCGGATTTTTTGTAGGACCGATTCCAGTCGTTGCCAGTTTCCTTCATCGCGTACAGCACGCGGCGGTGTACTGGCTTGAGTCCGTCCCTCACGTCAGGCAGTGCGCGTCCGACGATGACACTCATTGCGTAGTCCAAGTAGGACTTCCGCATTTCCTTTTCTATTTCAATTGGTTCGATTCGTTGGGGTTTTGCTGCTTGTTCCACGTGGAACCTCAAACTTTGTTACACATCAATGTTTTCCGCCAAAAGGGCATTGTCTTCAATAAACCGCCGCCTTGGCTCCACCGCGTCGCCCATCAGCACGGTAAAAATTTTATTGGCCTCTACCGCATCGTCCACACGCACTTGGAGCAGGGTTCGGCGGCTGGGATCCATGGTGGTCTCCCAGAGCTGCTCGGGATTCATCTCGCCAAGGCCCTTGTACCTCTGTATGGACACACCGCGTTTGCCTTCCTCCAAAACAGCGGCCAGCATGTCCTCTGGATTGGAGAAGGACATCTCTTTTGCTGCCAATCTGGGAGCGTCTTCGTCGCCGTCTTCTTGCAGGGCGGCCTTTTTTTGGGTAGAGCGCGCCAAGGTCAGTTCGCCGATATAAAATTGGGCCAGCTCTTTGCGAAGCGCCGCCAGTCGGCGGAATTCGCCCCAATGCGCGACAGAGGAATCAATCCGCAAGGTTATCGGACGGGATAGGTGTAGCATCACCAACCTTATGGCGTGGGAGCCTGAGACCACACCATTCTCGTCCGAGGCTTCTTCCGCGCTTTCAACGGTGCATACACCCATGCCGCGCTCTGTCAGGTACCCTGCCAGTGCCTCTGCGGAATCCTTGGATTTGAAGCACCTCGGCTCCAGAAACCCATCGGCCAATAATGCGTCGGTGAGTTCTTTGGCATAGCCGCGGCGTTCTAGTTTGCTGTAGAGATGTTTAATTTCGCCTAGCTTTTTTAGCTTGGCCACAAGCGCACTGCCCGCAATTTTTTGTTTGTCGGGCAAGACAAGGCTCCAGCCGTCTAAAGCGCGGCCGAAAAGGTACTCTTCTAAGCTGCGCTCGTCTTTTAGGTATTGTTCCTGCTTGCCCTTCTTGACTTTGTACAGGGGCGGTTGGGCTATGTACACGTTGCCCCTGAGAACCAGCTCCGGTGCCTGCCTATAAAAGAATGTGAGTAGCAATGTGCGTATGTGGCTGCCGTCCACATCGGCATCCGTCATCAGCACTATTTTGTGGTAGCGCAGGTTCTCTATTTTGAAGTCGTCAGGGCCTATGCTGGTACCCAGGGCCTGTATGAGCAGGCGCAGCTCGCCTTGCCCCAAAATTTTGTCAAATCGCGCCTTTTCAACGTTGAGTACCTTGCCCTTGAGAGGCAGGATCGCTTGAGTCCTCCTGTCGCGGCCCTGCTTGGCTGAGCCTCCTGCGGAATCACCCTCCACCAAGAAAATCTCTGATAGCGTAGGGTCTTTTTCCTGGCAGTCGGCCAATTTCCCAGGAAGGCCCGCAGACTCCAGTGCACCTTTCCGTCTAGTTAGCTCCCTGGCCCTCCTAGCCGCCTCCCTAGCCCTAGCCGCCTCTATAGCCTTTTCGAGTATGATCTTTGCTTCTCTTGGGTTTTCCTCGAAAAAGTTGTTGAGGCGCTCATAGACCACGGTCTGGGTGATGCCCTTAACTTCAGAGGACACTAGTTTGTCTTTTGTCTGGCTGCTAAATTTGGGGTCGGGTACCTTGACGGATATGACCGCTGTCAGACCCTCTCTCACGTCCTCGCCAGAAAGTGTTACCTTGTTTGACTTCAGCAAATTGTTTTTTTCGGCGTACTGGTTGATCATCCGCGTCATGGCCGCACGGAAGCCTTCTAGGTGGGCTCCGCCATCCCTATTGCGAATATTGTTGGTGAAGCAATATAGCGTTTCTTGATAGCTGTCGTTCCACTGCAAGCTGACTTCTACGCTAACGTCCTGCTTGGTGTCCTCAATATGTATGGGCGGTTTATGGAGAGCGTTGTTGCGGTTCAGGTGTTCCACAAAAGCATCGATGCCGCCGGAGCTAAGAAAATCGTTGCTTTCGCCGCTGCGCTCATCGTTTATAACGATGTGGACTCCCTTGTTGAGGAAACTGAGTTCGCGCAGGCGTTGGGTAAGGATATTGTAGTTGAATTCAAGCTTGTCGTTGAATATTTCATGGTCTGGCAAAAATTTTACCCTAGTGCCGCGCTTTGTCGTCGGCCCTACTACAGCCAGTGGCGCATCCGGCTTTCCCCGAGTGAATGACATGAAATGCTCTTCGCCCTCGCGCCAGATGGTGAGCCACAGTCTTTCTGAAAGCGCGTTGACACAGGAAACACCAACACCGTGCAAACCACCAGAAATTTTGTATGAGTTGTCGTCAAACTTGCCCCCAGCATGCAAAACAGTCATTATCACTTCGGCCGCACTGCGTCCCTCTTCTTTGTGGATGTCCGTTGGGATGCCGCGGCCATTGTCGTCCACGGAGCATGTCCCATCGCTGTGCAGTGTAACGTCCACCCTAGTGCAGTGGCCCGCCAGTGCTTCGTCAATGGCGTTGTCCACAACCTCGAAGACCATGTGGTGGAGGCCGCTCCCATCGTCCGTGTCCCCGATGTACATACCAGGGCGTTTGCGCACGGCTTCTAGGTCTTTTAATACTGTGATATTGTCGGCGGTGTATTCGGTGGGCGATGATGGTTCGTTAGTGTCTGGTGCTTTGGACATCAATTCTCGCAAATCGTACTTAAGTCTTCATGGGCATATTTGGACATTCTTTAATTCCCAAATTTGACAGGCATGAGGATGTATTTGAATGACAGGTCTTTGAGGCTTGGACTTGTGAAGACCCCAGATGCAACATCGTCTTTGTAGTGGTATTCAACTTCCTCGCCATGGATTCTGTCCAGCAGCTCCGTAAGATAGTCAATGTTGAATGCCAGCTCCAAGGGCTTATCATCTTGGTCTGGACCGCTGTAGTTCAGGCTGGCTTGGTTGATCCCTTCATCTGGATGCTGGATTTGGACTTTGAGAGTTGGAAAATCAAAAATTAGGCGCACAGTCTTGTTGTAGTCATCTTTCTTAAGTCCAACAAACCGTAGCCTTTTGCTGAACTCTTCCTTGTCCACAACTACTTTCAGCGGCAAGGCACCTGGCGAACTAGGCAAGACCTTTTCATAGCCCGGATAGTTGGCGGTGACTCTTCTAGTGCTGAACTTAAGGTTCTGCTGACTTAAAAACAGACTGCGGTCATCCCACGAAAGCTCAATGGGACTGTCGTCCTCGAATGCTCCTGCCACCAAGTCCATAGAACGCTTTGGCACTATGATTCTTGCTTCGCTTTCCAGCCCAGTCGCCAAAGGGAGTTCCGCGACTGCCAGTCTGAAGCCATCCGTTGACACGACCCTGACAAAGTCCTTGGTGAAGTGCAGAAGCACCCCTGACAGAGCCGGCTTTGTTGCGTCCTTGCTTATTGCCAGCCCCCCAAGCACCAGTGCCTTTTTGAATAGCGCGGTGGGCAGCTCAACGACTTTACTGGAAGCATCTGGTTTGGGCAGTTCTGGAAAACCTTCGGAGTTTTGGACATTGTGTTCAGAATTGAACCCTTTTGCCCGAAGCCACATGCGGTTTCCATCATCGGGCCAATCAAGTGTGAGAATGCCTTCTGGATACACTTTCACGGTTTCTACCAATTTTTTGCCTGGCACAGCCACTTGCTTCGACCCCGAGCTTTCTATGGGGAGCGAGGCTTCAAAGGCCAGCTCCATGTCGGTGGCCTTTATTGCCATTTCTCGGTCAGATATGTCCATGACGATATGCTGCAAGATTGGCAACGTCACTCTTTTCTCTAGGGCGTGCTTCAACACTCCCAACACTTTGTCTAATCTCTCTTTTGAAATCTGTACCTGAAAGTTCATACTTTACCCTGATGATGATAATGGAGCAGAGTTGCTGTGCAAAGATGCCTCAGCACTTTATTTTACATAGAAAACGGAAACAAGTATAGCCTGTTGAAAACCTGCTGATTGTTGAGGAAAAACCGGCTACGGGATGTATCGCTAGAGATTTCCACACAACAAAGACGGTTGTCCGCGCCAAAATGTGTAAATCTCTCCAAATCATGAATTTTCAGCCTATTCCGTTCAGGAGTCCCTGGATCTCTCTGTGGAAATCTGAATCCCTCTGCATTCGTTTTTTGACTGAATCAATGGCGTTCATGACTGTGCTGTGGTGCATGTTGTTGAAAACCCGGCCTACTTTTTCAAAAGAGGCGGTCGTCAGCTCCCTAGCAAGATACATCGCTATTTGCCTTGGCAAGAGCATTTCTTTTTGCCTAGACCTCTTCTTGGTCAAATCGCTGAGCGACAGCTTGTAGTGTTCGGCAACTGCCTCGCATATCTTTTCAATTGAGATGGACGCTGTTGGCTCATTCCCCGTAGCACCTCTATATGCTTCCTGCGCGACCGCGAGGGACACTTCTGCCCCCAAAAAATCAGCTTGGAACAAAGTGCGCTTCAAAAGCCCCTGAAGTTCCCTTACACTTCCTTTTGCCTTGTTCGCGATGAAAGTAAGTACGTCTTCTGGCACAGGTGGATAGCCGCAGAGAGAAGGGTCCTCCAGCTTTTTCTTCAAAATGGCTATCCTAGTTTCAAATTCGGGTGGGTGGACATCAACAGTTAGGCCGCCTTTGCATCTAGTCAGCAGTCTTTGGTGGAGCCCCTCCAGTTGGCTGGGCGACCTGTCGGATGTAATGACTATTTGCTTTCCGTGCTGGAGCATGTAATCGAAGATGTAAAAAATTTCCTCCTGTGTGCGCGCCATAGTTGGTTGGAGTGTCTGTATGTCATCAAAGAGCAAGAGATTCTTGGACTGGTATTTTTGCCTAAGAGGCTCGGTATTGTTGGCTTTGATGGCACCGGTTAGTTCGTGCAGGAATGTTTCCACCTTTAGGTAGGCCATCTGGAGGTGCGGGTGCTTGGCGATGAGGCCCTTCCCGATGCCAATCATCAAGTGCGTCTTGCCAAGGCCACTGGCCCCATAAACGAACAACAAATTTGTGTCATAAGAGAGATTGGTGCGCCCGTAGTTTTCGATAATGCTTACAGCCGCTGAGAATGCCATATTGCTGTTTGGACCCACGACAAAATTTTCGAGCGTGTACGACTCAAAGCCCTTGGGCAGTGAATATGAATCGCTTGACGATGGGGACAGTGCTTGAACTTTTGGGTGCTTTTCAACAGCTTCTTCCTTTGGTTTTGTACCGCCAGTTGAAAAAGTTAGCTTCAAATCAGGCATGTCTATGAGGGCCAGCGAGTCATAGAACTCGTCCGCCATTTGTTCTTCCAGCCACAGTTTAGTCGAGAGGTCTGGCGTCTGAACCCACAAGGTATCGCCGTCGAAAGCGATGGGCGAGCAGGGTTGCACCCAGTCCCGGTACGGCCGATCCGGCAATCGCCGCACCAAATTCTGGCACAGGCGAACCCAAATGTGCTGAGCTTCTTGAAGGGTCATGGCTCTAAGGAAACCTAAGTTTTTTCTTGGATAATGGGGTATTGGCTGTTTTGGAATGATGACAACACGCCTCCCGTTTTAAGTGCCTTGTGATGGCGCGGACACCTTGCGCGGGTGGGAACTAATAGTATCCACCAGCCTAGCCCAGTTTGCAATATTCAGGGCCAACTGCCAGATGAAAGTCTTTGCAAGACTCTGATATTTTTGGACAGTTCAGGTACCCTGGCGCAACGAGCAACTGGGGAGCGAATAGTGCGGCCTGAATAAAACACGCCAGTTGAAATCCACGCCCCGCTTAGCGGCGTGTCACTCCGCCCCCCAGACTCCAGGGTAACTTCGATGGGCGCAAATTGGGAGTTCACAGCAAGTTCTGTTGGCTTGACGTAAGGGGCTGAAAAGAGTCGATGCCACAAAATAACTTTTTTGATGAAAAAGGTGTTATTCTAAGGTAAAATCACAAGTTCGCCCCGTCCCCAAGTCGGCGGCTGAAAGGATTAAACAATGAAGCGCACATTCCAGCCAAACAATCGCCGCCGCGCCAAGACCCATGGCTTTTTGACCCGCATGAAGACAAAGAATGGCCGACTGGTGCTAAAAAGGCGCCGCGCAAAAGGCCGGCACGTTCTCGCGCTCTAGGCCGATGCGAATCGCTGGGTGCTTTAGCGTTGTTCGGCAAAAAGATCATGTAGTCCCCGCCGCCCCGCGCACCCCTCGGTCTGCGTGCGGCACCTTGGACATCAAGGTTTTTTGGCTAGGCCAAGGCGTCAGGTCTCTGCCTCCCCCACTTCTTTTGGTGAGTGCTTCCCGCAAAACTGGCTCAGCCGTGGAAAGAAACAAATTCAGGCGCAGGGTGAGAATGGCTTTTTTAGAAGCTCTGCGAAAAATGCCAGCGGAGGCCAATCCAAGCTTTGCCGTATCCGTGAGGCCGACACGAGGGAGCAGCAGTGGGTGCAAAATAGGATACTGGGACATCGTTAATTTGATTGAGCATTCACTGAGCCTTCTGGGGCCCCCATGAACAACAACAAGAATCTTATTACATTCGTACTTTGCAGTGCTGCGCTACTTTTCGCCTACTCTTGGCTGACCAAAAAGTATGCGCCGCCCCCTCCTGAAGCTGGCCCCGCCGTCCTCTCCGAGGCCCCGCGGCCGCCCATCGGCTCCCAGCCAGCCAGCATTCCAAATGTTCTAAGTGCCGCTCCGCAAATAGACACCAGCGAGACCACAGTGCCTATCGACGGGCGAGCCACAGTTGTAGCTGGCGGCGATTTGCTGGAACTGACTTGGAGGCAGTACGATGGTGCCTTGCTCCAAGCGGTCTGGAAACAGGACGGCACGCAGTTCTTTCCCACAGAGACCCTCGGTGCTGACGGCAGGTTGGCCGCCGCCGATTTTTTGGGCATCGGCGGGCTTGCGGGTGTGGCCTTTTCGGGCGAGCCGGAAGTGACGGACTCCGAAAGTGGGCTGCAGGTTGCATTTTCTGGACCCAGAGGCGACAGGCTGACATATTTTTTGCCGAAAGGCAGCCACATATTGGACGTAGAGTGGCATTCCCCAAATGGGAAGAGCATGTACGCTATACGCAGCATCTTGGACATCCCGCTTGTCCACGACCCTAGGACTGGCAAGCAGTACAGAGCCAATCCATTTCAAGGGCTTGACAATGGGCGAGTCTTCTCCATAGAGGACAAAAAAATCCACGCAGTCACTTGGGACAAGATGCTTACGGATCCATGGTTCAAGTTTTTGGGGCGCAGGCGCAAAGAACTTCCCCCCAGCTCCCCCCGCGTGGGCATGGATGCGGGCCTAGAAGCCTCCAAGAGGCAGACTACCCACTACTTTGCCGCAATATGGGACTTGGGCCAGTCCCCTCTGAGGGACACTGCGGCAGTCCCCGGCTACCACTCCTTACCCGGCCCGGACGGCCGCGCATCGGCAAGGCTTTACCTAGGCCCCAAGCAGAACGAGTACCTCTCAGCGTTCCATCCAGAGGGGCAGCCAGAGAAAGGCAAAGTTTTCCTGCAGGTCATGGATTTTGGCTTTTTTGGCCTAATCGCAAAGTTCTTTTTCTTGGTGCTGAAGTTCATTCAAAGATATATCCCCAACTGGGGATGGGCGCTGGTAGTGTTTGGGCTGTTGATAAGGGCTTCGCTCTGGTCCTTGAACACCAAGACCACAATCGGGATGTTGCGGCAGAAGGATCTGGAGCCGTACCAAAAGCAGATTCAGGCCAAGTATGCCAAATACGGCAACGACATGGCCAAAAAGGCAGAAATGCAGCGCGAGCTGATGGCCTTTTACAAAAAGAATGGACACAATCCAATGGGCGGCTGCTGGCCAATGCTGGTCCAGATGCCTGTCTTCATGGCTCTGTGGTCAATGCTACAAAATGTCTTTGAGCTCAGGCACGCCCCTTGGATATTTTGGATCAAGGACTTGTCAAGCGCGGATCCATTCTACATTCTCCCGGCTCTATTGGTTGGCTCCATGATCCTGCAGCAGGCCGTCACGCCCTCCACTGGGGACCCCCAGCAGCGCAAGATGATGATGATCATGATGCCCGCGATAATGGGCTTCATCTTTGCCTCGCTGCCTGCGGGCCTGAACCTCTACTACCTAATGTTCAACTTTGTCGGGATGGGGCAGTTCTGGCTGCTGAAGCGTTGGCACAAGCCCATGCCGGTCGTCATTTGAGGTGTTTATGAGAAATCGCACACCCCTTGATGAAGTGCCAAGTCTGGCAAAAAAATGGTGCGCCATGCTTGGCCTAGACGTTGAAGCGACCTTCGAGCCGTCAGGCAATGAACTGCTGTTCCCGAACCGATTGTCGCTTTCGGGCCAGGACTCGTCACTGTTGCTGGCGGGCAAGCCGCAAGCATTGGATTCGCTCCAGTACCTTTTGCACGAGGCGCAGGGCGAGAAAGAGGAATCAAAGATGGTCTATCTCGATGTGCAGGGTACGAGGCTTTTCAGGATGCGCGAGCTAGTCGCTATGGCCAACTTGGCGGCCAAAAAAGCAAGGGCCGCTGGCAGTTTTGTCTTTTCTTCCCTCACTCCCAAGGAGCGCAGGTGGGTACACCTGATCATCGGCGGCGAGCCGGACTTGGAGACCGCCAGCGAAGGCACCGGTGCGCTGAAGAGCCTGAGGGTGTCGCGCAGAGCCTAGTCGCATGGAGCCGATATGTGCGTCCGCGACGCCGTTGCTGAGGTCGTCCATTGCGGTCATAAGGGCATCTGGGGATGGCTTAGGCAGGCTCATCGGGCAGCTAGTAGAATTGCCGAAACCTAGACGGGCCGATCTGCGCCAATTGAAGTGGGCAGGGTTTTCAGAGCGTGCGCTGGTTCTATATTTCCCTTCCCCAAATTCCTATACAGGCGAGGATGTGGTTGAATTCCACGTCCACGGCAATCCCCTGCTAGTGGCGCGATTGTTGGAACACTTGGGTCAAATTGGCATTCGTTTGGCCCAGCCAGGCGAATTTACCAAGAGGGCTCTCTTGAATGGCAAGCAGAGCCTTTTAGGCGTTGAAGCACTGAAGGACTTGATGAGTGCCGCCACCGATGCCCAGCTGCGGCAGGCGCAGGCGCGGTCTGGAGGAGTCCCAGCATGGGTCGCAGAGGCAAAAACCAAAATTGCCTCTTTGGTCGCCAATATAGAAGCCTGCGTTGACTATGGTGAAGACGAGGGCATGACTTTTAATATGCACGGCCTTAGGGACAAAACGAAAGAGCTTGCCGCAAAGTTCCACGTGGAACAAAGGCGCTCGGCCTCTGCCCGCTGGCTAAGGGATGGGATAAAGATAGCGATAGTGGGAAGGTCCAATGCGGGGAAAAGCACATTGTTTAACGCATTGGTCAACGAAGACAGGGCGATAGTGTCCGAGACTCCAGGCACCACTAGGGACATTTTGGAAGCTAGGTGCGAATGGGCTGGGTTGCCATTGCTCCTATTCGACATGGCCGGCATGAGGCAGACCAGCGACCCAGTCGAAAAGCTGGGTATTGCCAAAATAGCCCCAGTACTGCAAAAAGCAGACATGATCCTGCATTTGGTTCCCGTAACGGATAACTGCCCCGACCCCGAAATGATGAGCCGCCTGAACCCGTATTCCGAGAAAACATTGACAGTCCGTAACCAATGTGACTTGGTCCAAACCGAAGGAATCTGCATTTCAGCCAAGAGTGGGATTCTTGCCCCACTGGAGGACGCACTCAGGCAGCACTTTTTGGGCGAGTTTTCGCCAGACACCTGCCTTGGTGCCCTTGCGACAGAGCGACAGAGGGAGCTATTGGCGGATCTTTCGTGCCAAATGGAATTATTGGCGGGCCTGTCCGATGATGTTCCACTGGAGCTTCCCGCGAGCCTCCTTCAGGGGGCGCTGGGGCTTTTGGCCAGGCTGACGGGGGAAGACAGAACGTGCTTGTCCTTGGATGCCATGTTTTCAGAGTTTTGTTTGGGGAAGTGAAACCAGTTGAGCGTCTTGCAAAACTCTTCTCGCCCCCATCGTAGAAGTTTCCCGAAGGTCTGGGAGTAGCGAAGGGTGGACTCGTACTGCAAGATCGCCCCGAGTGGACCTCTAATGAACATTCGGAAGGGTTTCCAAACCCGGCCAAAACGAGACAGGCCGCAGAGCTCCTGCCCCGAGTTCAAGCGGCGCATGACCGTACCGCGTACCCAGTCGGCGCGTTTGGATTGTCATTTATGCTTTTCTCGCTTACGAATCACACAGAGTCATACCAATTTCCGTTTCTGATGCAATAAACGATCTCGTAGATGCGCTTGTTTGCTGCATATCATGCCGCCGTTTCTTGCAACAGTATAGCAGTTTAACTTATTGTAGTCTATAGCCGCAATGCCTGATCCAACCCTTGCAATCATCCAGCGTATATAGCAATTCACGCTTGTATTGCTCGCTTAACGGCGGGCAAAGCCCGCCTACGAGCAATACGCGGCAAGGATTTGCATGCAAATCCTTGCATAGCAGTTCAACTACGAAAAGTTGAACTGCTATAAAGTGCATTGTCCAAATTTCTGGTTTCCTGTAGAAGTGCCTCGGATTCATCGTGGTGGCCCATTTCTTCTAGGAGGGCCGCTAAGTCTAGCCTAAGGCCGTTGCTGTCTATCGGTGGGAAGCCAGGGGCAGCGATGCCGATGCGCAGCCAATTGGCGGCTGCCTCGTTATCCCCCTTCATCCTTTCGCACA
>Ga0268262_10000959_pt1 | contig 37156 bp, 28 predicted proteins | sample TergutNc150P3_FD_190354 | JGI IMG/M metagenome (GOLD analysis project Ga0268262, IMG submission 190354) | Nasutitermes corniger P3 segment gut microbial community from laboratory colony in Florida, USA - Nc150 P3 (SPAdes) (version 2) | ecosystem: Host-associated > Arthropoda: Insects >...
GTATACTCAGCTAAAATAATGGTTTGTGGGTCGGCAGTCGCTTGCGCTTCTTGAAAAGCGGATAAGGCTTGAGCTATGCCTGTTTCATAGTTAATACGCCCTTCTTGCTCTTTTCCTCTGGTTGCAAAACCTTTACGGCCAGAGTCAATACGCACTACCGCTTCATAAATATTATATAGTAAGCCAGTTTTGTCCAAACTTCGCCTCTGCTTCCGACAAATTCCAGCCGCCGTTTACAAGAAAATCCACACCTATTTTCTCTTTGGCAACTTTTGCTAAATACGGAGGCATAGGGATTGACCTTATAAGGCGGCTGGCCCCTTCTTTATCTCCAGCTTTTTCTAATTCTGCTGCTTTACAGCCAATGGCTAGTTTTTCGTCAAGGGTCATGGTTTGTGATTGCGACATATATATCTCCCTGCTTTCATTATATCGCTTTTGGAATATTCCAACAAGGGAAAAACATCACACAACCAACGTCATCCACCCCTTAGTATCAGGCAGAGTACCGTACTGAATCCCTTTAAGCGTGTCGCGAATATCTGTGGTAAAATCGCCGTCTTTGCCGCCGTTGAATATCACTTTTTTACCGTTGTAGGTAAGTGAGGTAATGGGTGTGGCTCCTGCGGCGGTTCCGCTGACGAAACATTCCTTTGTTGATTCAAGGGCTTCGTCTATCGAAATTTTGCGTTCCGCCACTTTTACTTTCCTGTCATGGGCAAGTTCGATTATGCTGGCGCGGGTAATGCCGGGAAGGATCGTGTCTCCAAGTTCGGGAGTTACCAACTCGCCTGATTTTAAGTAAAAGAAAATATTGCATGACGAACCTTCTTCTATATACTTGCGGTGGGTCGCGTCCAGAAACACGCATTCCATGTAGCCGGCTTTTAAGGCTTCGGATTTCGCCAGGGCGGACATAACATAGTTGGAACAGGCTTTTATCCAGCCGGTGCCTTTCGGTGTCGCGCGGATTCGGTCTGATACGACGGCGTCAGAATTGCCGGATGAGAAATACGCGCTTACAGGAGTATTGATTACCATAACATAAGGCTCATAGGACAGGTTTACACCAATGCCGCCTTCCGCAATGGTAAAAGGTCTGATGTAGACTGCGTCCGCCGTCATATACGAATCTTTTTCCCATTCGCTGTTATAGGACGGTTTAAATCCAAGAGCGGCGTTACGTTTGACTGTCTCTTTGCAAACGGAGACAAATGTCTCTACGGGGAAAGGCGGCATGCACATCCCCTCCATTGAACGGTAAAAACGACGGGCGTTTTGATCCGGCCTGAAAATGGCAAGTTTTCCGGTTTTCTGCGGGAAGGCTTTTAGTCCTTCAAAACACGCTAACCCGTACTGGCTTGTGTAGTTGACAAGAGGCATATCCTCGTAACAGTTACGGGAATTTTCCAGCTTGGCGCGATCATCGTCGCCCATAGCAGCTTCCTCTTCCGGCGTCTTGTGCGGTTTTTCCAAATATTCCTCGCTCCATTTTCCGTTGGAAAATCTTGAGCGGTAAGTGATTGGATAAGTGTTTAATGCAAAGGCCATAATTACTCCTAAAGAACATCTAAAAACTTCAGTTTTTAAATGTTCTAGTTAATAATACAATTGATGTTAGTGTCTTGCAATAGGTTATCGTTTCTTTTTTAAATCGCGCAATTTCTTTCGCAGGGCTTCAGCCTTGTTAAAAAGATTGTATATTACCTTTTTATACCGATAATCCCAACTTCCCGGACGGTGAATAATTTGTCCGCCAAATCCTGTTTTAAACCTGTAAAGACCCGCCATAGGGTGATTGGGATCTTCATTAGGAGGTATTCCGAAAAGATCGTAATTTAAACATCCCGCCTCTTTTGCATCCTGCATGGCTTTCCATTGAAGGGCGTATGGGGCCATTAAATTTCGTTTGTTGTTGGAAGACGCTCCGTAAAGATACGTCGCCTCTTTCCCGCGAAAAAGAACGACAATAGCCGCAATTACATCGTTTTCATGTTCCGCCGTGTACAAACGTATAAATTGATTTTTTTTACTTTGCTTTTCGCACACTTCAAAAAGCGTCCTGTAATAATTAATTCCGTGTATTGCGATACCGTCCCTTGCCGCCGTTTCTTTTAAAAGATTATAAAATACTTCGATATCCCCTACCCCGCAAGTCTTAACTTTTACTCCCTTTTTTTCCGCTAAAGAAACATTGTACCGCCATTTTGATTTCATGGACGCCAGTATTTCCTCACAAGAAACTCCAAGATTGACGATGACGGTATCCGGCGGTTGGACTGTCGCCGCCGCTTTTATGAAACCTGCGGAGGTTAACATAACGGATTCATTTTTAAAATTTTCATCGCCGTCTTTGTAATGCCACGGAGGTTCAAAGCGGATGAAGGCCGTGTCTTTTGATAAAAACGGTTTCAGTTTTACAGCGAGCTCCGCTAAGGCTTTTGCCCTGTCTTCGGCGGGAAAAAAATCAGGGAGACTCCCCCAGGGGATATATGCAAAGGAGAAACCAAGACCGAAAGTAAACGCGAAGCGGCGGCAAAGGGCCAATAGAGGCAGCGTTTCCGCAGTCTCACCTTTTTGCCAATCAATCAGAAAAGCCTTTGCGGTTGAGTCAAAGCGTGATTTAAATTCCCCCCACATTGACGATTGTAAAAAAGAGTCCGCATTTTCACAGACACAGAGATCGGCTTCTTTTATGTTTGTGATAAACGGTATTTTATTGCCGCTTGTCGTATTAGCATTTTCTATTTTAACAGCGGATGTTTCTTCCATATATTCAGTATTAATGCACTTCGCCTTCGGGAATAATTTTAGTGCGCACTGGATTGCCGTTAAGACACAATTTTTTCCCGCCGCAAAAAACGGTATTATCTTTCACCGCAATCGGATACGAAAAAAATGTGTCGATGTCTATTTCCGCGGGAGCGGGAAGAGCGTCTTCGCCCTCCGGCAAAAGCCTCGTTCCCGTGGGACAGTCTCCCGCGTCAAGCACTTCCACGCGCTCCACGGGCTGGCCATCGGGACCGGTGCCACCCTTGTCGCCTGCGGCAAGAAGCATCCCCTTTGATTCAATGCCGCGCAGTTTCGCGGGTTTTAAGTTATATGCGACAATAATTTTCTTTCCAAGCAATTCTTCTTCTTTGTAGAACGGCACTAGACCGGAAACAATTGTCCGCTCTTCGCGTGTTCCGGTAATCCCTTCCCCCACTTCAAGTTGTTCAATGTAAAGTTTATCGGCTTTCGGATGCCTCTCTATCTTTTCAATTTTTGCGACACGCAAATCCACTACGGAAGAAAAAGGCTTAGCAGCCTCCGCTTGAACATTATCGCTCTCCTGCCTCTCTTTCTGGCTTCCCGAAAAGCGGACGCGTAAAGTTTCAATTAATTCATCTTCAAGTTTGTTAAAAAGAATTTCACTCTTTATTTTAATATTCCCGATGCCGTCCGCTTTTCCAATGTCTTTCCAGTCAAGATTGCTTCTGAGTTTAAGACCTAAAAATGAGGCGATTTTTTCCGCCGCATGCGGCATATAAGGCTCTATTAACACCGACAAGTCTCGGACAATGTAGGTAAGGTCGCGTATAACTGATTTTGCTTTTTCGGGATCGTCATTACGCAGCCGCCACGGCTCATTGTCCTGAAAGTATTTGTTCGCAAACGAGGATAATTCAAAAATCTCCCTGAAAGCGTCACGTAACTCTGCCTTGTCAAGTTTTTCTGTAATTGAATTTTCCGATTTTACAACTTCCGTCCAAAACGCGCCGTCGCTCTTTCCTTCGGGAATTTTACCGTCATAGTAGCGCGTAACAAAGGAGAGCGTGCGGTTTACCAAGTTGCCAAGGTTGCCGATAAGTTCGCCGTTTACTTTCTCTTTAAAATCACTCCAGGTAAACATAGCGTCGGATTTTTCAGGCCTGTTATAATAAATATAAAAACGCCATACGTCGGCGGGAATTCCCGTCTCTTTTACGTCAGTGCCAAAAACGCCGACCCCTCTTGATTTTGAAAATTTGCCGTTCTCATAATTAAGGTACTCGGTGCTGGACATGTGGTGTAACATTGTCCAGTCCTCCCCGCTTCCCAAAAGGCTGGACGGGAAAATTACGGTATGAAACGGAATATTGTCTTTTCCTATAAATTGAAACAACTCAGTCTCATTCGGGCTTTTCCACCAATAATTTACAAAGTCCCGCCAATCTCCCTTTTCTTCACCTAACGTCCCCGTTATGGAAATATAGCCGATTGGCGCGTCAAACCAGACATAAAATACCTTGCTCTCGTAACCCGGTTTCGGCACGGGGATTCCCCATTTTAAATCTCTTGTAATGGCGCGTTCTTTAAGGCCGTCCCGTATCCACGCCTGCGTCATCTGCACGGCGTTATTCGCCCAAAAACCTTTTACTGACGCGGTTTTTATCCATTCTTCCAATTTTTCTCTGATTGCGGGAAGGTCAATATAAAGATGATTTGTCTTTTGCAGAGAAGGAGTGCCGCCGCAGGAAGAACACTTCGGCTCTTTTAAATCGGTAGGATCCAATAATTTGCCGCATGCTTCGCATTGATCGCCCCTTGCCTCCGCGCCGCCGCAGACGGGACAAACGCCGCGTATGTATCGGTCTGCGAGAAACCTTTTACAGTTGGAGCAGTAAAACTGTTCTATCGTTCTTTCGCAGATAAAACCGGCTTTATCCAATTTTAAAAATATATCCTGGGTTACTTCCGTCTGGATGGGAGTTGAAGTGCGTCCGAACTTGTCAAACGCGATGTTAAACCAACTATAAATATCCCGATGAATCGCATGATAGCGGTCGCACAGTTCTTTTGGGCTTATGCCTTCTTCCGCGGCTTTGTTTTCCGTGGCGGTTCCGTACTCGTCAGTGCCGCAGACGTACAAAGTTTCATAACCGCGAAGCCTGCAAAAACGCGCAAAGGCGTCCGCGGAAAGCACCTGAATAAGGTTGCCTAGATGAGGTTCGTTGTTGACATAGGGCAACGCCGATGTAATTAATCTTCTTTTCATATATGTTATGATAACTAAAAAAATGGGGTAATTCAATACTTAATGTGAAAACTTTAAACTAAACTCATTTGTCCACGCTTCTCCGTTTTTAAGGGAAATTGAAAACACCGGCAGTATTATTGTCGCCTGATAGAGATCGTTGTTAAAAACAGGGGTAAGAAATCCTGAAAAAGACCTTGTGGATGAAATTAAAATCTGCACTTCGTTTTTTACATCAAGGATTTTTAAATTGCCCGCGTCAAATTTACCGCTTAAATGGGTATCTTTCCCATTACTGTCAACGGCGTAAAAACGGACATAATCGTCCGTTACATTCGCAAATGAAAAATAAATTATAGGGCTGAATTTTAATTTTTGCGTATCTTTGCCCGTATTTTTTAAATTATATGAAACCGTAAGAACCTCTTTTTTAATAGAAAAACATTTATTTATTTCTATGTCTCCAAAAGGCATATCATCGTCCATGGCGGGAAGCTTAAAACATGATTTTCCTTTTTTATCCTGCGCTATCGATTCGTATTGCTCAATAAAACAAAGCCTTGAATTTTTTGTAATTATGTCCTCAGGTTTATCAGTCTTTGTCTCGAACGGAAGCAGAACGTCGGCAAAGGCGGCGCGCCTTCCGTAATCGTTTGAACCGCAGTCAAGATAATTCCATTCCTTTGGCAGATAATCAAGCTCAAAAATACAGGCTCCCCTTGGCTGAATGTAACAGTTAATCATCGCATCTTGAAAAATAAATTCTTTTACGCCGTCAAAATCAAAATCATGCTGTATTAACGACGGAATAAATTTTCCGTTTTCACGCGACATCATTTCCGCGCGTAAAAGCGAGCTGTACGCCGCCTTGCGAAGTTCTCCCCTTATATACCCGCCGCCGGGAGAAAAAAGGCTGGAGTCCTGAGCCTGCCACAGTTCTTCTCTCGCGTTTAATTTACGGGATTTATCCCCCTTTAACTGATTTATTAATACATTGGTAAAAATCATTTTGGAATAAATACCGCCTGATTCATCATGCTCAATCAGAAATTTTCGCGGCGAATAATTATCATTGGCGGCGGATGAGTTTGGGAAACTCTCTTTTTTTAATGTTTTATGGCTTCTTAAAAATTTGGAAGGCAGCGTAGTTTCTACAATTTTTTCTGAAAGCGATATTTCTTCAAAAAAACGGTTCCATGCCGTGTCAGGCGCTTCTTCGGGAGACGATGAAACTTTATCAGGAAAAACGCCGATTATTTTTTCACAGTCTCTTGCGCATACTTCCTCAAATTTCTTGTTTAATTCTTCAAAAACTAAAGAAAAACTTTTATTCGCAAGGTCTTTTTCCAGAGACAAAGAGACGGGAAAAATTGTTAAAAGCCTGCCCTGATCCTCGCTGATACACGGTGAAAAAAGACCCGCGCCTTTTATCCCGGCCATTATAAATTGTTCCTGAGAAAGAAAGGTGTAGATCATATCGCTTGTGGAAAGCGCCGCCGCAAGATGCTGTTCCCACGCCATTTGAGGCAGCCAGCAGCCAAGCGGGCGTTTCCCGAAATTTTTACGGATATATGTGGTCATTAATTCAATCTGGCCAATTCTGTCCTGCAGGGGAATAATAGGAAAACTCGGTTCGTAAAATCCGCCGCCTAAAAGCTCAGCCTGTTTTCGCGTAATCATATCTTCGATTAACATAAAAAACTCGGGATGGGTGCGTTCTATCCAGTAGAGTAAAACGCCCGAGTAATGCAAAACCGCTTGAATGTTGGAATAACGGTAAAGGTTGGAAACAAACGGGCGCACTTTATTTTCATAAACATATTCAAATTCACTTTCCGAAGAGCCGGACGGAATATGGGCATGAGATCCGATAATCAGGTAAATCTTATTATTTTCTTTCACCCTGCGCTAATCATCCTGAAAAACAATAATGAGGCGGCGGTAAAAATAAGAGAAAACAACCCCATTGCGATAAGAACCAGCGGTTTTCCCCTGAGAAAAACAGGGACCGCTTCCAATTCCGCCCTCCTGCGAATTTCCCTTATTATCAGATTAATAAGAAAAATCCCGAATGTAAAACCAAAAGAAAGCATTAACGCTTCATTAATATTATCTGCGATATTTATGCAAATAAAAACCGCGGCGGCTGTAATTCCGTCGGGAAAACTTATGAAAGTTTCCGTATTCTCGTTGTTTTTATATATATAACGGAATATTACAAATTCCAGTCCGTCATAAACAATGGCGCTTATGGGAAATAAAATCACATATACAAAAATGCCGGAAAATATTGAAAAAAGCACTTTGGAAAAAAACAACCATAAAAGAACTATTGATAAAAAAATAAGGGCTAATTTTATAAATGCCGGTATATTGAAATTTGATTTTGACTCAACCGCCCCTTTTATTCCAAGACCGCATTGCAATACAATGTTCATGGTAAATCCCGAGTAAATAAATAACATTAAAAGAGGAATATTAACCATTGCCTGTTTTTCCTTTCCAATATTGATATAAACAGATGAAATATCCCAATAACAAAAGAGAACCCGCGGAAGCCGCAAATATGCCCATTGGGAAAAACGCGCCTGATTTAAAATACATAATTGTTACCAATCCCTGATAAGTCCCCGGAAACGACAACATGCAATAAGACAACGGTTCCCTTATTATGGAAAACGCTATCAGCAAGCCCGCCAAAGAAGCCGCTCTTGAGACCGCGTCTGACAGAACATCAAAAATATCAATATACGCGCCTTCACACTGAGACTGTATTTGTTGAATAAAATCGGGGCTTGCGCAGAATAATGGTACAAGCAGCAGAAGCATAAAAGCCTCCATAGCGGCAAACGGGCATATCAACCAGAACAATAACAGATATATGCTGCTGAAAAACGCCGCCAAACAGGTAATGAAAATGCCTCTTCCCTTTAAAGGCAATAATTTTCTCTTTCCCACCGACTCTAAAGAAGCGTATGTAATCGCGGTAAGGCCGTATACCCAAAACAAACACCCCGCGACTGTAATTGCCCATGACAGGCGGCCTGAAGCCATAATTAAAAGACCGGCGCCCGTTAATCCGCCAAGAGGAGAAAGCGATCCCCAAAAAGAATGCTGCCGGCTTAAACTCATCTGTTGTCTCCTTGCGGTATTGTAAAATTTATAACCGCCGCTTCTTCTATCCTTCTCGTATGCATTTGCAGAATACTCTTTGGCAGTTTATCAAAAATTTGCAGCGCATGGGCGCTCAAAGGCAGTATCTCACTCACTGTATTGTCAGGTGAAATAATAGCTCCAAGCGGGATAAGAATGCCGTCCTGAAAAACCGTGAAAACAAACATTTTATCCGTAGAATTCATTAAATACCAATACCCCAGGGCTTCCGCTTTTCCGGCTTTTGTATGTAAATATCTTGAAACCCTCCGTGAATCATCATTATTCATAAATACGCTGTTTACCGCCCGTAAAACATAAAACGCATGTACCGATTGAATGGAAATCCACAGAACGGAGATAAGCAGCAAAAGCCCCGTTATCCAGCCAAGGAGAATAGCCTTGTCTTTCATAAGCGGTTCTCCCGGAACTTGCGGCGATAATTACGGGAGAGAAAAACTTTTTCCTCAAAAAGCCTGACAAGTGGCGTTATGCAATTTGTCAGGGCAAGGGCGATAAAGCATCCCGTATATTCCATGCACTTGTACCTGAAAAACCACGAAAGAAACGCGCTTAAGACTACTGTAAATATAAGGCCCGGTTTTAACTTGGCGCCGCTTGCCGGTTCAGCCGCAAGAATAAAAGCCGCCGCAATTGTGCCTCCTGAAAAAATGCCGTACAGCATATCCCCGTTCCAATATGTTCCCGATAAATCACCGGCAAACCGGACAAGAAAACCGTAAACGGCAAGGAAGATCAACGGCACCCAGCCGCGGTTAATCCCGACGGCGGTAATGACTATAGTGCCAACCAACAGAAAAAACAAACCTCTGTCCGTAATAAGAGACGCGTTGTTATTGGAAAGAAGATCGATATAGCCCGACGGCAACTGCACGCCGGCAAGAGAAAATATCGAATTGTTAAATAATTCCGTAACCGAATTGTCCAGCTTGCTTATGTCGGGCGCATTTATCATTTCTGAAATTGACGGAGTTGCGCCGTTAAACGCGTTTGCAAAAGCTGAAGGCCATGAAAACCGGATAAATAACCAGCCGCCAAGAGCGGGGTTAAGCCAATTTGATCCAAGACCGCCAAAACTGTTCTTTACAACAAGAACCGCAAAAGCGGCGCCTAAAAAAACAAACACGGGATGTATTTGATTCGGCAAAAGCATTGAAAGAATCATCGCGGTAGCGGCCGCGCTTCCGTCTTTAATTTTAGCCGCCCTGTATTTGCGCCATGTAAATAACAGTTCAACCAGCAGCGCGGAAAAAAACGCAGTAATAGCTATAACCAGCGTCTTTCCGCCGTCGTTGAAAGACGATTGCAGGATGCAAAGAAACGCGCAGCCGAAGACAAGCCACATTCTGCCCGCGCTTGGAACGGAGAGATTTATCTGGGGTTTCTGTAAAATAGTTACCGCGCTGTCAGGCACTAATACCCTCCCGATTGTTATTTAAAATAGTTTCCACTAATGGCAGGGCGGAAGGACAGACTATTTTGCAGCATCCGCACCCGTGGCAGCCTGTCGCTTCAATGTTAATAGTCTCCTGCGCTCTAATCCGTTTGTAAATATTCTGGGGATCAAGCCCGATGGGGCAAACCGACCTGCATTCGCCGCAGTTAATGCAATTCTGCTGCGGCAGAATCGCGGCCTGCGACTTTGCCATGGCGACAATGGCGTAACATGACTTGCCGACAGGCTCGTCAAGGTACTTTATTTCTCTGCCAGAAAGAGGAGAGCCTGTTAAAATTTTTTCAGGCTGCTCGATAAAGCCGCCGCACTGCTCGATAACTTCGCCGATTCTTGTCCCTATTCTGATTTTCATTATCTGCGGTTTTCTGACAGCCGAACCGCCGACGGCGACATAACGGTCAAGAATGGGTTTTTTATGCACTACCGCGTCATTAACCGCGGCAAGAACGGCGGGACCTAAAATTAAAAGGGAACCTAAATCGGCGTTTTCTCTTTTCTCATATATACGCAGGGCAAGCTCCAGCTCCCTGCTGTTTCTCTGAGGATAACGACAGCCCGTTAAAACAAGCGAAGAGGGAATTTCCAAATTCTCCGACTTTTCCGCCGCGGAAAGAAGCTGTTCCCCAAGTTCTTTTTCACCGTGTGAAACGGCAAAAATTATCTGCGCTACTTTAAAACACGCCTTTGCCACGATAGCGGCGCCTTCTATAACCGCGTCTAATCTGTCGCGGCAAAGAACATAATCCGCGGCAAGCCAGGGATCGTCAAAAACACAGCGGATTACAAGCGTCAATTTGTCTCTTTTTCTCGCGGCGGAAATAATATCGGAAAGCGGCCTGTCATCAGTCATTTCTACAATTCCGTAATCTGAAATTATCCGCTGTAAATCATAACCGTTTAAACCGTTCCATATTGCAATTTCATCCCTTCTGCCCAATCTTTCAAAAGAGCCTTCCAGTTTAATTACAAAAGCGTCATTAATAATTTTGTTTCTGTCCTCCCAGAAGACTTTTCTAATAACCCTGCCGGGAATCGTAGCGTGCATATTTGCTGTCCCTACTCCGGACGCCCTGCCAATCAACATTCCTTCGCGGACAACTTCGCCGATGCTCACAATAGGATAGATCGGTTTTGCTTTGTTTCCAAGAGAAATAACGGAAAGCGCCGGTAAGAAAGCGTTTTCGATTGATGTTTTTGCAGGGGAAGTCGGGTCTTCATAGTGAAGCCCTCCCCTTGGAAAAGAATATATCTTCATAATTTAAGCGTCCTTACGGCTGCGCAGAAGGCCTCCGTCATTATACAACAGTTTATTATTCCAGTTAATACCTATTGAGCGTAATTTTCCCGAATTTTTTTTTAAGTCGTCAGAAGCGCCGCTGTTGGTATCGTCGTTTTTTCCCCTGAAAAGCAACCCGGGAAACAAAAACAATAATAATACCAATAATGATAAATTTTCCTGAATTCTCCCCGTACTTTTATCGGAATTTACAATGTCGCCGTTATTTACATTGTTAAAAAAATCCATTAATTGCTTTAAAGGGAAACCGGGGAAATCGCTCATTTTAACAGACTGGGACGCGACTGTTTTATTCATGGTAACAAGTCCGTCCGTGTCATAGGAAAAAGCGGGAAAAGACGAGGGAGAGACGCCCAATCGGCTCGTTGAAAATGACGTTTGATATGTCAGATGATCGTAATAATCCTGTTCAGTTACTATAACGTCAAATTTATTGCCGCTGTCATAACTTCCGGACATAAACGGCGTAAAAAACATCGCTAAAAAAGCGCCGATAACAAACGGTAAAATATACATAGGAAAAACAAATTCAGGAAAACGCCTTCTTAATATCATAAGCGGATTGAATCTTTTGTGTTCTACTCCTGAAAACGAAACTATTTTGAGCGAAAAGAAAAAAACCGCAAACGAAGCGGCGGTAACCGCGATTAGAAATAAAACTTTTAATTGGGAAAATATGGTTAAAATTGACAACGCCGCCGCAAATACCGGAATAAAAAGCCAATAAAATTTATAAGGCGCGATTATCTCTTTATAAATATTTCCCAATTTTGTCCCTTTTTTGATTGACGGCGGCGGATTTACAAGTTCATTAAGCGGTTCTTTTAACAAAATAAAAAGGGCGAAAAGCAGAGCGGCGCTTCCGATTCCCGCTGCGCCGAAAAAACCAAGCGAAGAAAGCACGGGGATCATCGGTATTATATTAACTATACTGCGGTGTACCTTTCTTTTCGCATAACACATTATAAGAAGAATGAAGGAAGCCGCGGCGTAAATAATAAAGAAAAGGGCAAGCGGGCGGCCTATTCCGTAATATTCAACGGAAAAGGGAATATCCCCCATTAATTCATTAAATTTTTTATCCAGAGAATTGGCTTTCCAGTTGCCCGTAAAAAGGGGCACATAAACAAAACGTTTGCCGTCTCTTACAAAGACGTCTTTTAATTTGCCGGCATAACCGTCGTTACGCGGGTCAAACGGGAAAATCCTTGATGAAAACTGATCAAGGGGTATTTTTTTTATTGAATCAAATTCATCAAGAAAAACCCACTGCGAAGACTCGCTGACAGGCGTTCCGCCAAAAAATAAATCGGCGGATTCAAAGCGGGAAAGGATAGTACTGTCTTCAATTGAATCACTGGTAATTAATACCGCGTATCCGCCGCGGAATTCTTCGTAACCCATCGCGGAACCAATAAAAAGAAGGCATAAAGCCGCTAACAGTGAAATAAGGCTTGCAAGTAAAACGGATCGGAAGAAGGACATATCATGCCTAAAACAGATAAAAACAAAACGCGATTAAAATGCCTAAGCAGGATCCGACCAGTACTTCAAGCGGAGTATGCCCATGAATTTCCTTTACGGAACGGAATTCCAAACCTGTTAATTTTGCGGATTGCTTTCCCAGGTTATTTAACGCCCTTGCCTGCAAACCGGCTGTCCTCCTGACCCCTAACGAATCGCGAAGAACCACCATGGCGAAAACAAGGCAGAAAATAAAATAATTGGAATCAAAACCTTCGTAAATTCCGGCGGATGCCGCAAGAGCGCATACGGCTGCGGAATGGCTTGAGGGCATTCCGCCCGTGCGCCATATTACGGTTTCTATCGCGTCCCACTTTTTCCTGTTTTTATTCATTAATAAATAAAAGAACAGTTTTAAAATTTGCGCGGCGCACATACTTGAAACAGTTGACAAAAATATTTTATTCGTAAATAAAGACTTTAAGACTGCCGCCGCTGTCATTGCATTATCATCTATTAATATGCGAATTTTGTCAATAGGATCTCTTTAGGCTTCAGGTGAAATAACGGTAAAAATACTGTATAAATGAACATATATGGAACTTGTTACGGGAGAAAACGATAACGGGCGCAGACTTGACAGAATCCTGCGCAAGGCGCTTGCCGACTGTCCGCTGCCGTTAATTCACCGCCTATTGCGTCAGAAAAAAGTGCTTGTAAACGGAAAGCCGGGAAAAGCGAATGACCGCATTGAACGGGGCGTAAAAATTTCCATCGGTTTATTAACCGCGCCTTCTTTGGAAAATACGCAAACACCCGCGCCTAATGCGCGTCATTTTCCTCCACCGGAAATTTTATGGCAAGGCATGGGACTGATAGCCGTTAATAAACCGGCGGGACTTGCGGTTCACGGGCGTGACAGTCTGGACGAAATAGTCAGGTTTTATCTCGCGGATAAACTGCCTCCTTCCCTGTCGTTTAAACCGGGCCCTTTGCATAGGCTGGACAAACCGTCAAGCGGCATTGTCGTCTTCTCCACAAGCATAGAAGGCGCCCGTCTTTTTACCTCTCTTATGCGGGAACGGAAAATAGGTAAAACTTACCTGGCGGTTGTGGAGGGGATTGTAAAGAGCGAAGAAATCTGGCAGGACGAACTTATCCGCGACAAAGAAAAGAAAAAAACATTTATTTCGCAAATAGCCGCCGGCGGTAAAACCGCTGTTACAAAAGTTACTCCCCTTGCCGAGGAAGGCAATTATACGTTAATAAAAGCGGAAATTTCCACCGGAAGGACGCATCAAATACGCGCTCAGGCCGCATTCCACGGACATCCGCTGGCAGGCGATAAAAAATACGGCGGGAAAAAGTTCGGCCGCGGCTTTTTTTTACACGCGTGGAAACTTGAGTTTTTAGAGTACGAAATAACGGCGCCTAACGGCGGAAATCATTTGCCGGAAAGCGTCTGTTCAAATTTGCAGATAACATTAAACGCGCTTTGCGGATCTTTTTGAGAGCGCAATTCCGTTTTAAAACGGGGAATTTCTATAAGCTGGGCAAGATGCTTTAATACCCATAGAAAATTATCCGAATCGTCAATCGGTGAAATTATCATAAAAAGAAGATACACAGGCTCTCCGTCCAGAGAATCGTACTGTACGCCTTTTTCAGAAATACCTACAACGCCGCAGATTTTTTTTACGGCGTCAGTCTTGCCGTGGGGAACGGCAATTCCCTTATGAATTCCCGTAGACATTTTTGCCTCGCGTTTTACAATCGCGTCAAGAATTTGATTATACGAGGAGGAATTATCTATTTTGCAATAATGACTTACAAGCTCCTTAAACGCTTCATTCTTGTCTTCCGCTTTCAAATTTACTTTGATAAATTCGGGCAATAATATGTCTTGAAGGTTCATTAAAACCTCCTAATTTTTAAGGCTGACATCCCTAATTGTCATTATTGCCGTTATCATTATTGTCGTCAGAGACATCATCCGCAGAGCGGGGCGGACTTATCGCATCTTCTACCCAGCTTGTTCCCGATTCCTGAGCGCTAAGTTTCTTAACTTCTTCCTCAATGCCTGTTCCCGCGGGGGTGCGGCTTAATAAAGCCAAACCCAGACTGATGACGAGAAACAAAGCTCCTAAAACAGTGGTAGCGCGGGTAAGGAAATTACCGGAACGGGAACCAAAAGCCGTATTTGAACCACCGGCAAATATGCCGCCAAGACTGTCACCTTCTTCATTTTGAAGCAAGACCAACAATACAAGCAAAACCGCGTCAATAACGAAAAAAACCAATAAAACTACCGATAAAACACCCATCCGTTGACTCCAATTTAAGTCTGACCGCTATAAACGATAAGACTGATTAATCGAATTATTATAGACATTTATGAGTTTACCGGAAATAAGAATTATTTGCAAGTAAGCTAATATTATTAATTTGTGTTTTTAATCGTTTTTTTCGCTAAATTATGGTTTTTCCTTGCCGATAGCCTTGTTTTTTCTTAACTTTAATTGTGTGAGGATATTAAAAAATCAATTTAAATATCGTATCCAGCAATAAATAACGGATATAAAGACGGCAAACGGAAAAGGCGGTTTTATATCCATATTAAAAACAGGAGGAAATTATGAAATTAAGAACACTAACAATTAACAATGAACCGGCGGACTTGACACCGGATGTAAAAGGAGAAAATTATCTTAATTTGGGAATACAATATTCCAATATAAATAATTATTTTAAAGCTACAGAATGTTTTCTTGAAGCAAAAACTTATTTTAAAAATACCATAGGCAGAGAACATCCCGGATATGTCCAATCATTACATAATTTGGGAGTGTTATATTACAGCATCGGCGATTACGCCAATGCCCAAAAATACCATCTTGAAGAAAAAACCGTTCTGGAAAAAATGTCAGGTAAAGAAAATATTTCTTACATGGAAGCATTAACTAATTTAAAAAACGCGTACTATGCCCTGGGCAATTATGAAAAGGCGATTGAATGCGCTATGGAAATAAAAACTATCCAGGAAAAATTAACGGGAAAAGACGCCGATTACGCCCAAACATTACATAATTTAGGAATGCTATACGGAAAAATTAACGATCATGAAAGCTCCAAAAGATATTATCTGAAAGCGCTGTTTATTCGGGAAAAAATTTTAGGAAAAAACCATCCCGATTACGCCGTCTCCTTAAACATTCTTGGCGGATTATACTTTTCTTTAGATGACTATAAAAACGCCGAATACTATTTATTGGCGCTGAAAACAATTTATGAAAATAATCCGGAGAAAGATCATCCCGGTTATGCCGTCGCATTGAGCAACCTGGGATTGTTATACACCAAAATGGGCGATTTTGAAAAAGCCGAACGCTGTTTATTGGAAGTAAAAAACATTAAGAAAAAAAATTACGGGAAAAAACACCATGAATATGCGGATTCATTAAATAACCTGGGATTGTTATATCACAAAATGGGTAATTATAAAAAATCCGAGTCCTGTTATCTTAATGTAAAATCCATTAATGAAAAAACGTATGGTAAAGCACATTATAATTATGCCGCCGCATTAATCAACCTGGGATCGGTGTATTACAGCATGGGCAAATATTCAAAAACCGAAAGCTGTTATTTTGAGGCAAAAGCAATCCGGGAAAAGACATATGGCAGAGAACATTCAAATTATATCCTGCAATTAAACAAGCTTGGACAGTTGTATCATAACATAGGCAACGGCGTTAAAGCTGAACATAATATCCTGGGAAGGCGAAAACCATGCGGGAAAATGCACTCGGCGATTAACAAATACGTATACATGAATTAGGAGCGGACGGCTTGATAAAAATAATATATATTAATAATATTAAAGAATATCTATGAAAAAGCGGTCTTTTTTTACAGGGTTTATTTTTGTTCTTTTTATCGGATTATTCCTGACGGGATGCGCCGGCAATAATTTTGTTTTTGACAGATCTGTAACGGAAGAAAATTCTTGTATACTAAAATTATCAAATGATTATACGGTAGTAAAATTTGACGATAAAAAGGTTATGTGGAAAACAAGTTTAAAGAAAGGGGAAGCAACCGTAAGAATACCCGCAGGCGTACATACTTTAATTGTAGATTATCTGAGCGTAGTGAATTTTGGCACATATAAACAAGTCAAACAGGCGGACGGGATTGAAGTAAAATATAATTTTGAAGCGGGAAGCACATATTCATTTTATAATCTAATAATAAACGAGAAAATGACATTATATCTAAGAAAAAAATAAGCCTTTCCCCCTATGGCGGGTTACGACGTTCTGCTATATATTTTGCTTCCCGGCGGGATTGACTGCGTTATCCACACGCTGCCTCCAATAGTGCTGCCGCGGCCAATGACGGTCTCTCCGCCAAGAATTGTCGCGTTAGCGTAGATTGTCACGTCGTCTTCAATAGTCGGGTGGCGTTTACGGCCACTTTCCTCTTTTTTCACTGAAAGCGCGCCAAGGGTGACGCCCTGATAAAGTTTAACATTTTTCCCTATAACCGTAGTCTCCCCTATTACAACGCCCGTCCCGTGATCTATAAAAAACGACTCGCCTATGTCTGCGCCCGGATGAATGTCAATTCCCGTCCGTCCGTGAACAAGTTCGCTCATCATCCGCGGAATAAGAGGCACCTGCCGCATCCAGAAAAAATGCGCTACCCTGTGAACGGAAATCGCCTGAAAACCTGGATATGAAAGAATCACTTCATTGTCGCTCCTTGCGGCAGGATCCCCGCGCACGGCGGCTTCCAAATCTTTCTCTAAAATGACCCTGATTTTCGGCAGTTCTTCAAAAAATTCTTCAACAACAAGTGCGGCTACGGCCCCGCAGCCTTCATGCCTGCAATTTAACTCTCCGTGCCGCACGGAAAAAGCAAGGCTTTTCTCTACCTCGCGTTTCAGAACAGGAGACAATTTATTTACTTTTTCCGTCGTAATTTTCCGCAGAGGTTCTCTATCCGTGCATACATTTTCCAGAAAACCGGGAAAAAGCAATTCTTCAAGGCTGCGTACAATATTGTCGATGCTTTCCCTTCCCGGAAGATTCACCGCGCCCGAATGGTTAACCATGCCGTAAGCGTCATAATTTTCAAGAAGCGATTCTATGCTTTTATCGAGTCTTTTCATGCGGACTCCACTTCGCCCGCTTTGTCAACTAACGTTGAAAGATCATTGCCGCCCTTGAAACGCAATACGTTAACCATAAAAATATTCAGTTTGTTGACAATATTCGGCGGCAGGAGGTTGCCGTCAACTTCGACGGACAGTATCGGGTAATTACGCTCGCGCGCCCACGGGGTGAACAGTCCTTCAATAACGCGCCCGATAAGGCAGGCAAACGGGCTGATATTCACGATGCCTGAATAACCTTCGTCCATTGCCGCCGCCGCGGAGCCGGAAGAAACCGCTATCTCCGAATTGAGTTCCAGATTAACAAAATGCTTTACCGTGTATTTCATGATATGGCGCATATCGTGAGGCGTTTTGGGGATGAGGCCGGTCGGCTCCAGAATAGAAAGAACTTTCTTTTCTATATGATGTTTCCACCATTCTTCAATCTGAAGTTTTTTAAGGTCCATTGACGGTTTTGAGAAAAGCCTTGTGCCGGGTTTTCGCAGTCTAATAAGTTTTTTAAGCGCGTACTCGCGCACAAAGTCCAGGTAATGAATCCATTCGCTTACGCCGGCTACTTTTACAACGATACCCCGCTCGCTCATAAGGCTGATTAATTCGCCCACGGCAAAATCATCGCGGCGCACATAAATCTCGCCGACAATCAACACGCGCGGACAATCCGCGACTTTTCGTTTTAACGGTATTTTTTTTACGTCCGCCGCGACATTCTTTAGTTCCTTCCACAGCGCTTTGGGATTATGTTCTACCGTATGCATAACCTTTCGCCATGAATGCTCGTAATCTTTTTCCGCTTTTACGGGATCAACCGCAGTCGCCAATAGGGAGCATTGAATGTCCTTTAAATAGTCAGATAACACCAGTCCTTTCCACATCTCTTTTGCAAAACTGGGGCCAAGCTCCGTGTACGAATTATCCGCGGACAGGATAAAGACCACTACGTTTTCAAGGCGCAAATCGCGGAAAAGATTTTCATAGTAGATATAATACTGACCTGTACGGCAGGGGCCTGTTGTAATCGGCACAAAGAGAAGGTACAGCTCGTCTTTACGGTATCTGTCGCTGAAGAAAAACTCAAGCGCGCTTCCCAGTACCAAGTGGCTTGGAACGCATTCCTTCCCCGACGCGTGCGCGCGCGCCGCTTGAATTGTCTTTGCGGTAGCGACAGGCATTGCCTCGGCGTTAATGCCCAAACTGCGTATAACGGAGCCCATGTACTCGGTGGAAATATTTCCCATGTTGGAAAGAAGCACTTTTACCCTCTTATTGTCTATAACCGGAATTCTCTCACCTGTTTTTATATTGTCTATGCGCAAATCATATTCGCCCGAATACATTTTTTCGCAGACAAACCTCATTCCGTTGTCATAGCGTTCTTCTTCAAACTGATTTTTCTTTGCGCGGTAACCGTCAATGATGTCGAGGAACGCCTCAACCCGGGTATCAACGCCCGCGTCGGCGGAATGGGAATCCAACTCAAGCACGAGGAACGGTTTTTGCCCCATCATCCATTTCACATAATGCAGAATAAAAGAATCTGGGGCGCATGAAAAGTTTGAAACAAACGTAAGATAAATGTTGTCTTCTTTTTTAAGGAGTTTTGAAGCTTTTAAATCCTGCTGGCCGTAGAACCAGTACATATTCGGGAAGATAACCTCATCGCGGAACGGCAGGATGTCAAACGGAATGATTGAATAGCCGCGCGTTGTAAACTTGCGCGGAATACCCATATTCGCTTCCGGCGTGAATGCGTTGTACGGCCTGCCCAAAACGGCAATAACAGGCCGATCTGCTTTACGCGCGTCATCCAGCGCCTGGATACCCATTTTTTCCACCGCTTCAAAATAATTTTTCTGTTTTGCCCACGCCGTATCAAACGCCGCTTTTGTTTCCGCCTCGCCTACACCTAAAAGTTTTGTCATCTCGCAGAACAACTCGAGCGCCTTTCCTTCGCCGAACTTAAAACTCACGACAAGCGGCAGCCATTTCTTTTTATCAATATCGGGAAAAGCCTTTTCCATATAATAAGGAAGAGCCTGAGTAATGGGACAAAAATTCGCGTGTACCTTCTCCTCGTAACTTGGCATATCGCGGAAATGCGGCAGAAGTACATAATCCGCTCCCTTATCAAGACAGTCCTGAATCGCGCCGTGGGCAATTTCCGCAGGAAAACAGTAGGTTGATTCAGCGCGAGCAACTCCCGCATGGGCGACTTCTGTAGAAAGGAACGTCTTAATCCCCAATTCATAAAAAAACCAACTATATAGAGGATAAAGAGTATGAACAGAAAAAGCCCGTGGAATACCTACCGTAAAATTCCTCTGCGCCTCCGCGCCTCTGCGAGGGTTATTTTCCAATGATGCGGGAGCGGCAAATTCTTCAAATAACATCTTCTGCCGCTTCTCGACATAATCAAACACAGGCACGTCTTTTACCTGTTTGCGCATATTTGTGTATTTGTTGCAGCGCCCGCCGAACATATATTTGTGATTGTTGACATTTAACACCTGAATCGGGCAAAGGTTCTCACATGATTTGCAGTTAAAAACGCGCTCATAGCCTATATCGCGGTTAATAATGTCGTCTAACACGACAGGCTGCTGTGCAAGAAGCCCGTCGTCCATTTTGCGCTTTGCAAGTAACGCGACGCCGAAACAGCCCATAAGCTCAGGCGACGGCGGAACAAGGATTTCCTTATTCAGCAGCATGGCAAACGCGAGGGGAACCGCGGGGTTTTTAGCGACTCCGCCCTGCAGGAAAATCTTGCCGCCTATGGTGCGGTTTCCCACAACGCGGTTAAGATAATTTGATACTATGGAACATACAATCCCCGCGGTAATATTTTCCCTGCCCGCGCCCTGCTGAACCGCCTTGCGGATATCGCTGTTAATAAACGCCGAACAGTGTTCGCCGAATTTACACGGCGAAGGAGCGCCTAACGCTATGGGGCCGATGTCTTTCGCGCTGTGAATTGACAGGTCTCCCGCGGCGGATTCTTCCAAAAATGAGCCTGTTCCCGCGGAGCAGGCCTCGTTCATCGCGTAATCAATAGGCACGCCGTTTTTAAGAAGAACGTATTTCGCGTCCTGTCCGCCAATCTCAAAAATTGTTTCCACTTCTTTGTCAAAGTACGTAGTCCCTACGGAGTGCGCGATTATTTCATTGTACACGCCGGGAGTCTCCAAAAACACGCCGAGTATTTCGCGGCTTGAGCCCGTTGTAGCGACAAGGCAAATGTCAATATTTTTGCCGCCCGTATCGGCGATTATTTTTTCCTGAATAATAGCAAGGCACTCCTTGAGCGCCTTCACAGGATCGCCGTGGGTACGCCCGTAGTGGCTTGCGGTAATTTCATCGGTCTCGATGTCAACTAGACACGCCTTGGTGGTAGTGGAACCGCCGTCAACGCCGAGGATGTATCTGCGTCCGGCTTTCACTTTACCGTCAGGTTTTTCAAAAACTTTTACTTTGTCTTTCCAATCGCGTAACGCGCCCAATGAGCCGAAGCGGACGTCGTTTGCCCTAAGCAAATTGTCGGCGGAAGGCAGGCGGCTGCCGGACTGCAGCGCCATGACCGCCGCGCCAAACGCCTCAAAGACAGGGGCGGTATCGGGAATGATAAATTCGATATTCGCAGCCTTCTCGCGGATAAAGCGGATAATATGGCGGTTAAGGGTAATTCCGCCTGTCAGCACTACCCTGCCCGATGTTACCTTGGCGCGTTTTAAAAAGTCGATAACTTTAACCGCCATTACGTCGGAAAGCGACAGTACGATATCGTCCTTTGTCGCCTCGCGCTTGTTAAGCCTGTGGGTACAATCGCTTTTCATAAACACGGAACAGCGCGTGGAAAGGGCGTAAACTTTGGCGGTGTCAGGCACCCTGTCAATATCGTCCAGAGTCATGTCCATGCGGGCAAGCTGCTGTTTTAGAAATTCGCCGGTGCCGCTTGCGCATTTATTGCCTGAAAAACTGTTGATTATTTTACCGTCAGTGTCCAAAGAATAGACAATAAGGTCTTCCCCGCCCATGCTGACTACCGCGTCGGCTTTAATTCCCAAACTTCGCAGCGCCGCTTCGACGCAGAGCGGTTCCAAAGTACCGCTGACATCGAACATAAAGCGGCCTTCATTGCCCGTTACAAGAGCGGGAATGCCTTCGGGAACTTTTCCCTCGGTCAAGAGCTTATGCACTGCCGCGCTAAAATCCCCTTCATGGGGCGTAAAAGCCGTCCATACAGGTTTATTGTCTTCCAATAAAGCCATTTTCAGGCTGGTCGAACCAATATTTATACCAAGCGATTTCATTGTCTTATTTTAACAGAGTTGTAATATTGATTCAACAAGCCTATTTGAGCTTTTAAAACGCCGTTTTTTCTCCGAAAATTAAATATGAAGTCTCCAAAATTTATTTTTTTTCTTTTAGCGGCCATTCTTTTAAACACATGTAAATCCGGCGAAACAATAAAAGAAATTTTTAAGGAACCTGAACCTGAGGTTATTCCCCGGCAGGGGCATACAGGCCCTGTTTTATCAGTAGCGTTCAGCCCCGATGGAAATCGGTTTATTTCGGGATCAGGCGATACCAGTATTAAGCTCTGGGATACGGCAACGGGCAGGGAAATAAAGACTTTCAAGGGACACACTTCATGGGTTAATTCCGTAGCATTCAGCCCCGACGGAACGCATATCGTTTCCGCCGGTTCTTATGATAATACCGTCAAACTTTGGGATGTGGAGTCAGGAACACTGATAAGAACCTTTTCAGGGTTTATGGGCATGGTTACATCTGTAACGTTCAGTCCCGACGGCAAGAAAATTCTTTCCAGTTTCTCGGACAACATAGTTAAACTCTGGGATGTGTCATCGGGAAGAGAATTAAAAACATTCTGGGGGCAGTTAGGGATGATTACTTCCACGGCTTTCAACCCAAACGGCCAACAGATCGCTTTTTTGGATCAATCAGATAACACCGGAAATTTTGCGGCAACTATCAAAAATATGGACTTGGCTACAGGCAGAGAAATTAGAACGTTTCCAAGATACAGGGAAAGCTTATATTCGATAAGTTTCAGTCCCGACGGCAAATTAATTCTTTTTGGTTCAGGCGACGGTAAAATAAAAATATGCGACGCGGCTACGGGCAAAGAAACAAAAACAATATCCGGCCATAGCGGCTGGATTAATTCCGTTTGTTTTAGTCCGGACGGCGCTCAAATAGTCTCCGGTTCGGGTTCCGGCGATAATACTATTAAACTCTGGGATGCAATGACAGGCAGGGAAATTAGAACTTTTTCCGGGCATACTTCATGGGTTTTTTCAGTGACATTCAGCCCTGACGGCAAACAGATACTTTCAGGCTCCCGTGATACAAGCATTAAACTTTGGGACGCAAAAACAGGCGAATTAATCAGAACAATAGCCATTCAACAGTAGTAAAAAAATAAATACTTGATTTTTCACAAAAAAATAATATAATTAACTAAATTCATAAACAAGGAGAGAAATATGAAAAAATGGGTTTGTTCTGTTTGCGGTTATGTTCATACGGGCGATCAGCCGCCTGCGCAGTGTCCTACCTGCAAGGCTCCGGCTGATAAATTTAAAGAACAGGTTGCCGGCGGCAGTTATGCCTCAGAGCATGTGGTTGGAATTGCAAAGGGCGTTGATCCCGACATCGTAAAAGATCTGCAGGCGCACTTTAACGGCGAATGCTGCGAAGTTGGAATGTATTTGGCAATGAGCCGTGTCGCGGAGCGCGAAGGTTATCCGGAAATTGCCGATGCGTATAAGCGCTATGCTTTTGAAGAAGCGGAACACGCCGCGAAGTTTGGGGAGCTTTTAGGCGAAGTCGTCACCGACAGCACAAAGAAAAATCTGGAATTGCGCATCGAAGCCGAATTTGGCGCCTGCGCTGGAAAAACTGATATTGCCAAGAGAGCCAAAGAAAAAGGGTTAGACGCGATTCACGACACCGTCCACGAAATGGCCCGCGACGAAGCCAGACACTGCGCCGGCTTTAAAGGTCTTTTAAAGAGGTACTTCTAAAGTTATTTTCCCCGATCACAAAGGGGAAAAAGAAGGCGTTGTACAAAGATTATACATAAGCTTCATGATAAGATAATGAACAAGAAACGGGGCTGTCCTTGCGGATAGCCCCGAATATTTACTGAACAATTTTTTAATCAGTCGGCGCTGTAGAAAAACGAATTTCCAGCAGTTCAATGAAGCCGGCAAAGTAGCCTTGGGCTACGCCGGCGGGATACGGATCAGTGGCATTCATTGAGTAAATTCCTTTGGGTAGATTACCGGTGCCGACAGGGGGCGGCAGACCTTTAGCGGGATCGCCGGAGGGGGTCATGCCTATCCATTGAGGTTTTGCCGTCAGGCCGCCTTGGGCAGAGTGGGGAGCTTGCAGCGGGATTGAACCGCCGTTTGCGCCCATATTGTTGTGATACCAGATTAGCGAACCGTCATCCATGCCGAAATGGAGGTTTCCATGGGTCCAGTTCTGGGTCCATGGGCGGCCGTCCGGCAGGAAGTATTGGGCATGCGCGATACAAATCTGATAGTTGCCGACTTTTGCCTCAAAATCAGCAGGGAAAGGATAATTTTTAAGATCAATTTTATAGATGTTGTTATAATCGGTTCCGTTTTTGGTAAACGGTATCAGATTCTTTTTAGGCAAAATGCTCAGATCAAATATAAAGTGATCCATCTTCGGGTTTGTTTCCGTAAGAATCAGAGCGCGCTGGCTGGTAACGCTTAAGCCCGTGCCGGTATCGGTAACCTTTACCCAGTAGTAGCGGGACTCATTGGTAGAACCTGAAAGGAAATTTACATAATTATCCGGTTTTGGCGGGGTCTGTTTATTCGGCGCTATTGGATACGCGTTATTTTGAGCTTTGATTCCGCCATAAAATTGAATATCCGCATCATCATCTACCAGCATATTCGGCGTGTTGTCTACCCAATCGGTACGCGGCGTATAGGTGGAACCGGTCTCTCCCACAAGCGTCCAGGCCATAGGTTCTCCTCCCTTTTCCATGTCCGCCCAGTTGTCACTATCCACCAATACTGAGCCTGCTCCTACCTTTCCTCCGCCTGCTTTCCCGCCCTCGTTATATGGATCTTCATCCGGCTGAACCAGATAAAAATACTGACCGGGGCCGCCGTTTACAGTGGTTATGTTATTTTTCTCATCAAGGGGCGTACCATGCCTACCATAGATCCCATACCAGGAATCCGATTCATACCATTGATATGTATAGATTCCCTTTGCAGGTCTGTCCATTTCAACAGTCAACGGTTCAGCCGGCGTTCCCCAATAATACCACGCGGCTTTGGGATGCGTTTTAATATTTGCGGCCAAATTGACTACCCTGATTTTGTAGTACCATGTAACCAGGCCGTTATTTGCCGATACTACTTTGATTGCCAGAGCTTCAGTTCCGTCCAATCGGACTTTTTCAGGTGTGCCAAAAATAGGCATTCCGTCGGCGTCATTTGCTATTTTTCCCCACGTTATCACTGCGTCGGGGTCATCAGGCGTCAGACTTATGCCAAAGCCATCATCCGGCTGGTCGGCATTTTCATAACTGCTGATGCCTACTTTATTCCAGTCCGACTGGGGCAGGCCCAGACCGTATACCCTATAATTTTCGGGGCCGCCAGTAAATGTCAGATTGGCAATGGCGGCTATGCGGCCAACGCTTACCTTGAACCTGAAATATTCTTTGTCGATTGTATTTTCCGCAGTAACTTCGACATACAGGTAATCCCGGTCGTGAATAGTTATCCGCTGATCAGACGAGGTAAACTTATCAGTCGGGTCGCCTTTTTCTTCGTCTTCAATATCGACCTCGGGTATAATGGCATACCTGACCGTCGCTTTTTCATCGAACGGAGTCGGTACTACCAGGGCGTTATCCCCTTCTTTAAGGGCAATGGAAAGCTCAAGCGGATCCGTCTTCAGATACTGCAGCTTGTACCAGTCGCTGGCGCCGGTGCTTTTACCTTCTATTGACGCGCCCGCTTTGCCCTCGCGTTCTTCAATTCTTATATATTGCAGGTTGGTAGCCCAGCTTAGCAGTTTGGCGTAGAACCGGTAGTAGTTGACCGCTTCTCCGTCTTCAGACACAACCCGGATGTAGATGTACTCATCACTGTCAAGAACTGCCGGTACCCGCGTGTCGTAAAACACGTCAGGACGGGTAGTGCGCGTTGCGATACCCCATTGCGCGCGCGCCCCCGGACTGAGAGTCGGTCTAAGGCGTCCGGTTATTTTACCGGTATCCTTATTCCTCACCTTGATATCCACCCATCCGATATCAGTACCTTCTTTGTCAGAATCAATGCCATACAGGTCACCGGCGGATAAATCTTCTTTGTCCATTATAGCGGGGGAAATAGGCTGCCCTATTTTCGACGCGGTATCCGTTATAATAGTGCTGCCGCTGGATTCTATCCGTAGCGAGGTCAGTTTCGCTTCGGTTCCCAGCACTTTAATATTCTGGTTTACACAGGCGATAAATACAAAGGCAGTGAGCACTGCCATTAGCGCTATCATCGGCGTTCCGGTTTTTAATTTCATATCAGCCTCCTAATAATAAATGCAGAAACGCAAGTTCATCCACTGCGTCTGTTTGAGCGGTTCACTCCCCGGCTTTAACCCGCTCCAAGGATGTAAATATTCCTGTTTGAAGTTATACGCAAAAGCGATATATGAGGATGTAAAGTTCAACTGTATCTTTGGTTCAAATTCCAAATACCGGTACGGAGAACCCTCATATAACTTACCGTCTCCAAAATCCTGACAGTACTGAAACGACGCGCCTACGGTCAGCAGTTTATTGAAAAAGTTCCAATAAAAACTGGGTTTAACGTAAAAATCGCTGCGGCTTTCGATGTAGTCGTAGCCAATGCGAACCTGAGCGGTAAATTGATCCGGCGCGTATTGGATAAAGAGCCAGTTCCTGAACCATTGAATCTCTTTATTTAACGCGCTTAGTCCGAATAGATGGCCCATTGCCCATACCTGCAAGCCGGGCAGATAATTTTTTAATACCCTCTCCTCAAGACGGTAAATTAATTCGTCTTCCCCCTGGCCGCTGATGTCGCCAAATTTGTTATTCTGTATTGCGTCGACTTCATCGTCAAAGCGGTAGGCCATACGAACCAGAAAAAGATCGTGGACATAAGACACGCCGATAACCGATTCCTGCAGGATATTCAACAGTGAAAACGGTTTATTGGCATTCCAGCCTTGATCCCTGTCGCCGTTAAAATTGTTAAGGACAAAACCCACATTCAAACCGGGGACAAACGTGGGCTTCCACTCAGTTCGCATACCAAAGTTGATGTTGGTAACCTCAAGTTCCTTCCACATTTCCGGCCCGCCTGTTCCCCAGGGTGAGGCTCCCAGCTTTCCCACCGATATGGTCAGTTGGTTATCAAAAAAGTTGCCATACCCGAAGGCATAAGGCCACTGCGGCAAGTCGGCAAGATTTTCCCAGTTTATACGGCCCCTCGCGCCGAAACCATTGCCGTTGTCAAAATCAATATTGAGTCGGAAACGTCCCGCCGTGCCGGTTAATTTTGTCTCATCCACGCTGCCCGCGTCATCCGCGTTGTGCATAATAACAAAATTAACAGGATCCTGGCCTTCCTGCTGATACTGCCTCCAGTAAATACCGCTTTTTGCCTCGCCTGAAAATTTTATTTCCTGTGCAAAAGCCGCAGTGGTTAACGTTAGACTCAGAACCACAGCAAGCATAATTGAACGGCGATTTCTCATTGCTGCCGCCAACTTTGTTGGCGCTTTCTCATTGCTCATTTTCCTAGCTCCTATTTGGTAAACCTAATCGACAGAATTTGACCGCGCGGTAATTTTACATACGCTGACCTTCTATTCGAGCTTAATATGACTGTGTCATCCGGCTGGAACAGTTGATTATCCAGACCGCCCAATGAACGATGCGCTTTTACGCCGTGTACCTCAAATGGTAAATCTATCTTGATATTTCCCAGGTCATAGCCGTCGTTGCCGTTGACTTGCGTGGGCGTCCACATAACCATGCTGATTTCATTGCCGTCCTGAGACACATACGCCGTAATACGCGCCGAAGTGTTGTCCATGTTGTCGGTGGGGTCGTTTATTATGGCCTTGGCTACCTCTATATTGCCGATATTAACGGAGGTTCCGACGGCATTTGTTATATTGCCCGTAATACTGCCATTCGGTAAATAAATCCGGGTGGTATCAGTGGTATAACGCGCATAGTGGGTCAACGCCCAACCGCGCGGCAGAGGCTTGTGTTCGGTCGTACCGAATTGTCCGTCTCCGACCATACTGTAGAAACGCTTACTTGCCCACCAGACAAAGGCGTTTTCGTTATTTATGCGCATGACCAGGTCTACGTCGTTCAGATAGCGCCATACGTAAGGCCAGGTTGAATCGTTGTAATAACCTGTGGCGTTGGCGCTGTTGATGTTATGCTCCGTCATCCAGACTTCCACTCTGCCCTTGTTCAAGTCCGTTTCAGCGCCTTTTTGCAATTCGGCGGGATAATCGTTCCACAGACTCTTAGTGCGCTCGCCGTAGATATGACGGGCAAGCACGTCGACTACAGCCTTCGTTTTTGGATTTCGCAATACTTCGCGGTTGATATACGGAGTATTCGCCGATTCGCCGTTCATGGTCAGCACATAGGGTATTTCCCTGCCGCCGCCGTAGCCTCGGATGCCGTCCGTAAAATGACCTATTTCCTCCCAGAAATTTTTCATTTCAGTCGGAGACCATTCGCAGCCGTCGTAGCCTGCGACATAGTTAGGTTCGTTTGAAATTGAAATACAATAAATCGGAGCGCCGTTGTCGTACATTATCTGGGCAAAGGTTCGCAGGTAATTGGCAAAGAGCCGGTAATACGACGGTATCAGATTGCCGCCGCCGTTGATCGAGTTGTTACTCTTCCACTCTTTCGGCGGGGTCCAGGGGCTTGCCGCCACATAGCCGCCGTATTTGTTAACGATTTTGCAATTTTCATAATAGTCGGCATAGTATTGGCTCAGGGAACCTGTAACCATGTCATCCATCGTTTTTTTAATATCGATGTTATCCGGCCGTATCATGATACGCAGTATGTTGTAACCCATCTTGTCGGGGTTATACATCAATTCGGTATCTTCCGCATCCAGTCTCGGGAAATTATCCCAGGCGACATGCATACCGCCGTAACCTCGGACATACTGCCTCTGGTTACTGAGATTAGCGGGATCCGGAATCGTAATAGTCATGTTTTCAGTCAGGACGCCGGCAGCCGCAATACGCACCTGTACCGCTTTGCTGGTAAGCGCCGCGGTTTTGTCATCACTGCTGACATTTTCATTCGTATTTGTAACTACCACGTAATAGAAACTATTGGCCTCAGTACCGGGGGGCGTGAATTCTTTATCGTCCGCGCCGGGAATGAGAGTTCCGTTACTGTTGAGCGCGGATGTGTTGGAATACCACTGGTAACTTAACACTCCCAAGTCGGGCGATTCAGCGGTTACTTTTAAAGGCTGGATTTCACCGGCGCTAAAGTAGAGCCGGTCGGCGGGCTGTTTTTCAATACGGGGCACGGCGGCGCGCAATCCCGGCTGCATATCAATAGTAGCGGGAATAGTCGTTCTGACCGCTGTTCCAAGAATGGTGGTGGAATTGTCAACATTGATTTGACTGATGGTGTTGGTAACTACAACATAAAAATAATTTTGATTAATTTTCAGCGTTTCGTAGCCGGGCATAAAGGACGCTTTATCAGCCCCCGGCACTTTAACTCCGCCTGCAATTTTCCGCTCGCTATTGGAATACCACTGGTAAGTCAAAGTACCGGAAGCCGGTACTTCGTCTCCATAATTATCAAGAACCTTAGGAAGCCTCGCGTCCACTTTAAGCGCGTTTAAGGCGCGTCCCCATCCATAACTGGCATCGGCCGGACTTCGGGATATAATGGGAAACAGCGGGCTGTTTTTGCCGGGTTCGCTGAACGCGATGACGGCAACCTCGCTCTGTATTGACGCTTCGGTTATGTCCAGCGTGTTGCTGTTTTTATTGGTTACAACCGCATAAAAATAATATACCTTACCCGCCTCGACTGTTAAATCGTTGGGAGTGTAGCTATTCCTCGTCGCGCCGCCAATAGGGGTGCCGCCGTTTGCGCAATATTCATCAATATCCTCAAACTTGTACCACTGGTAGGTGATTGCGCCGTCTTTTGCAACCCAGTCCCATATTTCTACTTTTAATTCGTATGGTTCATAGTTGTCAGTAAAAAACGATCTGCTTTCAGGCTGTACACTGATATACGGCCACGGCAGATTTATCGGCGGATCTCCCGCGCCGCTCAACTGGCACGCGGCAAGAACCGGCATCGCTATTAGCATGATACCGATAACTAAGGCCGCGCCTGATTTTTTTTTCATATTAATGCTCCTCTGATATAAAAATCTCCCGGCGTCATGGCCGGAAGGCTTATAATAAAAAAGAGGGCATTCTCCCGAATACCCTCTTATGTTTTTACCCTACCATGTTACAGGTATCTCAATAGGCGGATTTAGATTGTCGCAGCTTTCGCGTGACGCTTCTTTATGACCGGCGCTGCCGTTAGTATTGAAGTAACCGGTATATGCCGGATACCTGTAGCCGTCTTTCACGAAATACACAGGCCTTCCGACTATATCTTGGGGAGAAGTATTTGCAGCTCCCTTCTGTACTTTCAATTTTACATCTCTTATATAGAAGGTATTTGCATAGGAGCCTGAAACGCCTGCCTTAGCCTGACCGGGCAATCCCAGACCGTAGAAGAGGGGCCCTTCAGGAGGGGCAAGTACCACATCATTCTTTCCGTAATCAGGACCTTTTTTAGAACCGTCAATGGCGTAAGCCAAATCAAACCATTCATTAGGTGAGGGAGCATAACCCAGGGCACTTTCTAACTCTACTTTAAGAGTCCCTTTCCCTTCGTCATCACCTCCGGCTCCACCTTCCTTATTCCATGCGTAGGTGTTATCCAGAATATAGGGAGCGTTTGCAAGAGTGTAATTGGCAACCGCTACCCCTTTCCCGGGAGCGGAACCGGTTTCGGCGCCCATACACATCAGGAAAAATTCCTTTGGGTAAGGTCCCATCAAGCGCGCGCCCCGCGCGACTCCGTTCTTAAGCTCGGTCGTGGTAAGCGTATAATACGCCCTAAGCTCCGCATAATCAGCCACTGTTTTCCCGGCAGGAAGCTCAAAATAATACACTACATACCACGCGTTTGTCAGGGTAACTTTCTCGGCTCTTGCTATGTCTTCAGGAGGCTCATCGACTACAGGCGTAAATTTGGCATACAGGGTCAGATTACGAGTAACGGTGTCGGCGTTAAATACCCATTGGTTAAGGAACTCTTCTTCTTTATACCAGGCTAAGAAGATATAATCTTCTCTTTCAGGTTTTACCGGCGCGGTAATTTTAGCCCCTTGAACCACACCCGTTGTCCTTTTATGAAGCTTGGATTTGCCGTCATTATCTTCAAAGGTAAAAGTAACCGTATATGGCGCGTTGGTAATCAATGAAAATTTGGCATACAGGGTGGCAGCCGCGGTAATGGTGTCAATGGTAAATAACCATCTTTTCGCCGTTGACTCCTCCCCTCTAAACCAACCGTCGAAGTAATAACCTTCTTTTACGGGGTCTGCTACCGGCGCGGTTATTTTTTCACCATAGGATACATCGTATGTATTTACAGTTGTTTCCCCATTCATAAAGGTAACAGTAAAGTAATTGTCTCTGCCATCTGCGTCTTGCTGATCTTTACTTTTATTCCATTTGGCGTACAGTATGATATTGCCGCTAACGGTGCTGCTGTCAAAGTTCCACTCATTATTCATTTCCTTATCTTTATACCAGCCGCCAAAGGTAAAATTTGCTTTTTGGGGGTCTTCGGGTTTGGTAATTTTACTCCCTGAAGCCACTTCCGGTATCGCGGCAACATTGCCGCCGCCGTTACTTTCAAAGTTAACGGTATATTTTCCTCCCGTTTCGCCGCCGCATCCTGCCATAACCATGGCAAATACGGAAAGTACCGCCATAATTACAAAAATAGTTCTTTTCATTCTTTCCTCCAAATAAATTGACAAGAAGGCTGTCCCCGGCAGTTCCGAAATTAATTTGAATGTGACTGGCAGATTTTCACCAGTTTTTTTCTATATAACTATTATTTTGAGGTTAAATTATCGAACGAAAATCGAACAATGCAAAAATTATATAATCATGTATGGATTAAATATTATTTGTACTAGTACTCCTATACAGACAACAAAATGCCGCATTTATAATTTTTATTCTTTAAAATTATCAGGAACAGACAGACTTTTAAGCGTTTTAATCAACACAGGAATTACTACTACAAGGCTTACAAGCTCGGATACCGGTCTTGCAAGTTGAATGCCGTTAAGGCCGAGGAGCGGCGCTAAAATGAAAAGACTCGGTATCAGAAACATTCCCTGACGCGAGAAGGCGATAATGCTTGCTTCCAGGGCTCTTCCCATTGTCTGAGTCATCATGTTTACCATAATTATGCCCGCAGTAAATGGAAGACTTATACATTGAAGCCGCAGTCCAAGCGCGCCTATAGCTATTACGTCCAAATCGTCTTTTCTGAATAGCATTATAATCTGAGGAGCGAATATCGCCATTACGATTGAAATTACAAGTAAGCCCGTGCAGGAGAATTTTACGCAGAACCAGAAGGCTTTTTTTACTCTGCCGTACAATTTCGCGCCGTAATTAAATCCGCACACCGGCTGAAACCCCTGACCAAAGCCAAGAACAACAGACGTGGCGAACATGGCAATCCTGTTGGAAATTGAAATTGCGGCAATCGCCGCGTCTCCGTACGGCCTTGCAAAATGATTAATTATAATTGAAGCGATACTCATAAGGCTCTGCCTGATAAGCGCCGGAACTCCCCCCTTAAACATTTCAGCGTAACGCTTTACGGAAGGGGAAAAATGTTTAAAGTTAATCGAAATATTTTCCTTGCGCGCAGTACAATAAAAAAAGAGTATGCAAAAACTTGTTATCTGGCTGATTAACGTGGCGGCGGCCGCGCCTTTTACCCCCATTCCAAAAACAAAAATAAAAAGCGGATCAAGAAAAATGTTTAAAATCGCCCCCGACAACATTCCAAACATCGCTATCCCGGCGCTGCCCTGAAACCGCAGCTGTTGATTTAAAACATTAGCTGACACTATCCATGGGGAAGCGAGCAAAATAAAGAAAATATATTCCTTTGCATGCGGCTTTATTGTCTGCGTCGCGCCAAGCCAGTCCGCCAAATGCCCAAGGAGGGCAAGTCCTGTAACGGCTATTGCCGCCATACCAATAAAACCGCTGACAAGCCCCGTTACCGCCATGCGGGACGCGCCGTCTGTATTTTGCGCTCCTAAAGCCCGCGATATATAATTCCCCGATCCCTGCCCGAAGAAAAACCCCATAGCCTGAATAATCGCCATAAGCGGGAACGCTATTCCGACAGCCGCCACATGGCTTGTGCCCAAAGAACTGACAAAAAACGTATCGGTTATATTGTATATCGCGGAGATCAACATGATTAAAATACTTGGCCCCGCAAGACTGAGAATATTCTTCTCCACGGGATATGTGGTCATCATAATAAATTTTTCGTTATTAACGGATACAGTATCTTCCGACATGGATTCAATATAACATTTTTCTCCAAAAGATTACACACAAAGATCACAAAGAAGAGGGAAAAAGAGTTGTTATCAGAAAATTATGCGTGAGCTTTACGATAAGATAACGGACAAAAACCTTCTCTTCCCCCTTTGTGATCTTTGTACCTTTGTGTTCTTTGTGTGAAGTCTTTCGAATAATACCTTGCCTGTTCTAAAGTTTTAAAATATAGTATCAATATGGCAGCATACATTGAACCTAAAATTCTTAAAGGGTTTAGAGATTTTCTCCCTTCCGCGGAAATTGCGCGCAGGGGGTTAATCGAAAATATTGAAAACACGTTCCGCTCTTTTGGATTTGTTCCGATTGACACTCCCGCTCTTGAATACGCGGAAATCCTGCTTGGCAAGGGCGGCGGCGAAACTGAAAAACAAATTTACCGCTTCAAAGACAACGGGGGGCGCGATGTCGCCCTGCGTTTCGATTTAACTGTCCCCTTTGCCCGTTTTGTCGCTCTCCACCGCGCCGAGCTTGCATTTCCTTTTAAACGCTACCACATCGGCAAGGTGTGGCGCGGCGAAAATACGCAAAGAGGACGCTACCGCGAATTTACCCAATGCGATTTTGACATCATCGGCAGCGACAGCGCGGCCGCTGATTTTGAAATTATATTTTTAATCCGCTCCGCCATGTTAAATTTGGGGCTTGACGTTGCCATTCACGTAAACCACCGCGGGCTTTTTAACCGTTTTCTTTCATATATCGGGCAAAGCGAAAAATCCGCAGACATTCTGCGCGCCGTCGACAAACTTTCAAAAGCAGGCGCGGACGAGACCCGAAAAACCCTGACGGAGCTTACAGGTGAAAAAAACGCGGGAAAAATACTTGAGTTTACAGGGACAAAAGGCGGTTTTACGGAAACTCTTAATCGCATAACGGAGCTTTCAGGCGGCCCTTCTGAGGAATCGAAGCGTCTTATGGCTCTCAATCAATTTATGCGCGAAGCCTGCGTCCATGAAGCCCCCGGCGGTTTTAATGAAAATGGAAACGCCGACCCCTTCATTCTTGATCCTTCGATAACTCGCGGACTTGACTATTACACAGGCGTAGTGTTTGAAACGTTTTTAAAAGAACTTCCCGACATAGGATCGATTTGTTCCGGCGGGCGTTACGACAACCTCGCGGGCCTTTACTCCAAAGACAAGGATTCAATCAGCGGTGTCGGCTCCTCTATCGGCCTTGACCGTCTTCTCTCCGCCCTTGAAAGCCTTAATAAACTGCCGGCCTTGAACAACTGCCGCGCCGCCATAGTCTGCGCAGACGCTGAAAAATCGGGACAGTATCAGGCGCTGGCGGAGAAGCTGCGGCGGAAGGGGCTGCCCTGCGAAGTTTTTACAGAGCAGCTTGACCTTGTAAAACAATACATACTCGCCGAAAAAAAGGGATTGCGTTATGTGATAATACCGAACGAAAACCCGCTTGACGCTCCCCTTACCCTGCGCGACCTTGCGGGGCGGCATAATGTTGAAGTGTCAATTGAAGAGGCTGTTTCAAGGATTTTAGCGTAAAAATTTTCACACAAAGATCACCAAGAAACAAAGATCACAAAGAGCGAAAAAAGGGGTTGTTATCCGTTATCTTATCATGAAATTTCATAGATCAGCTTTCGGACAGATACCCCTTCTTTTATTACCATTCGCGCGGGACAAATCCGTCAGACATGTCTATCTTCATCGTGTCGCCGGATTGTTCTATTACAAATAACCCCGCTTCGCGCACCGCCTTCTTTACATCGACTTCGTATATCGCTCCGGCTATCCCTCCCAATATTTTCCGCTGATCATTAATTCCGCGATAATGTTCCTTTAATATTTTCAGCCGTTTGATATGGTGTTCCACGTCCTGTACTACGGGTCTTGATTTTACTTCTATTGCCATAATATTTTTGGTGTTTTCCATAAATAAATCAATTTCCGTTTTGATGTTTCCATTTTTACCATCGTATAATTTAGCCCCTTTGGTTCCAACTAAATCAAAGTGATAACCAATTTCGTTAAACCGCTTTGTGATACCGGGTGCAACAAGATGTTCCGCCAACTGTCCAAAACGGCGGTGAACTTCTCCCAACTGTTTACCGTTTCTTCTTACTATCCGTCTAAGCTCTTCCATACTTTCGTCTTCTTTTTTCTTCAACTGCTCACGTTCTTCTTTACGCTTTGCTTCCTCTTCGGCGAGTTTTTTTTGCCGTTCCGCTTCCTGTTCATCGAGTTCTTTTTTCCGCTTGGCTTCCTGTTCGGCGATGTCCTTTTTCAGCTTGGCTTCCTGTTCGTCAAGCTCTTTTTTCCGTTTAGCTTCCTGTTCGGCGAGTTCCGCTTTCCGTTTGGCTTCCTGTTCAGCGAGTTCCGCTTTCCGTTTGGTTTCCTGTTCGGCGAGTTTCGCTTTCAGCTTGGCTTCCTGGGCGGCGAGTTTTTTCTTCCACAGATCGAACTCTTTTTTTTGCTTGGCTTCCCGTTTGGCTTCGAGTTCGATGTTTTTTTGCATTAATGCCCACACTTTTTCAAAGGTCAGACCTTTCCCGCTGGGAGGGGCTTTTCTTGAGGGTTTTTTCTTGCTTGCAACTGCTGACATAATTCCTTCTCCTAAAGATAAAATATTATATCATATTAAATATGATACTTACATACCTATATGGGTTCGCAGATGCATGGCGCTTGACCGAAAATGAAAAATTTTTGAAAAAATTTCTCACAAAGGGACAAAGAGGGAATACGGTTCTTCGTGATCTTTGTATCTTGATGGTCCTGGTGTGAGTCTTTCGCAAAAAAAGGGGCTGTCCAAGAAGTAACACTTGGGCAGCCTTTTTTTCTTGCTTTTAGTAAAAAAGACATGATAAAATTTTCTCATGAGCAAAGGAAAAAGTGACAAGGTAACATATAAAACCTACGAGCAACATCAAGCCTATCTAATACCGCCAAGCGCCGATGAACTGATACCCCAAGACCATCTGGTCAGGCTGGTAAACGAAGTAATAGACGAGATGGGGATAGAGCGGCTGTTGAGGAAATATCAAACAGGCGGTGGAGCGAGCCGGTATCATCCTGTGATGATGACGAAGCTGTTTGTATATGGGTATATGACGAAAGTATGCTCAAGCCGTATGCTGGCGAAGGCGGCGAGAGAAAATGTGATGTTCATGTGGCTAGCAGGGAACCAAAAGCCGGATTTCAGAACACTAAATGATTTTAGAGGGAAACTGCTAAAAGGGGTAATGGAAGAGGTATTTGTAACAGCGGTGAAAATGCTGGCATCTAAAGGCTATATCAAGCTGGAAAACTATTTTGTGGACGGAACAAAGATAGAGAGCGCCTCAGGACGGTACACATTTGTGTGGAAGAAAGCGGCCGAAAAGAACGACAAAAAACTGGATGAAAAACTGCGGGCATATATAAAGATGGTAGAAAAAGCATGGGATGACGAAAACGGCGAATACGGAAACCATGATCTTGAGGAGTTGGGAGGAAAAGAAAAGTTTGCCAGTGCGGATATAAAAAAACTTGCCGGGCTTCTGCGGGAACGGATTGAAGGGCTTGAAGCCGAAGAAGATAAAAAAAAACTGAAAAGGGAATTGAAAACGGTGGAGAAAGACTATCTGCCCCGAAAAAAGAAGTATGAAAAGACGAAACGCATATGCGGGAAACGGAACAGTTATTCCAAGACCGATCCCGACGCAACCTTCATGAGGATGAAAGAAGACCATATGAGAAACGGACAGCTTAAACCGGGTTATAACGTGCAAATAGGAACAGAGAACGGATTTGTGGTAGGGTACGACCTGTTTCCAAATCCGACGGACACCAGAACATTGAA
>Ga0268262_10000960_pt1 | contig 37149 bp, 36 predicted proteins | sample TergutNc150P3_FD_190354 | JGI IMG/M metagenome (GOLD analysis project Ga0268262, IMG submission 190354) | Nasutitermes corniger P3 segment gut microbial community from laboratory colony in Florida, USA - Nc150 P3 (SPAdes) (version 2) | ecosystem: Host-associated > Arthropoda: Insects >...
AACCGGATATGAAATAAACAAAAAAAAAGAAGAAGCCACCGAAGCTATACAGACGGTGATCGCCCGATATAGCAACACACCTGAATTCTCTGATTTCCGAAAGCAGGTGGGAGCGGTGGTCTCCTCTATACAACTATCGCACCAATTAAATGAAAAGTCAAGAGAAATCGAAACCGCCCGGAAAGCCGGTTATGTCCAAGGTGTTTGCGAATGTGTGGCGGCCATCGGCGATGATCACGCCCTGGGCAAAAAACTGTTGACTGAAATGCACGTTACCAAAGACCTTGCGAGAAAATATGCCAATCCGGAAATATTCAAAACCCTGGAACAAGGCATATTTGCGTCAAAGCCTGAACAGAAACAGGAACAAACCCAAAGTATCAAACGATAAATAAGGAGATAAGTATGCAAATTGTAATCAGCACGCAGGAAGAGTATGACAAAGCGGTAAAAAGCCGCCTCCACGTTGGTAATGAAATTGTGTTGCAAAATACTTCTGATGCAATATTGGTCCATACCAATGTAACGGTCGGCAAGAACGGGGTATGTAAAACCGATGACAAGTCAAATGTCACCATTACAGCGAGAGATAACGGCGAAGTAACTGCCGGTGGAAAAACAACGGTCATAGGTTATGATGACGCGAAGATTACCGCGCATGGTAACAGCAAAGTAACTTTGCGAGATTCCGCTTCCGGAGTTTGCAACGGACATTGCCATGTAACACTGTACGGACAAGCAATGATAAATGTTGCTGAAAACTGCACAGTCCATGCTCATGACGCAACATCCGTATCCGCGTCCGGAAGCAGCAAAGTCTACACCTATCAAGAAGCATCCGCCAAAGGCACCGATGTTACTTTTCTTTCAGGCAAAGATGAATCTATTCTTATTGGTAATAAAAATTGTACTATCACGGCTCAAGATAACTGTATTGTTTTCGCCAGTGAGAATTGTACGGTTAAGGCCGCTGATAATTGCCTTGTTGTAGCGGACAGTTTCGCGAAAATAAAATCTCAGGATAATTGCTTGATTATGTCAAAAGGTGATCCGGCGGTATCTATTTCCGATAAATGTGAACATCTTAACCTCGACACCATTACCGACAAAAACATCATGGGCGCGTTAAAACAGATGGCGCAGTCAAAAGCGGTTATTGAACGGCCGTATGTCGCTATACAGATATTAAAAGATAACATTCCGCAGACACGGAAAGAATCCGTAGACAGACGGCTTAATACGATGGGGATAAAAGACCAGGTTGCTGCCAAAAACTACCTGTATAACCTTATTGAAGCCGAACCTGCCGTTAAAAACCAAACACCCGCGCCCAACATTGAGAAGCAGCTTGAAACGGCGCGAAAAGCCGGATACGTCCAGGGCGTGTGCGAATGTGTCGCGTCCATCGGCAACGAACAGAATATGGGCAAAAAGCTGTTGACTGAGATGAACGTTACCAAAGATATGGCGAAAAAATTCGCCACTCCGGAAACTTATAAAGCTCTTGAAAAAGGGATTTTCGCGCAAAAACAGGATCAAAAACTCGAGCAAACACAGGGAGTAAAGAGATAAATAAGGAGATAAGTATGCAAATTACAATCGAGACAGACGAAGAAGAGAGAATTGCGAGAAGGTTTTCGCTTTATTTAAAAAGAATAACTTTTGAGGACGCTTACCGCAGAACTGACTGCGGTTATACCGAGGAGAAACGCAAAGAACAGGCTTACGAATTTCTTCATGGATGTACAATGGTTCAAGGGCTCTTGAACGAAGAACTACACAGGCTGTCCATTAAGAAAAACACAGAACAACAAACACAGGGAGTAAAAAGGTAAAAAAATGGTTCTTCAAAAAATGAATTATTTTAATAATCAGAAAAAAGTTGTTTGCGCGATTGATATCGTTAATAATGGCGGTGAATTTACTATTTGCGGAAATAACGCTATTGATGCTGGTCGTAGTGAAGATGACGATTGGGATATTATTGGTGACCATTTTGTCGGAAAATTAAAACAAGTAACGTGTCCAAATTGTTTAAGAACTATTAACTTTATAAAAAATCTTAATTAATTTATGAGTACCAATTTTATATTAACAGACGAACAATCCTCCAATCTCGGCGATCAACTTTCATTTGATTTCCAATCAGTTGTGGAAAAAAATGAAAAGGAAAAAAACACCGTAAAACTTACCATACCCCATAGCGATCCTCAGAAAATAAAAATCCCGTATCTTAACACGCCGGACAATTTTTTGAAGAACTTTACGGAGATTTCTACAGCATTTGAAAGTGATACCGTTGAAGCGGCACGGTATCTTTTACGCGTTATGACAAAACCCTCCCGCGACTTAACCCTCAGTAATATGCAAAAAGCTGGATGCTCCGACCGGGAAAGCTATCACCGTTACTTAATGGATTATTTACAAAAAGAACGCGATACCCCAAAGAAAATTGAAGGCATTGATGATAAAAAAGTAGCCGAAATTGTTAATGAATTCAGGGCGGGGAAAATTGACGAAAATACCGCGAAGGTACGGCTGCGAACCGAAGCGAATTATCCGGAATGGGTAGGCGCTGACCAGCTCCTGCAAACAAAAGCATATCTTGAATGGCAGTCAAAACTGGAAAGGTATAATAAAAGAAAATATGATTTTATTGGGACATTGCCCGAAGGATTCCGCAAAGCCAGAGAATGGTTTGTATACGAGAAATTTATTTTTAATGGTGAAAGCAAAAGTATTAGTAATTACATCAACGAACAAATGGACGCCGGAACGCTTGTTGTAACCGGTAACGGCGTTAATGGGTATAATCTCGGTAAATATGGTTATTTATTCGCGCAATATTTAATTAACAGTCTTCAAATAAAACAAGATAAAACAAATAATCAAATCAACAATTCAGAATTAACCGAAGACCCCGAATCCGAAGAAAGAACACCCAAAGATTATAAACTTCACTATGTTGATATGATAAATGGAAAACGAGTATTCAACTCTAAAAAATATATTCACGTTGGAACAGAGGGTGTAACAAATGAAAGCGTAGCCTTTATTCGCAAGGATGGTAGTGTTAAATTTTACTACAAAAACACACCGGAAATAATAAAGAATGAAATAATTGAAACAGCACATAAAATATATGGTCAAGCAAAAACAGATGACGATTTCAAAACAATTCAATTCCGTCCTTTTGGCGCATGGACAGATTTTAATTCCCGGCTTTCTTTACAGGAAAGGGAACGTCTCAATAATGAAGCAGTTGCGGTACTGGAAAAAGCCGGGGAAGGGACAATAAACGATATTGAAAAAGCGATCCTTCGCCGTTACAGCGGTTTCGGCGGTATATCCGCAGCCGATGAGCGCGGCGTACTATACGATTACTACACGTCACCGCCGGTCGCGCATTTTGTGTGGCAGCTTCTTGAGAAATCCGGACAAATTAAAGCAGGCGCGAATATTCTTGAGCCGTCCTGCGGAACCGGCGTATTTTTTGAATACGCTCCCAAAGATAAATCACTTACCTTTGCCGGTGTAGAATTGGATGAAAGAACCGCTAAGGTAGCGCAACATCTCAACAACACGGATAATATTCTGATACTCAACTCAAGTTATGAAGCCTTTAACCTTTCCGGAAAGGCCGGATACTATGACCATGTTATTGGAAACGCGCCATTCGGCGAGCGCGGCGCCGCGCTGTCTTCCCTTGATATGCCGGAAGAAAAATCGCTGGATAATTATTTCGTCAGCCGGTCAATCGACAACCTTAAAGATAACGGTACGATGGCGTTAATTGTCGCGCCCGGAGTACTGGAAAACAAAACCAATGAAGAATACCGCCTGTCATTAAATAAAAAAGCGCAGTTTATCGGGGCCGTGAAATTACCTAACCGCAGTTTTCATCATACCCATACCCAGGTTATGCCGGATATTCTTTTATTCCGCAAATACCCGCAAGATATTAAGGACCGGCTTTCCGCCATCGATGACGCGACGTTCAAAGAGACTCCGTTATATGACCATGATTTTGTCAGCGGGACCTATTTTGAACAACACCCGGAACATATTGCCGGCACGTTGAGCAAAGGAACCGGGCAATGGGGAAATGATGAAATAAAAGGCGATATAACGCCGGAAAGCCTTGAGCAAATTCTTACATCGTTCAAACCAGCCAACATTATTCCGGAAGATATTTTCAGACAAACAAGGGATAATTTTGAGCTTCCGGAGATTCCAGAGAAAACAGATAAAATGTATCTGTCAGATGAAGAATTGCGGCAGATCGAAAATAAAACCCTTACGCGCGGCGCGATAAAAGTTTCTGAAAACAGCGTTTATATTCTTTCGAAATATAATTCTTGGGAATTAGTTTCAGAAAACATTATCCTTGCCGGCAAGCTAACCGACATAAAAGGCATTTCCGAAACAATACACAGTATACAAGACGGCATGAAAGCGGAGAAAGATTCTTCTTTCATCAAACCATTACAAGAACAATGCACAAGAGAGCTTCATAAATATGAGGAAAAATACGGAAACCTTCCGGCAGATGACCCTGACTTAAAACGGTTTGTCCGTGATAATCCCGCAGTCCAGGGCATATATGAGACGTTCTTACCTATCACCGATCCTCTTTTAACCCAAAAAAATGTTTACCGAAAACCGGTTGTAATTTTTGAAGGACATAATACCGCTATTTCCGCGCTTCTTCTTCTTCGGGAAAGAATGAAAGACGCTACTGAAGAAACTATCCGCGCTTCTTTCCCGGACAACGAAACGCTTATTACCGAAATGCGAAAGCATGATGACGTTTTTATCACAACGGAGGGCTGTTATCAGTTACGGGAAGATTTTATCTCCGGAGACGCATGGAAGAAAATAGACGAATTGAAAGCGGCCGCGGATAAAGAAAACACCGCATGGAAAAAAGAAAAGCTGCTCTACGGCGCCGGAGAGCTTGAAAAAGCCGTAGGCTGGACGCCCATCGAGGACGCCGATTTTTCCCCGCGCTCATCATGGGTTCCCCAGGAGATTGTCCGCGATTGGGCGTCAAACAAAGAAGCCCTGGGCAACAGCCAGCTTGAAAAGCTCGCGAAAAATGATGAAGGCAAATGGGGAATTAATGTTTATACAGAATGGCAGGAATACGCTGACCCGTTAATCTATTACCTTAACGGACAAAAACAGCGCAGTAAATATTACGATACTGAAGCCTACAACAAAGAACATGATGACCTTTTCCGCTCATTTATCGCTAATCATGAAAATTACCGCGCGCAACTTGAATCGGAATATAACCGAAAATTTAAAACGCATATTGTCGCGCCGGTAAAAACATACCCTGTTGTAATTGCCGGCTGGAAGGATAAGAACAATGGCGGAAAAGACATAAAGCCCCACCAGTGGCAGTCTATACATCATCTTTACCGTAATCAGCGCGGAATATCCGCCCTGGGAACCGGGTTTGGAAAAACGGTTACCGCGATAGCCCTCATGTCCCTGTTACGGCAGGAAGATAAAGCGCACCGCGTATTCTTACAGGTTCCCAATAATAAAATAAAAGACTGGATAGAGGAAATACACGATGTTATGCCGTCTCTTAAAATTGCCTCTATCGATCCGGAAGAACCGGGTTATTCCAGCCGCGACAAGCGTTACGCAAAATACCAGGCGATGGCAAGAAGCGACGCTGATATTATCCTTATGCCGGAAAGCTCCGCCAGCGAAATACAATTATCCGCTGAAAATGACGCGCGAATTACTCAGGAAATTTCAATACTCTACAAAATGGAAAAATCGAGCAGTACCGCGCGGCAACAGGAAATGGCAGCGCTTAAAGGCGAATATAAAGCCGATTCCGGAAAGACCAATGTTACCGTCTGTTTTGAAGATTTTGGTTGCGACGCCATTTTCGTAGACGAAGCGCACCGGTATAAAAATTTGTTCAGCTCCACGCTTTCGCGCGAAACCGGCATGAATGACGGCAGACAATCCGCCAAAGCTATGTCGCTGTATAAAAAATGCGATTATATCAGAGAGCAGAACAATGACAAGAACGTATACCTCCTGACGGCCACGCCGCTGACCAATTCGCCGCTGGAGTATTACAACATGATGCAATACGGCGCTCCGGACGAGCTGCGGCGCATGGGCATTACCACCATTGACGGCTTTATTCGTGAGTTTGCCAATATCGAAACTGGATGGCTTTATGACTGGTCCAACGGGCAGGCAAAAGAAGGCCGTATCCTTACCGGCTTCAAAAATCTTTCAACGCTTCAAAACCTGTTTTTCGCTTACACCGATCTACAGAATAATCCTGACGCTATTGGGCTTGAAAAACCGTCGGCGGAAAACCAGCCGCATATTATCGCTGCCGATAAAAAACAAATGGAAGCGGTCAGAGCAATATCGGTTGAACTTGACCGCTATAAATCACTTCCCGCCGAACAACGCCAGGATGAGTTTGCCGGGCAAAACTTCCTTACCTTCTATTCCCAAATGCGTACAGCAAGCCTTGACCTGGAATTGTATGATCCTAAAAAATACAAAAACTGGAAAAATCCCAAACTTGATAATCTTGCAAATAACGCTTTTACCAATTATCAGCAAACAAAGGGCGGACAGGTTATTTTTTGTGATCGTGTTTTTTCTTCAGACGCAAGTTTCAATATCCACGAGAAAATCAAGAATGAACTGGTTTCCCAGGGATTCAAGGAAAAAGACATTGTTATCGTCAACGGTTTTACCAAAAGCGGGGGCAATAAAAGCGACAGCATGATCGAAAAAGAAGTGTCCAAAGCCATCGCAGATTATAACGCCGGAAAATATAAAACCATAATCGGGTCCACCGCTTGTATAGGCGAAGGGGTTAATTTGCAGAAGAACTCATCGGCGGTCCATCATTTTGATATTCCGTTCCGGCCATCTGACTTTATACAGCGTAACGGCCGTGTCGACCGGCAAGGCAATGAACAGGATACAGTCAGCCTGCATACCTACCTTGCCGCCGGAACAATCGACAATTATTCGGTTAACCTGGTACAGCGCAAAGCCAACTGGATCGACCAAATGCTCCGTACCAAGTCTGAAGTATTTACCAACCCCAATGATGAGAATTCAATCGACGCGGATGAATTACTGCTTGCTTTAACTGAAGAATGGGGAGATAAAGACGCCGCCGTAAAACGCAAAGAAGCCCTGGAAATTCAAAAACAAGAGAAGATAAAAGAAGCGCAGGAAAAACAAATGAAAGGCAACCTTAAAAGCCTTTCCCTGGCGCGAGGAGCCCTGTTACCCCTAAATAAAAACACGGCTGAATACAAAAAACGTATGGGGCAAATTACGTCGCTTGAGACGTCGTTAAAAAACAACCCTGTATTTACGAAACATAACCTTTTTGATAACCATGATCCCTTTTTGTATGACAGCAATAATAACAGAATATACCGTAAAGGCGACGTTTTTATTATTAGTAACGGGACGTTCCTTGTTGAAGACTTTAATTTTAAGAAACAGGAATTGTATTGTACAGGTCTTGAGAGTGATGAAAAACGAAATAAACGCATTAGCCAACAAACAATGTATGGAGGAAAACCAGAAAAAATAGTAAAGAGAACTTTTGCTTTATCTAAATTAAACGGAAATGGACGCAGTTATTCAAATGAAGAAGTATTATATCATTTCGAAAAAACTTCAACAGACGAACAAGAAATGATAAAGAATATCGAAAATGAAAAATTCTATAAACTTCCGGTGGATAAAAAAGAGAAATATTACGATATGCACCTTGCAATAATTAGGGAACGTCGCGATGATTTTGATCCGGTCGTTTTTTATATAACCAAAGATGGGCATCTTGAAATAAATAATGTAAAATATTGCTCAAGAGACGAAATAAAACTAAATCCTTTCTCGACTGAAGGGAAAATAACTATTCTTAAAGCCCTTGAAAAAGGCATAAAATACACCGATTACGGTCCGGCAAGGGAGACTATGCTTGAAACTCTTGGTGAAACAATCCCGGAACTGAATGATTGTATAACACAGGCTATTGATAAGGAGGAACAGCAAAAACATGCAAAAGAACAGAAAGCGCAGAGCAAAAAAGAGGCAACGATTACACAAGCGGCGATAAAAACAGGCGCGGATGAAAAGCATTCAGAAAAACGCATCCGTGTTTCGGGTGTAAGAATTTAAGGAGGAGAATATGAATATTGTAGTTTCTGTTTTAATTGGTTTATTATCAGCAGGAGTATTCTTAATCATTTATATAAATGATAAAAAATAAGGGGGGGATTTATGTATTACACTAACGAATTTATTGACGAACTTGAAACCAAAGTACAGCTTGATAAAGTCATGTATGCCAATATTCAGGCGCACAACGTCGCCAAAATGCTTTCATCAAATAAGTTGATGTATAAAATGTTTGGTATTTACTGGTGGAATGTAAAAGACGCTCTCAGAAAGCACGTTGACAACAAAGAATGGTATTGCGGAACCCAGGACGAACCCCTTATGAAAGAACGCGGATGGCACGGCAATGAATTCAGAACCATGCTGGCCGCCATGTACTACATGAATGATCACCAAGAAATTACTTCCGGTCATGTTTGGTACGATAAAGACAACAACCCTCATGATTATACGTTGTTTGATCCGGACGCTAATTGTTAATTGTATGAGAAAAAAAGATATTATAGCTTTCTTTATCATTGCGCTGTGTATACTTTTCCCTTTCTTTATAATTTTATTATTGCAGTAATTCCATAATTAAGGAATATATTTATGAGTAACAAAAACGAATTCTTACGGGAAAAGCCCCGCGACGCGAAAGACGAGCAGAAGTTTAATTTTCTCATGAAGGTCATCACCTTCTTGGCCATATTTATCGGAATATGGGCGGGAACGCAACGCTTTTGTTACCTTGTGGGTTATGATCCCGGATGGGTCGGGCAGCCTTTCTATGTGTTGCAATTCGGAAATAAATTCGCTTATCCGCTGTATAACCCCTTTTTGATTTTCTACTGGACGCTTATGTATTTCAGACGTACGAATATACACGAAACATTGTACAGAGCTTATAAAATAATCGGATATACGTCTGTTTTCACCATTGTTTTTTATTTTCTGATCGAATTTGTCCTGATGAAATATATCGCTCAAAATATTTTTGGAACCGCCCGCTGGGGAAACAAAAAAGACTTGAAAAAAGCGGGGCTTCTCCAAAACAAGGGCGGCATGGTTTTAGGGCAGCTTGTTGATGCTGATGTTTATGCCGCTTATGAATCCAAAAAAGACAGCGTTATTCTTCATCTTAAAAAACCGTCTCAAAAAATTATTCAATGCGGTATTTACAATACCTTGCTTTCAGCCCCTACCCGCAGCGGTAAAGGTGTATCCAGCGTTATGACGACGCTTCTGTCGTATGCCGGAAGCGTTATTGTGCTTGACTTCAAGGGTGAGAGTTTCCAATACACGTCCGGATTCAGAAAAAAATTTGGTAAGGTTTACCGCTGGGAACCCACCGGCGATAAAGGACACCATTTCAACCCGATGATGGAAATCCGCCCAGGTGAAGACGCTTTCAGTGACGCAAACCTTATCGCGGATATTTTAACCACGCCGGCGGAAGGAGGGGGGAACGCTACTTCAGCTCACTTCCAGACCGGCGCGAAAGATATTCTGACCTCCGTTATCCTGCATTGCCTATGTTCCGACTGGAAAAACAAAAGTCTCCCCGGATGTCGTGAATTTTTAGCCCAGGGCGATCCGGCAGACCCCAACAACAAAAATTATATTTGGGACCTTATGATTAATTCCGACCACGGCGATGATTTAATACACCAGGCGGTTGTAGAAGGCGCGATGGCGCAGCGCAACCGGCCCCAGGACGAGGGCGGCTCCATGCTATCCACTGTCAATAATGCCCTCGCAGTCTTTGCCGATCCCAAAATAAAGCGTAATTCATGGAATTCAGAATTTTACATCAATGAATTTGAAGAAATGAAAAAAGCGCCAATATCGTTGTACCTTACCATTCAATATAACGACGTCGCGCGTATCGCTCCTCTCATACGGTTATTTATTACTTTGTTTTCCCGAAAATTCACCGGAGGTGAAACCAGCGCGGGAAACAGAAAATTCGAAGTGCCGGTACTCTTCATCCTTGACGAATTCGACAAACTCGGCCGCATGGACGAACTTGAAATGAATATGGGCATCCACAACGGCTTTGGCATACATTACTTTTTAATTTTTCAGTCATTGAACCAGCTTAATAAAATTTATACTAAAGACCATTCTTTTCTTGCCCACGCCCGTAACACGATTATTTACGCGCCCGGTACTGGAGAAACCGATTCCGCTGAGCTTGTTTCCAAAATCTGTGGAAAAGAATCTATCAGCCGGACCAATATTTCATATTCCGGAGGAAAAGCCCAAGTCGGTTACTCGAATAAAAATATTTCAGCGCAGGATCAGGAACGGAACCTTATCAATGCCGATGAAGTTATGAAACTTCCCCTCGATCAGCTTATTTTATTATGCCAGGGTTTACCGCCCTATATTGGCAAAAAGAACGTCTACTACGAGGACCCGGTCTTTCAGGCGCGAATGTTTCCCCCGGCATTTACCACACGCGAAGAAGCCCTGAAAGCCGCCGCGTCAACTATCAAAAAACTCGATAAGCGGCGCTGGTTTGACCGCGGTGATAACTACCGATCCGTTGATATGAGCGATGATGAAATCGCGGATATGTGGGATAAAGTCGGAAACCTTTTTAATGAACCGGATGAAGCGCCTGTTTTAGATGAACCGGATAAACCGGGAAGCCCCATCACCAGTGAAACAGAAAATGAATTTTCACCGCCGCCGGATACCGCTAATTTTTTGAAATAAATATAAAAAATAACAGTCTATTATGGCCAAAACAAAACGACTTGACGGTCCCAAGAAACTTGTCCCTTTTACCAGCCAAATGAGCGTCGATATGCGTACTTTTTGCCGTGATAAAGGCATTGAAAGCGAATCAGAACTGATCCGCCAGGCTATCGCCCACTATATATACGCTGACTATAAAGACGAGACGTTGAAACTTCAGGGATTAAAACAGATGCGGGAACAAATAACCGAACTGCGCGATATGCTGGACATCTCTTTTAATTATATGCGGCTCATGCACATCAATATCTTGTGCTACTTTCCGGAGATTGACACAAAACTCGCTGATCCCGCGTTCATCTCGGCGACTAACCGCCATAACAAATTTTGGGAAAAGTTACAGGACAGCCTGAAAAATAATCCGTCCTTTTTTGAACGGCTCTTGCATAAATTCTATTCCGGAGAAACTGATGGGAAGAATTGAAGACGAACTTGAAAGCCGTGCCCGGCAAATGGCAAACCTTCTGGGCGATCTGGAAAAACTTATTCCCTTTTTCCAGACCAAAACAATTACCGATGTGTATGTCTACGGAGACGGCAGAACCCAGGTCAGCGATTTTGAAAAGGGTACTTATGACACCGAGATTGTTTTGGCTCCGGCGGAACGGATGCGTATTATCAACAGCCTCGCCAGCGTAGCGGACACCCCTATTGATAAATGGGTTTGCCCCACTTTGGAAAGCATTATTCCCGAATACAACATTCGCACCACCGCCATTTTATCACCCTGGACAACAACGCCCGAACTCACTTTCCGTCGGCCGGCGGACAAAATCCATACCATGGAGGAATTCCGCGACGAGGATCGTCTTTCGCCGCGATTATACGACCTGATAGTGTCCCATATCGAAAAACGCAGCAATATTGTCATCTCTGGTTCTACCGGGTCAGGTAAAACCACCTTTACCAACGCTTGTATCGAAAAAATGTTTGAATTCGCTCCCGATGAGCGCATATACATCATAGAGGATACCCCGGAACTGCAATGCCGCAATCCCAACAAAACCCAACTGTACATCCGCAAGGAACAGGCAATACGGGCTATCCAGACCGCTCTCCGCTGGACACCTAAACGTATTATCTTTGGCGAATTGAGATCGGGCGAAGTCGCCGCGGAATTACTTCAGGCATGGAATACCGGCCATCCGGGGAATGTTACCACTATTCACGCCGACAGCGCGGCGTCAACCATCCCCCGCATTGAGGGGCTGCTCAGGCAGGTCATTCTGGGAACCTTGCCCGACCTCGCGGATACCATCCACCTGATCGTACACCTCGCCAATCGCAGAGTGGTTGAAGCCCTGACCGTCCGGGAAATACAGGAGGGTAGAACTATGCATTAAATGTTTTTTCCCATTCGTTAAAAAACCCTTCGTTGATGGGTTATACTTACCATTTTTTGAAAGGAGAATTTTATGAAAATTTTTAATGTTAATTTGAAAATTGTGTTGTTTTTATTGTTGTCGGCCGCGGCGGCGCCGCTGTTTGCGGACGGTCTGGGGAGCCTGGGATTGGGTAATTTGGAGACTTTCGCGACAAGTCTCCAGGCTATTTTTACCGGCAAAATAGTACGCGCTATTCTTGTTATGTGCCTTTGCGGTTGCGCTATCGCTTACGCGTACAACAAAGACAATGAGGCAATGAAAAAAAAGGTTATTGCCATCACAATAGGCATAGCGATGATCTCTGCCGCGTCTTTTATTGTTGAAGCCGTTTTTTCCGCGGCTCATTAGGAAATCTTATGGTTGACATGAGCCAATATAAAAAACCAGTCCGCCGATCCCTTCTGCAACGGGAAATGATCGGCGGTATTCCCCAGTTGGGCCTGCTGCTCATCTTTATGCTCAGCGTCATCTTTATCTATGGATTCCGGTTTTACCTTGCCATCATTCCCATAGTGCTGCTTTATTTTGTGATGCGTATTTTTACCAAGAAAGATCAATGGTTCATTGACATTTTACTTAACAATATAACCCAAAAGGACATTCTTATTCCGTGAGTCTCAGTACTGGTTACTTTTATCAACACCTCCCCTGGAACTATATCACCAAATTTCACGAGGGTGTGGTTATTCACAAAGACGGTATCCTCCAGCGTACCTTCGCGTACCGCGCGCCGGACATAGATTCAGCCAATCAATTTGAAATTAACGTACTGGCCTTGCGCGTCAACGACTTTGCCAAACGCATGGGTACGGGATGGGCCTTCCATCTCGAAGCCCAGCGTTTCCAACTCCAGGAATACCCCAAAGTTAATTTCGACACCCTGGCTCCTTACCTCATTGACCGTGAACGGGAATCGTCTTTCCGCGCCGCCGGCAGGCATTTTGATTCTTCATATTATTTGACTTTTACCTGGAAACCGCCTTCAGAAAGCGTCAAGAAATTGATCTCTCTCTTTGTGCAATCAGGCAAATCCGCCACAGACGGTATGAGCGTTAAACAAAACGTGGAATTCTTTGTCAATGAAACCAACACCGTCGCGGGACTCCTCGCGAATGATCTGCTGCTTGCCCCGCTTAATGACGAAGAAACAGTAACCTATCTCCATTCTACCATTTCATTCCGGCGCCATCCGATTAGATTTCCCTATAACCAGCTCCTCCTGGACCGGATTTTACCAGACTCCGAGCTGAATACGGATTTCATTGAGGCTATGAAACTCGGCAATCAGTACATACCCATTATCGGCGTCAACGATTTCCCGGAAGACACCTATCCCGCCATCCTGGACAGCTTAAATAGGGCGCGGCTTGAGTACCGCTGGGTAACGCGTTATATATGCACGGACAAAGAAGAGGGCGCCAAAGAATCCCGCAAAAAAGAAAAATACCACCGTGGCAGCAGAAAATCTCTTCTCCAAACATTCGCGGAAGCTACTTCCGGTGAAGTTGCCAAAGCGGTCAATCATGGCGCGTCGGTCAAAGAACAGGACTCTATCGAAGCAGGCGTGGAAATTGAAAACGATCAGGCGTCTCTGGGTTATTTAACCACCAGCGTTATGGTGTGGGATATGAACTTTAAGAATGCCTGTAATAAAGCTGACCTGGTGCAAACCATTATTAACAGCCAAGGCTTTACCGCAAAACCTGAAACCTACAACGCCCTGGAAGCCTTCAAAGCGATGATGCCCGGCAATGTCTATTCAAATTATCGCGCCCTGCCGGTAATGTCCTATAATTTCTCGCATATAGTCCCCCTCTCATCCGTCTGGGCAGGCTTCCGGCGTAATGAACACGCGTACAATATCACCGGCGTTGACGCCCCCCACCTGATCTGTTCTACCGCGGAGGGAACTCCCTTTTTCCTTAATTTGAATGTCGGCGACGTTGGGCATTCAGCGGTCTGGGGGCCCACCGGCGCCGGCAAGTCCACCCTGTTGAATCTGCTGGAAATGCAGGTTTTCAAATATCCCGGCTCCATTGTCATTGTCTTTGATAAGGGCCGCAGCTGCCGGCAGCCTTGCCTGGCATCCGGCGGGCGGTTCTACGAGCCTGCCGGCGAAGACGCGTCGAGTGTCAATTTCCAGCCCCTACGCCATCTGGAAACCGACCGCGACATTGCCGACGCGATTGACTTTATCGAAGCCTGTGTCACGGTCAACAATTATAAGGTGATCCCGCCCATGAGCGCCGCTATTAAAGCAGCCATCGAACTGTTGCGTGAGAAACCCGTCCCGGCCAGAACCATTACCGGATTCCTGCAATATGTCGACTACATGGACCCGACTTCCGGAAAACCGGTCTTTAAGGAAATGTTGGGCGATTATCTTATTAACGGAGGCAAATACGGGAAAATATTTGACGCCGCCGCGTCGGACATTTCCCTGGATACCCGATTCCTCGCCATCGAGATGGAAGCCTTAATGAACCGCGGCGAAGGCTGCGTCGTGCCGGCGCTGGTGTATTTGTTTAATTTGGTGGAAAAGAATTTTGACGGAAGGTTTGCCCTGCTGGTCCTCGATGAAGCTTGGTTATTCCTCAGAAATGAAACCTTTGCCGATAAAATCGCCGAATGGCTGAAAGTATTGCGTAAGAAAAATGTGTACGTTATTTTCGCGACACAGGATGTGGCCGATGTTGCCGCTTCCCCGCTGAAAACGACCATCATCCAGCAATGCTTGACCAAGATTTATCTTGCCGACCCTTCCGCTTCTACGCCTTTTATGACGGATGTTTATCGATCATTTGGGCTTTCCGACTCCGAAATCAGCCTTCTCAATCACGCCCATATGAAACGTGATTATCTTTACACCAGCCCCGCCGGCCGCCGCCTGTTTCAACTCGACCTCGGCCCCTTAACTCTTGCCTTGATTGGATCTCCGGATCACGTTCTGCTCAATGACCTCGCTTCACGCTACGCGACGGGTGAGGCGTTATGCGCTCAAATGCTGGACGCTAAAAGAATTTCTTTCCGGAAGCTGCTTGCCGAAGACGCGCCGCTGGTTCCGGAACCGGCCCTGCGTATGACTCCCATTCAACCTGTTTCCATATCGGTTAATAAAACACCGTTTGAAGAAACGGTAACGGAAACAGCCGTTGAACCGGAAGGAGAACCATCAAAAATCGCCGCGTTGCTGGAAGCCGTCGCGTTGCTGCCGGAACGCAAAAAGAATGATGGATCGGGCCGCGCGGCAGCGTCCATAGCGCGACAATTTGGTGTAAGCCAGGCTACCGTTTACCAGGTCCGCAAAGTTCTTAAACACGGCAGCCAATCGCTCATTGAGGCTTTACGCAATGGGGAAATCCCCGTTAAGACCGCCTTCAAACGTCTGAAGAAAGAACAAAATATGGCGGATTTGAATCTTAAAATCGAAGAATTACGGTAATTAAGGAGATTATTATGGCAGAGAATTACGGAACTGACCCGGAAAAAATGCTGGATTGGGACAAAAAACTGGGTGAACAGTCTGAGTATGTTAAAAAAGCGATAGAGCCTTTGCTGACATTGAACTTTGCTTATACTAAAGAATGTATGGATGAGGGTGCTTTCAGTGGAAACTTTGATTATAAATATTATTTGGAAACGAAAAACAAAGAAGACCCAAATTTTATAAAAGAGGAAAAAATAAATTATTTCAGCGTCGGTGATCTGTACGATTATTTGTCTGGTTATTATGATGATGATAAGAAACCTGTTGTTGAAAAATTAAAAACACTTGGTATTGAGGGTGAGCGTCACGGTGATAAAATAGACCATGTTTTTGATTATGAATATATTAAATCTATAGACAGGGAAGCATATTTTGAAGAACAGCAAAGTAAGATGTTTAAAGAAGAGCAAAAAGCCCACGAACTTGAAGTGGATGAGTATCTTAAGACATTAGAAGACGAACTTAAAGCGGCCGCGGATGATGAAATTACTAGACGACAACAAGAGAACGAAAGTAGGATGTCAGCAGAAGAAGAAGAAAAGGAGGATAATATGTCAGAAATTTTTAATTGGAATAAAGTAACATCAGAATCATTGGAGTTTGGAGGGGATTGGGATAAATGTGATTATTTGAAAACCCATATAATAGATAAAAAAGAACCTTCATATTTTATTTTAGAACCTACTAAAAAGGGTTTAATTATTGGGTTTTTTCCATTTTCTTCTGATGTGCTAGGTCATAAACCAAAATTTTATATTGATACAAATAATTTAGATATTGACACCGCAAAAAATATTATAGAAAAAACGACAGAACATTTTTCTAAACTTGAAGATTATAAATTCAATGATATGAGAGAACATATTATAAAACAATTTCCAGAACAAACAATTATAATTGACGAATGGCCTAAAACCACGCAAGCTTCCGACCGTGAACGCGCAATAACGCAAAAAATCGGCTATGTCCAGGGTGTCTGTGAGAGCGTACTCGCCTTCAATACCGATGAAAACCGAAAAATCATGACAGAAGCCACCATGACTTTTCTCAGTAAAAAATTGCTATCTGAAATGAATGTGACCAAAGATATGGCGCAGAAATTCGCCAATCCGGAAACCTACAAAGCCCTGGAACAATGCGTTTTTGCGCCGAATAAAGAACAACAGCTTGAAAATCAGCAGTCCATCGAAAGAAAGGGTAAAAGTTGGTAAAAAACAGCTTGCATAAAGGCTTGATCAGCCGCCCTTTCTATGGGATAATTCCATTAGAGGAGAAAAGCCATACCTCATGAATACGTCTCAATTATCAAATAACGATTATTTTATTTTAAAGCATAAAAACATTAACGTAGCCGATATTATTATTAAAAATGGCGATATTACGGATGTTATTAATATTTATGAACCGGAACATTTGCCCTATAAATATGTTGATGACAAAACAAAAAATATTACTTTGTTAAACAGTTGGGTCGAACACAGGGGTATTCCTTTCAGCCGCGAAGATTACGATGCCATTATGGAAGAGTTTAAGGTCAGCTCTTCCAAAGAATTAACCGTATTGTCTTACGGCCTTAACTTAACGGATCATTACTGGTTATGTGAAAAAAACAATGAAAAAAAATGGGAAGATGTTAATTTCCTCGATAATAACTTCTCCGCGAGAATTGGTAAAATAATGCCGGAACTCGCGGAAAAATACCAGGACTTTATTAACCCGGATTTATCAAGTAACGGCAGGTTAAAAAAATACTGGATTATCAACAACGGAAAAAGAGAATTATGCAAGGCGGGAAGCGGCGATCTAAAGCAAGAGCCTTTTAATGAGTTTATCGCTTCTCAAATCGCTGACCGCTTGAGTATAGACCACGTTAATTACGAATTAAAAAAACATAATAATGAAATTTATTGTAAATGCGGTTGTATGATAGATAAAAATGTGGAATTTGTTAACGCCTTCAGCGTGTATTTGGAAGGCGAGAAAACCGGTGATAAATATAATGATTACTTAAACGCCTGCTCTAAAATGGGAATAAACAACGCCAGGGAAGAAGTCGATAAAATGATAGTCCTTGATTATCTGATAAGAAACACCGACAGGCACGTTGGCAACTTTGGTATTTTAAGAAACTCAGAAACCTTAAAATGGGAAAAAATCGCGCCGGTATTTGATAACGGTAATTCCTTATGGCATAACGCCCAGGGCGTACAATTTATTAACAGCAATTCAAAAAGTGAATGCAGGTCTTTCACGGGAGAAAATGAAAAAAACATCTTGCTGGTGGGTGGTACACCCTGGCTTGATAAAAACAAACTTAAAGGAATTGATAAAATCATTACCGACGCTTTTATATTAAATAGAAATATTGAGCATGAAAGAGTTGATAAAATAGTCAGCGAATTCCAGAAAAGGGTCAACAACCTTGACATTGTGTTAGAACGCAATAGAGTAATAGAAAACAGACAAACGCAGTCCATCGAAAGAAAGGGTAAAAGTTGGTAAAACAACTGGACACCCGCTTAATTGCGGGTTATACTGGTATTGGAGGAAAAAGCCATAATGGAAACGTCTCAATTATCAGATGGAAATAAGGTTAAACTCCGTTATACTTACGAAATGGACGGGGACTTCTTTGTTGGATACCTCGACGATTACCCCGAATATCCTACTCAGGGAGAAAATTTGAAGGATTTCGAAGAAAACCTTTTGGATATTTACGAAATGATACAGGACGGAACTCTTGATGTACGCCAAAAACACGGGGTTTTAGAAGTCGCGGTATGAAACGGGAAGACTTTATCTATTTCCTCAATCAAAATAATCTCGAATTTTACAAACACGGTTCAAGACATGATATTTACATCCACAAAATAACCGGGAAAAAAGTTTCTGTTCCCAGACACAAAGAGATAAAAAATAAATTCTTAAAACTGATTATCAATGAAATTACTAAAAAGGGATATGAATAAAGTACTACTTCTTTAAATATTTAATATGCTAAAAGAAAAAATTATAAAACTTACCGAAGCCCTGGCTTCCGCTGGTTATGAAATTGTAAATATTAATACGCTTCATGATGTGCCATTTAAGTATGGAGATATTGGAATATCACTCTATCATTCTTCCCCAGTAAAAAACCCTCTTTCAAAAGAAAGATTGATAGAATTAATCGAAGTTTTATATTCTCTTGAATATGGGATCGTCAATTACGAGCTTTCCGGCAAAGTTACAAACGGAGATATTTATCTTGTACTCCAGACGCTTTAATTATTTATCCTCTTTGTTTCTTTGCTCATTGAAATCTAAGTCGAATTTTAAAGCAACCTTGCCCAGTTCCTCAGTAAATGCTTCAATCCCTATTCCTGGTTTAAAAAGATGTGAGCAAATAGAAATAAATGGCAATAAATTATCCATTGCTACTAAAACTTCTGTAGAATATTTATCAAGCTTTTTTGTTGCATTACTCAGATCATCTATAAACATGTCAACATTTGTCTCTGATCTTAAAATATGTGGGCAGGCTGTAATAAACGGCAGCAGTTTGCCAACAGCCCATTTTCGTAAACGAGGTGTGCATCCTGTTTCTTTAGTTTCGTTCATTTTGTCCCTCCTTGTGGGTTTTCCTGTCGGAATAATGATTTGTGGTGAATCTATTATACCACGGGAGGGACTTTTTTTAACCGTGTAAACCCTTTCTCTTGTGAGAAAGTATTTTAAAAGCAAGGATAATAGTATGATAACTAAAAAAATTACAGATATTGCCGAATCGCTGGAAAAACTCGGTTATGAGATTCTTAAAATTAAAGAAAGGAAGGAATATTCCGATTTTCCGTCTTCTCCAGAGATCATTAAAATTAAAATAACTCCTATAAAATCAAATACTGAAAAACATGAGGAGAGTTAATTCTGATGATTATTCACATTTCAAATCAGTGCTGCCTATTTTATTTCTTTGCCTTCTGCCAAGTAAATTGCGTATGTTTCTGCCATTTGTCTAACTTCTCGAATAGCATCGCCTTTTTCTTTGGGAAGCTTCCTTATTTTAGCCAGAGTTTCGAGGGATAAGTGCATAACCCCTATGCGTTCCATTTTTGTCAATTCTCTAAAATAAGTCATTTTTGTCCCTCCTGTTGGACTTAATATTGTTTTGGTAAACCTATTATACCACGGGAGGGACTTCTTTTTTATAGACAAAATATATTTTTAATGAAAAACGATGGTCCGTAAAAAAAGTCTTCAAAATACTTGATTAGAAGTCTGTTTTATTGGGTGATAAGAAACATGAATTTCAATAATAAAGGAGAATACATGAAATATATAAGAAGAACAACCTTGACCAAACACATAAATATGTTATAATACCCAATAGGAGGAAATTTTATGAAGAAACGCTCTTTTTTACTCATTGTTATTACCCTTTTGGTTGCTTTTCTTTGTATTAGCGCTGGACCGAATATCCCAAAGAAACTTTATATTGCACCTGACCCGGAAAATCCCCTTACAGGAACTTGGTATATAAAGATTGGTGGTATGGGTTATATGCATATCATTGAAGGTATGAACGGAGCATGGTACATCAATGCAGGGGGGCTTTCCAGTTGGCAAAAACAGATCATCTATACGATTAAGGAAAACGACAATGGTGAATACATAACCAGTAATGGTTGGCGGGTTAATGTAAACGGTAATATTCTTACGGTTGAAAGTATGGGTTATGAAAAAGTTATAAAATAAAAGAATCTGAGCATTTTATATTCCACAGCCGCCCTTCGGGCGGCTTTTTTTATTATAAGGTAAAACGACTTTATTTTTTGGAGGATTGTATGAAAAGATTTATTTTAGTTTTACTGATTGTTGCATTTCTACCCGCAACAAAAGTCACTGCACAGATAATTTCGCCTGGTGAAACAGCAATTATTGCTGCAATAAAAGGCACAGCATTAGAACAAGCTATCTACTGGGGTCAACAAGCCCTGGATATGGTTGAACAAATCTATCACATGAAAGAAATGATTGAACATCTGGGAAAACAGATCGAAATGCAGGTGGAGAACCTCTCCAATATCGGCAATATCCACAGCTACAAGGATTTTACCGAATGGCATAACCGCCAGCTCTACCTCGAAAGAATGACCGAGGAAGCATGGAACGGCATGTCTATCAAAATCGGCAAACAAGATTACAAGCTTACCGATGTCCAGGGTATGGCCCACGGCGCCCAGGACACCTATATCGACTATTGGAACAAGAAATTTACCGAAGCGCAACGCGAGGAAATGTATGTAAACCTCGGATTGACGCCTTCCAATTACGCTTATATCAAAACGTGGGAAGCGCGCGAAGAACAACTGTTAATGGAATGCCTTGCCGCGACCTATGGACAGAATATTGAGTACATGGCGGATATGGAACGCAACAATGAAAACATGAATGTTCTTGAAAAAGATAAAAAGAAAAAATCCGATGACCCCACCAAACTGGGTGAAAAAGGTGTCGCCGTTATTAACGCCGAAACAAATATTGCCAATAATAAAGTCCTTAACAACATTGACCATAATATAACAAAACAAATGGAGCTAAAAGCCGTTGAGGACTATAAGGCGAAAACCCCGACAAGAAAACCACCAATGACCAAGTGGGATAAAGAAAAAGGAATCCAACCTCTGATGAGATAAAAGGAGAATATTATGGGCGAGTGGCTTTCCAATTTCGGCGATACTATCAATAACTCATTCTTTTTTGTCGTCGATAAAATTATTGACTTACAGAAATTCTTTATCGGCCAGGCATGGACTATCGGTAAAGTTGTCTTTTTTATCGCCCTCCTGTCCGCCGGGCTGAATCACGCCATCACCGGCCAGGGCCTGAAAGAAAATATCATCAAAATTATGAAGGCGACGCTCTTTTTCATGATTGTTACCCTTGCCTACCCGAAAATTATCGGGTTTATCTGCTCGTGGACTTACGATATGGCCTTCCAAAGCATTTACCCTTCTGTCGAATCTCAGTTTAAACGTACCTGGACCGTTACAAATGAGATGCAAACCTCAGTGGATATAGGTAATAGTGGTGACGGGTACGGTAACCTCGGCGGGGCGGGAAACAGATTTACTTTTACCAGAACATTGGTCACTGAAGTAACCGATGACGCCGCCAAACGCCTGTTTCCCAACCTGTCCCAAAAACGTAAACACCCGGTTATGGAATATTCTTCCATCGCGCCGGCCGCGATCATTAACCTTATCTTTGTACTCTCCAGTGAGTGTTTTAAATACGGCGATGACAGAGACAGTCAATCCGACAGCCTCTTTCCCAAAGTCCCCGATTTTGGACGTATACTCAAAGGCTTTATCTGTGCTTTCTTTATCATTCTTACCGGCGTCTTCGCCCTCCTGGAATACCTGATGTGTTTCCTGGAATTTATGCTCGTCGCCTCAGTCGGTGTCATCCTCTTCCCTCTCTCCATTTGGGAAGGCAGTAAATTTATGTCCGAAAAATATATCGGCGCTATCATCGGGTTTTTCATCAAATTGCTTTTCTGCTCTATCGCTATCTGCCTCATGATCTATGGTTTCACGTGCATGTTCTTTATTATCTCCGCTAAAGACGGATTCTCCGGAACCGCTGATCAAATAATCTATATCGTCTTTGGCTGCCTGTTATTTTTTTACATTTGCAAGAGCGCGCCGGGTATAGCGCAGAGCCTGTTAACCGGAACGCCCAGCCTCAGCGCCACCGGCGCCATCTCCGCCGCGGGTGGCGCGCTCGCCGCTGCCGGCGCGACGATGGGCGCGGCGAAAGCTGCCGGAGGAATGGCAAAATCAGTCGCCGGTGGCATGGCAAAAGCGGGGCTTCAAGCGCATGGGGCGCTCTCGGAAGCTGGCGCCGCCGCGGGCGCGGCCAAAACTTTAGGTGGCAGTGGCATGCAACAGGCAGGCGCCTTTATGTCCAGCCTTGCCGGGTCTGCCAAAGACTCTATCTCCGCTAAAGGCCTCGGTCTTGCCCGCAGCATTATGGGCGGCGGATCAAGCGGCGGCGGGTCCGGCTCCGGCGGCGGGTCTAACCCCCACAGTTGGAATGATTCTTTTACTAAAGGCACTAACAAGAATGGCGAACAGAAAACTTACGGTGAACATATACAAGAACGCAAAGCTGAAGGCAGGGAAAGAGGCCTCGCTTATATGACAAAACAAGAAGCGAAAAACAACAATGCCGGCGGAGGCGACTTCAAAACAGGATCATCGTTAAATGATACGCTTAAGTCATCAATAAATAAATAAGAGAACAATTAACCGGTAAACAATGCCCGCGACGCATAAAAGATCACTATACAAAACTACGGACGCTCCCAACCCGTTTCAAGAAGGCGGAGACAAGGCGTATGCCGACCTCCTGCAAAACCAGATTAACGAAACAACGGTGTGGCGCCGTGTCGGCGTTTTTTCTTTGATTATGTTTTTCATCAATTTCTGCTTCTTTGTTTACGCGGTAAATCTGCAAAAGACAGTCCCCGTCCTTATTAACGTCATGCCTTCCGGGGAATCCCAATACCTGGGCGAAGTCCGCCGGAACGGGGAATTGCAAATCCCGGAAGCGGCGATCCATTACCAGATACGCAAATTTATCATTAACTTGCGCTCCGTATCGACCGATTACCAGGTGTTATATGACAATATAGCCGAATGTTTCAACATGACAACTACCGACTTTTCCCCTGTTTTGCGTCAAGCAATCCTGAGTAATAACCCGTTTGATTTAGTCGGGAAAACCCGCCGCGCGGTGTCCATAGAAAGCGTCTTGCACATCACCGAGCGCAGTTACCAGGTCAACTGGATCGAAAACACCGTCGATACGTCAGCGGACCAGAAAAATACCAAAATGAGGGCCGTTGTCACTATCCAGCTTATTACGCCTAATGAGACCTCAATCAAAAAAAATCCCCTGGGGATTTATATCGAAAACTGTGAGATGACCGAATTATGAAAACTTTCTGTCTTTTATTGACCGTCTCTTTGTGCTGCGCTTGCGCGACCGTCGATGTTGATCAAAACATCAGAGACGCGGCGGGCGGCAGGCCCCAAACGATTGACGACTTGCCCGTCTCAATACAAATTGACCCCGAAATAGTAATCAGGGAACGCCCGGTGTTCGTGCCGGAAAAAGAAACTTCGCGCCCCCGGTCATCAGGCTATGACGCGGTGCAGGAGTCAAACTCGACCGGGATCGCCAAACCTTCCGATTATTCCCATGCCGCTATGGTCTATGATTATGATCCCGATTGGGTCTACGAAGTATACGCCCAGCCGCTGCGAGCCTGCGATATTGTCCTGGAAGCGGGCGAAAATGTGCTTGAAGCCCCCTTCGTGTCGGATAGCGTCCGCTGGCAGTTGGGCGCCGGCGTCAGTTATCAGAAGGGTACCCCGGTCCAGCACATTTACGTTAAACCGACAGAAGCCGGCATTGAAGCGTCCCTTATCATCAATACTGACCGCCGGGTGTACCATATCATCTTACGCAGTTATAAAAACGTCCACATGCCCATTACCCGATGGAATTATTACACCACCACCATGCCCAATACCACTATAGCGCCCCCATCGGCGCGGGAAACCGACTCGCGGTTGCCTTTGGGCGCGCCGGCAAGCCCCGATCCCCGCTTCCTCTCATTCAATTACCGAATCACCTACAGTTGGTTCAGTAAACCGCACTGGCTCCCCAAACTGGTGTTTGACGACGGCAATAAAACCTATATTACCTTCCCGGAATCGGTGCTTAACCGGGAACTCCCGGCTATCTTTGAAAACCGTAAAGATGTGCTGAACTATAGAGTCAATGACAACCTCATTATCATTGACCAACTCATCGAAAATATCACTATCAAAATACAACATTCCGAGATCGCTATCTCAAAGAAGCGCGCCAATGGAAAATAAAGAAAATATTATTGAAAACTCAGACGCCGAAAATACGGAAGATGAACCGGTATTTGAACTGACTCCGGAACAGGCGACCGGCTTTGATGACGCCGCGGCGGCCCCCAGCACGTTCAACCGTAAAAGGGCCATGCTCATCATCATTATCACCTTTGCCGTGATTATAGGGGGGGGCTTCCTGTACAGCGCTATACGGCCAAACAAGAAAACCGCCAAGACAACCACGGAAGTTTCCGCCGGCGATTCCTCTTCTTCTTTCCTCAGCTCACTGCGTGACCGCGCGGTAAACAGCCGGGACCGGGAAACAGCGGCTGAAGAAAACCCGGAACTGGCATCCGATCCCGAACCGTCGCTGCCGCCGGTTACCTTTAACCGATCACCCCAGGTTGATGAACTACGCAATTATCCGCCGCCGCAAAACACATCGGGAAATGCGGCTCCTTCGGCGCGGCAAGAAGATTTGACGCCGTACCGGTCTTCCCTCGTGCCGCCGGTCGAAGGCAGCCTTTTCGCGTCAGGGCGCCCCCAGGCGCCGCCACAACAGGCCGGAACTAACGCCTCGAATGATTATTACCAAAACGCGCTCGCGGCGCAGAACGCCGCCCGTAACGCTTATGGCAGCCAGGTTTCCGATTATGTTTCCCAAAACGATCAGTCCAACAAACAGTCGTTTTATGATTCTTCTCAAAATGGCGGCGCGATTGCCGGCGGGCGCTTCCTGGGAGAAAACGCGATATGGGCCGGAACCCTCCTTCCGGGAATCCTCGAAACGGCTATCAACACCGACTTGCCGGGGAACATACTCGCGCGCGTTACCCGGAACATCTACGATTCACAAACCGGCCGCAAGCTGCTCATTCCCCAGGGGACTATTCTTATCGCCAAATACAACAGTTCCGTTTCATACGCCCAACACCGCGTACAGATAGTCTGGGATACTTTGATCCGCCCCGATGGATTCCAGCTCGACCTTGCCGGTATGAACAGCGTCGATAAGGCCGGTATGAGTGGCCAGGAAGCCGAATACCATGAAAACTGGTTTGAATATTTGAAGGCCGCCGGCATCATTACCATGTTTTCTTTGGCGAACGCCCGTATGACGGAAGCCGCCGCGAAATATTCCGCTGACGCGTCCGCCTCGGCCGTCGCCAACGCCAACTCCCAGGTCGTTAACCAGTTGGGCGGTAATATGGCCAGCCGCGCCATGAATATCCAGCCGACGCTGACCGTCGCCAACGGCACGCTCGTAAACATCATGTGTAACCAAACGCTCTATTTACCGCCGGTAGGCGGTTATCCCATCGTCAGAAGATAAAAGGAGAACCACTATGAAACTGAAACTAAAAACATTGGGTGTGATAATTTCGTTAATTTTTAACGCCTTGATCATGGTATCAATCATTTTAACGTCGGTGTCAAAATCAAAAATAACATCGCTTGCCATTCCCGCTTTGGAAGATGGGTACACCGCCGCCGCCGCGATTGTCGTAGCCCCCGCGTCTTCTCAAATTGTGTTCAGCCCCGTTGAGATTACCTTGAAACCGGCGCAGAAAACTTTACTGCAATACGTGGTGGTCTCCGCGGCGAGCAAACAGATCAATATCGCCGTCACCGCCCTCTATGACCCCCAAATCGTCGCCATCGAGTACTCCGGCTCAGGCATTGCCATTACCGCCCTGCGCGAAGGGGAAACTCTCTTACAGTATATCGCCCAGGACGGTATCAAGAATTTAGCTCTTATAACCGTAACCAAATGACTTTACCTTTACGCTCCATTCTTTTATTCGCGTTCTCTTTAATGGCATACAGTCTGCCGGCGCTGAATCTCTGGCGGCATCCGGAAATAGCCGAGAAAAACACGCTGTTCGCCGATGCCGGGTTGTCACCCATCATTTTCAAAAACCCGCGGTTTGTTATCCTGCCACTTGAATTACGCCTCGATTACCTCCTGCCGCTGCCGTTGCCCTTCTCAGTCGGGATTTTCCTCAAAACGCCCTACCCCAATCTGAAGAGTTTTGGAACCAGGGCAGCCTATCATATCGACCTGGGTGATGACAAAACTGATTTTTATTTTGTTCACGTTTTTGACTACGGATTTATCCGTAATGATATTTTAATTAAATATAACGATGACCCGGTTCAAATCCATTATTATGATTTCCGCGCCGGAGTCCGCCGGTTTTTCGGCCCGCGTTTAGGTCTCTCGGTCGAATCTGATTTCAAAGTCGGAGGCGTCATTCTATCGCTTTCCGCGAAATTATATTAGGAGGTTCTTTATGAACAAACAAAACCGTATAAGGCTCGCGCTCAGCGCTTTCCTTATGGCCTTCGTTTTCGCGGCGTCTTTTCCCGCCTGCGATATGTCCCTCGTCAGCGATCAGGATAAATCCTCAAATGAAACAAACGGCGGCGGCTCAGGCGGTGACGGAAGAAGCAGGGAAATTTCAGAAAGTGAAAAAAACTACCTGGAAAAAAACGGCCACTTCCTTAAATTCTCCCACATGCCGTCCAACACCCAAATACCCAATGTCTTTTCCGTGAAAATCGCCAATTCCGCGGCGGAAATCGGTAAACTCCATAAAAATAACGCCGTGTGTATTTTCAGGAATAAAGGCGAATGTACCGTGTATGTACCCTTGTCTTACATGGACGATTCTGATTTTTTGGAAACAGGTTTCTTCTATGTCTCCTTTTCCATCCATGTCGACGCCCTCACCAAATACGTTGTTGAGCTTTCCGATAAACTGCTGATCCACTTCACCGATGGACGCGGCGAAGTGGATGTACGATCCCTGCCCGAAAAATACGCGCCGGTTGTCGAGCCGCGCTACTTGACGATCCTCAACCTCCCGCCCAACCTGTCCGCCCGCGGGATATCCAATGTTTCCGTTTTTAACCAAAAAGAAACAGCAGCCGAATGCGCCGATTATTCCCGCCTGGAAATATCCTTAAGCGACGGCAAGGCGGCCGCGCGGATACCGCTTTCATATTATAACATGAAAGATTCTGTCTTCGTCGAAACCGGTACTTACTTTGTTTCCTTTGACATTAACATTGACGCCGACACGCGCTTCCTCATTACCAAAGACGCCCGCGTCCAGGTGCCTTTTGATAATGGCAATGGGGAACTCGATATCAATAACTTATCTCAAAAACAGGTCCCCTACCTGACCATATTCGGACTTCCCTATCACACGGAGAAAAAACAAATCACCAACATCGGGGTCTATAATCTCGTCGGTATGGTCGCCGTTTATAATGACGCCAATGATATCTCCATTACCAAAAATAATGAGTACGCTACCGCCAATATCCCTCTCTCGTCCGCTACCGGCGACAGCTATTTCAGCAACACCGGACGTTTCGCCATCTCCTTTACCGTCAACGTAGACGCCGAAACACAAATCTCATTCAAACAAATTGACAATGTCACTTTACAATTCATCGAAGGGTCCGCCGCTGTCGATGTTAATTCAATGTATGGGTATTTTGACGCGGTACTGACTAACGCTTCTGTTTCGGATGCCCCTATTATTAAGGATAAGTCCTCTTTCGACATCAATGGCTACCGGCATACTATCTCCAGCGATACGCCGGTTACCGCTTACCCGCCGATGGAATCCTGCTTCCTTTACCTTTACGCCTTCCGCGACGGATCGGCGGTCTACTACGAATATTCAAAAACTCAACCGGTATACAGCGTCGTTAAAAAAGGATGGTATAACGATAATAAACGCGCCTTGTGGAAAATGATATACATCCATGATGAATATCAAAAAACTCAATACTTATTTAAAACCTACATCGCCGATGATTTTCCTCATCGTGAGACTTTTGTCTTATCAAAAAACGCTTTCAATTCATTTACCGCCGCCGTTCCAAAATCACATTTTGAGCTATCGGGCGAAGAAAACCCGCCCGTGACGACCGTTACCCTCCAAAAAGGCGTTTATGTCATAAACCTTATCGGCGCGGGCGGCGGAAAGGGCGCGCCCGGCGTTAACGGTAATTCCACCGCCGGAGCGGCGTCAAACGGCGGCGCCGGCGGTACTATCGCGGAAATTCTTACCCTGCAAACCGCCACCACTTTTTACGCGTACACCGGATCAGGCGGAGAACCAGGTACCAAAGCTACCCCTTCCGGTACATTCGGCCTGTATGGTATATCATATCATTATGTGGGAAAGGGTGTAACTCAATCAGGCCCTTCATATTGGGAACTGGAAAGCGATTCCTTTGGTCCGCGCTATCAAACCGCTGCCGGATCAGGCGGCGGTGGCGCGGGCGGTGGCTCCGGAACCTTCCTTTATTCCGAAAAAGCGTTATATTTTCTCTGCGCCGCTGGAGGAGGAGGCGGATCAGGTGGCAGTTACTTTACAGCGGGCGGCGCGGGGGGCATGGGCGGAATAATGGGTCCAGGCTCTGGTGGTGGCGCCGCGGGGTACTTCCAGGTTTTCCACTATCCAAATCAAAGTTCCACGAGTAAAGTCATTGACATGACCGCGTACGGCGGACACGGCGGATCAGGAGGAGGATACGGCAGCCCTGACGGCGGCAAATGTACTAACTCATCATCTGCCCTAAGCGGAAGCAAAAGCCCTTTTACCCTGCCATCAAACACTCTTGTTACCGGCGCGTTCGGCGCTTCTGCTATACTCCCTGATTTGTCTTCATCTACCATCCACGATCCTGGTAATTATAGTAATGAACATGCCTCTATATTATATTTATCGTCTTTTATAAACCTCCCCAGCGGACACAGTGGCGATTGCCCCGCCAATTTGTATTTGCCCGGTAGTCCGATGTCCTGGCTCCACTCCGGAGTCAGCGGACAAGGAGGGGCGTCCCAGAGCACAACGATCTCCTTGACTATTACGCCGGGTGCTTTTAATACTACCACCTATACTACTAACATTACAGCGAAAAACGGTACCGACGGCTTACCCGGCGGCAATAACCGCAACGAGATAAAAGGAGGAGGAGCGCCCGGAGGAAGTGTCAATATCCAACTCCCGGACAACGGTTCACCAGGCTCTATCACCATCTATAAAATTTATTAAAAACCGCCGCGGCCGAGACCCTCCTTCCGCGGCTTTCAGATTCCAGACCGTTTCCGGACCGGCTTCCCCCCGGCTCGGAAACGGTCTTTTTTTTTGTATTTTTTCTCTTTCATTCTTTCTTTTATTCTCTCTCATAGGGTAAAAGGGATTACTTCAGTTACCAGGCGTGTATGTGACTGGTAATGTGACTAGTCACACTTTTGGGGAGGGGGAGAATATTTTGACTACTAAACCGCAGCCGGCAGCGGCGTATTACGCTGTCATTCCGGCGTCAGTCCGTTATGACAAAAATATACCGCAGGGCGCTAAACTGCTCTACGGGGAAATTTCATCGCTCTGTAACAAAGAAGGCTATTGCTGGGCCGGCAACGAATACTTTGCGAACCTGTACCAGACCAATGAAAAAACTATCCGTAACTGGATAGGGGCCTTGAGGGATGCCGGACATATTACCGTTAGCTTTACCTATGTGTCGGGCAAAAAAGAGATTGAAAGCCGTATTTTAAGGCTTACGGAAACGAATAAACCTGAAACGGCAAAAAAGACCCAAAATGACAAAACGGATGAAAAACAGCCGGAACAACCGGATTCCAGTCAGGAGGTGGGGAAAAATTTTGCCGGGGGTGGGGAAAAAATTTTCCATACCTCCGGAAAAAATTTTCCAGAGGTGGGGAAAAATTCTTCCGAAGGTGGGGAAAAAATTTGCCGGGATAATAATACAAGTAATAATACAACTACTTCTTCTTCCTCCGATCCCCCCGAATCATCGCCAAATGAAGCAGCAGAAGCCTTATCTCCCCAAGAATTAAAAGACGCCCTGGCCACGGTAGACCCGCTCCTCATCCTCTCCGCTGACTTTTACCCCAGGGCCGCCGCTTATATGGCTGCCAACAGCCTTGACCTCCCCTACCTGCCCTTTTTATATGCCCAGTGTAAAGCCCAGAACCCCCGTTCCATCAGAGGGCTGTATTATACGCTCTTTTTTGATGCCACTATGCCCGAACTTTACAAGGCAAACAGGCGTTCCAACGCTCCCCCACCCCCGCCGCCGGATATACCTTGCCCGGTATGCGGTACGCTCCACGCGCGGAGCGATGATGCTTGCCCTTCTTGCGGCTTGCCCAAAAACGTTTCAGAGGACCGTATACTGTTATTCCAACAACTACATACATTTCCGCCCGAAAAAAGAGAGGAATACTTCCGGCGCGAACAAACCCTCGGCGATGAATGTGGCAAAGATTATAAAAAATACACGGTATTAGTCACCAATTTACAAAAGGAATTCGGTCTTAACCTTGAAACAGCTTGAAGTCGCCATACCCGACCATAACTCTTTTTATACCCTCTACGCCGAAGGCAAGCATTGTTTCAAGGTCTATGACCAACAGAAAAAAATTACCCTGCTGCATTACCCGCCCGGCGCGGCCGTTGTTTTGTATTACACCTACCCCACTCACCGCGAAGCCTGTGTTATCCGCAACAATGACGCCGATAACGGCATTCTCCTTCCGGGACTCGCCAAAACAGTCTCATCCCTGTTCCATGTCCAGGCTTCACGGGTCGATAAACTCAAACGCGCCGTTTTTTATCTCAACGAACATTCCGGCGCCGGCGCTTACGGCCACGATGACGGGTTCTATATTCGTCTCGGCTATCTGGTCGAGCAGCGCGGAAAATTGAATTACCCGGCTCTCAGAGAGCTTTCTGAAAGCTCTTTGAGAGAAACCCAATACCGTTTATTTTAGGAGGAAACAGTATGCTTATTCTTACCGAAAAACCGTCGGTCGCGAAGGCTTTCGCGGACGCCCTGGGCGTTACGCGCACAGAGCATTTTTACGAGAATGACGAACATTGCGTTGTCAACGCCCTGGGACACCTGTTGGAAGATTATCTTCCGGAAGATTACGATCCCGCGCTCAAAAAGTGGTCCCTCGATGGACTGCCCATAATTCCGGACCAGGTTAAATACAAACCGGTCGAAAAAACAAAGGCCCAGCTCGCCCTGGTTAAAAGCTGTTTTGCCCGGCATAAAAACGCGCCGTTGCTGCTGGCCACGGACGCGGAACGCGAAGGCGAACTCATCGGCGCGGAAATACTTGATTATGTCGGCTTTACCAATTACGCCGACGCTAAACGCTTCTGGGTCTCAGAAGCCCTTACTCCGGACGTGATAAAAAAAGGCATAGCAAACGCCAAACCGCTTGCGGAATATAAATCCTACCGTGACCAGGGCTTTGCCCGGCAATGCGCCGATTGGCTGATCGGCATGAACCTAACACGCCTGGTGTCGCTGATAACAAATAAACTGCTACACTTCGGGCGCGTACAGACGGCCGTCCTGGGCGCTGTTTATGAACGTGAGATATCTATTTCAAAATTTACGCCGCAACAATATTACGAGATACAGGCCGTTATGGACAATGAACCCTGTTTTTCCGTAAAAATGGTTAACCCCGATAATAAGGAATACCCCACACGTTTCTCTGATCTTAAATCCGTTGACGAAAAACTCTTCAAAAATGAAACTATCGAAAAAGGTATCATTACATCTCTTGAAAAAGAAAAGAAAACGGTCCAGCCGCCGCAGTTGTTTAACCTTACCGCGCTCCAGAAAGAAGCGCACAAACAGTACGGTTATTCTCCGGAACAAACATTGGAGATCGCCCAGGCATTGTATGAAAAACACAAATGCCTATCATATCCGCGTACCCCTTCCCGCGTTATGGGTGATGATAATGTAGACCTGGTTAAGAGTATTTACGATAAATTAAAAACCAAGTATTCCGAAACAAAAGTACGGGATATTGAAGATATTATTGCGAATTCTGATCCATTGCTCATCTCAAACGAAAATAAACGGCTTTTTAATTCGGCTGAATTACAAGACCACCACGCGCTTATACCTCTCGCGCCGCTATCTGAATCTCTTGCCGTTAATGAAACAAATATTTATTTTTTGGTTTTTGAAAGATTTTTTACGGTCCTTAAACCACCGTATGTTTATAATTCCGTTTTCATCGAAGTCGATATTTCCGGGCATAAATTTATTGGAAACGGTATAGAAATTATCAACACCGGATGGAAATCAACGGTGAATGATGAAGACGTTCCGGAAGATTATTCCGGACTTGTGCAGGGTAAAGAATATAAAGTCAATTCTGTAAAAATGCTCTCAAAACAAACAGAACCCAAAAAACATTACACCTTCGCCTCCTTGCTGCAGCTCATGGAAAACCCCCGTGGCGATGACGGCAAGCACCTGACCGGCCTGGGAACGCCGGCAACCCGCGGCGCCATCCTCCAGAAACTGGTTGACCGCAAATACGTTTCCCTGAAGGGAAAAAATATCCTCATTTCCGATGACGGAAAATTCTTAATTGAGAATATCCTGAAAAATGACGAGCTGGCCGCGTTTATTTCCGTTCCGGAGACTACCCGCTGGGAAGAGCAACTCCACGATAACACCGCCGCCTTCCTCGATGGCATTAAAAACTTTGTGCGCGGCGCGGTAAAAAACACCGGCATGGACGAATACCGGCACGAAAAAAAATCCCTCGGCAAATGCCCCCTTTGCGGCGGGGACGTATACGAAGGCAATAATAATTTTTACTGCGGTAATTATAAGGCGAATCCTCCGTGTAAATTGGTAATCTGGAAGAAAATCTGCCAGGCATCCGTTACCCATGCTGACGTACAAGCCTTGCTTGCCGGCAAACAGACAAAAGTTAAAAAATGCGTCAGCCCCAAAACCGGGAAAGAATTCAACGCTAAATTCGAGCTTGTTGCCGGCAAAGTCGAATTCCGTTTTGAGGAGAAAAAATAGGCATTTACGCACAAGGCCCACAATCGCTGACGCTCCGGCCATATATACCTTACGGTATGGCCTCCGCTTTCGCTCATGTGGACGTTGTGCATAAATCTATGTTTTTGAGAAGATGCACCGGTCAAGTATAGAAAACACCTGTTGTGCCTTTTTTATCATCATTTCTTTGCCTTGCTTGTCTCGATGATTATAGAGTTTCGTAACATTGTGGGAAACCTTATGCCCCATAAATATTTCCTCAATATCTTCTCCCAACCCCTCGGCGCTCATAAGCGTCTTCCAAAAATGCCTTCCGCTGTAAAAAGTTATATTTTCCGCTTCTGCTTCTTTTTTGCTTACTCCAAGCTGTTCCCGCAGACAGGCGGCGGCTTTTGTGTAGATATTCGCACTCCGGGAAGCAAACAAAATGGATTTTGGCTGTTTTTTATTTTTTACTGTCCACGTCTTCAGTTTTCGGTATACAAAATCATGAAGGGGAACCATCCGTATACCACTCGACGTTTTGCTTTTTTTTATATGTATGAAATAACAGCCCTCAATATTTTCAATGTCCTCAAATTTCATCCGCTGTATTTCGATATTCCGCATCCCTGTTGTGTAAATAAGCAGACACAAAAGCATGGAAGTATCATCTTTCCATTTCTTGTTAAAAACCCCACTCAGCTTATTCAATTCATAACACCCACGGGCTTCTTTGTCATCGTATTTTACGGGAATATCTTTTATTTTGGGTCCGGGATTATCCTGGATAATGCCCTTCCTGGTAAGGCTTGCCAACATTTTCCGCACCGCATTGACGTTGTTATTAACAGTTTGAGGCTTTATATTGTCTGCCAAAAGATGATCCTGGAATTTATTCAAGATTACGGCGGTAAGCTGTTCAAAACACGTTATTTTTTCAGTTTTAAGAAAAGGGATGAATTTTTTTGTTATTATGGATTGGTAGTCTCGACGAGCCCGTTCAGATATACGAATACTATAAATATCATCCGATTCTTGCTTTTTCTCATAAAAAGATTCAAGCATTGAGTACATACGCTGGTCTTTCTTTTGTAAATAACCTTCTACCAGCCGGGCTTTGTTTTCCTTCGCAAATTTTGCCGCTTCTTCAGAGTCGTTAGTATGGGTATTCCATTTGGTCGGTAACATCTTTCCATTATGAGAAAATCGAACATACCACAAAAAACCATGTTTTTTACTTTCTATTTTTACCAGAGAAAACCCTTTCCGCCGTTTGGGCCGAGTATATTCAATATCAATAAGATGCAGTGCTATGAGAATATTCGGGTATTTGCCAGCTATAAGAACTTTCATGGAATTTATATCTTCTGGTTGCTGCTTTTTTACCTGGGCAACAATTTCTGCCAACCTTGTCATGCCGCACCCCCATCCAGTTTCTCAAACTGTTTTATTACGGTGTCCAAATCGAATAGCGGACGGCGGTTAACGAAGATACACGGTAATTCTCTTGTCTTTGCCAGCTTCTTTACAGTGAATTCGCTTACGTTAAGCAGAAGCGACAACTGTTCTGCATTGAACAGATTTTTCTTGTTTTTCATGGCTTTTTTCCTCCTTAGGTTTTTCCCCTCCCAAAGAGCGTTATTCTGTTTGTCTCAGCCTTAACACCTCCTTTTTTGCCGAGGCTATTTTTATGATAAGGTTATATAATTCAGAAAGGTCCCTTTCAGTCCATCCGGAAGTTATCCTTCCCAGCCTTTTCATAAAATTGTCGCGCTTCATATTTTTAATATATTTTTCCCCTTTACGTTTTACCCATACAGAGGTTTGTTTGAACCCAGCTTTATACATTTTTTCTCTGAAATTTCTCTGTCTTTCAATATTTGTTGTCATTTTTACCCCTTTATTGTGACTAGTCACATTACTTGTCACTATAGCACATTATTTTCTTTTTTCAAGTAGTTTCTATTATTTTTTTTGTTGTTTTTTTGAGGTCACTATTGCTATTGGAAATATTTGAAAAAAATACACTTTTTTTATAAAAAACTTGACAAATTGAGCATTTTGTGGCATTATTTAATTAGATGGGTTGTATTTAGTGCGTTAGTGTCTAACGCCATCGCTATGGCCTCCTCTCGATTGGTTATCTCAATTATTTTACTCCTTTTCTTCTCATCTGTCAAATATTGAAAAAATACCGCCCATTGTTCCGCAGTGGTCATCTCTTCAATGGGCTTGTCCACTACCGGTCCTGTCTTCACCAGTTCTACGGTGATTATTCTGGTTCTTCCGCCGAGTGAGACGCGGTTGTCCGGGTCATAATATAAGAAACTGTGGACAAAATTTTCATCGGGGAAGAACCTTTCTTTTGCCAGAATGGCGATTTGGTACGTTTCCTTCAAATCGTTATACGTTTTATCCTGCCCGTGAAGGCCCTGTCCGACAAATAACCGCGCGGCGTGGTATTCAAGCCGTACCGGTTCGCTGGCATAGGGGTTGAACGCCATTTCAACGTTGACAAGTTCGCCTTTCCCGGTTTTGCAGGCTATGTCGAAACGCAGATACCGCTGTCTCATATCGTCAACAGGCGGCTCATTGGCGATGATGGTGTCTACTGTGACCGTACGGCCTATGAGCGACGAAATCAGGTGCGACAACGCGGTTCTCGAATTCCTTGTTTCTTTGGTGAATACCGCTTTGAAGACCGGGTCATAGCGGATGTCCATGACAGCCCTATCCCCAAATGGGAAGGGTCCCCACTCATACCGAGCAGGATTTTCAATTTGTGTTTTCATAGTTGAATCTCCTACACTATATAGGGTGGAAAGCCGCAAAAAGCTTTATTCAAAATGGAAAAAAATTGATTTTTTTTGTATCGGTGCCTGCCACTTAAACCCCTATACCCCTGCATGATCTATCCAAAACAGGCAGGGCTATGGTAACATAAAAACAGAAAAACCCGCAAAGGAGACTTTTATGGCAGAAACCGTCAAAGGGAAACTGACATATAATGACGGCTCAGTGTACGAAGGCGACATAGTCAACGGCAAGCCCCACGGCAAAGGAAAATTAACGTATGCATACGGCGGCGTATACGAAGGCGATTGGGTTGACGGAGAACAAACAGGCATGGGAAAAATGACCTACCCAAACGGCGAAGTTGACGCGGGAAGATTCCAGGACAGCGAATTTGTGGGCGGCAAATACAAAGGGTGACCTTTATTTCAAATTCCCGCTATTCGCGGCGCATATCGCCGCTCCCAAAGCGTCGGCGGCATGATCGGGCTTGGGTATTTCCGGTAAACCTAAAATAATCCGTACCATTTCCTGCACTTGTTTTTTTCCGGCGCTGGCAATCCCCGTTACCCCCTGCTTGATCGCGTTGGGCCTGAACTCCGTTATCACCAGGCCGCGCTCGGCAAGGGCGGCAAAGACCACCCCCCGCGCCTCGGCGACGAGCAGCGCGCTGGAGACATTTCTGCCAAAGTACAGGGTTTCAATGGCGGCTTCCGCGGGCTGGTAGGTATCCAATAATGAACGGATTGATTCCATGATGGAG